>Ga0302320_10021366_pt1 | contig 12849 bp, 14 predicted proteins | sample Bog_T0_3_FD_202130 | JGI IMG/M metagenome (GOLD analysis project Ga0302320, IMG submission 202130) | Peat permafrost microbial communities from Stordalen Mire near Abisko, Sweden - Bog_T0_3 | ecosystem: Environmental > Terrestrial > Soil > Wetlands > Peat | place: Sweden: Abisko, Stordalen Mire...
CCGCGGCCACGCGCCGCGCGGGATCGTTGACCTCTTTCGGCGGGTAGACCGTCGCCAGCTCGGAGAAGATCAGCGGCATCAGCGTATGCTGCGCCACGCCGTGCACAATCTGCCGCGGCGAGTACGAAAGCAGCGCCACGCTGTGCCGCTCCGCCTCATGCAGCGCGCGCACCAGGTCGCCGGGCTCGTGCAGCGTGTCGGCATCCGTAAACAGGAGCCACGCCCCGCGCGATTGCTCCGCGCCGAACCAGCAGGCGTTGGTCTTGCCGGTAAAGCTCCGCGTCGCCGCGCGCAGGTCGAGCGCCGGCGCCTCCAGCACGCGAACTCCATCGTGCCCTGCCGTTGCGTCCATCGCCAGCGCGCGAGTCCGGTCCATCGAGGCATCATCCACCACGATCAGCTCCCAGTCGCGGCCCAGCAGGAAGAACTCGTCGCTCTGCGCCAGCAGCGAGTGCAGGCACCCCGGCAGGTTCAGCTCCTCATTCCGCGCGGGGATGATCACCGAAAGCTGCATGCCCGCAGCCGCCGGATGCGCCGTTGCGGTCGGCCGCGGTGCGGGTTCATCGTCCACCGGGAGCCCGAGAATTGGGCTGTACTTCTTCCCTGTCCCCGCCGAATTCGTCTTGTCGTCCACAGCTTCGTATTATAGGAAGCGATGCAATCGTTCCGTGCGATACGAAGATTCTTCCTGGCAGCGGCGCTCGGCTGCGTGGCCGTCGGCTGCGACCGCGGCAGTCATCCCGGCCAGCTCGACAAGCCTGCGCCGGTCTTCGCCATCAACGACGGCCAGCACTCGGTCGACCTCTCCCGGCTGCGCGGCCACGTAGTGCTGCTGAACTTCTGGGCCACGTGGTGCGGCCCGTGCATCGAGGAGCTGCCCAGCCTCGAGCTGATGCAGCAGGAGCTGCCGCAGGTGCAGGTCGTAGCAATCGACAGCAGCGACACACTCGATGGCTACCAGACGTTCCTCGCCCGCCGCCCCGTGCAACTGCTGACGGTCTTCGACGCCAAACCCGCGCCGACCTCGAACGCCCTCTACGGCACCTTCGCCTACCCGGAGACCTACGTCATCGACAAGAGTGGCGTGGTGCGGCGCAAGTTCATCGGCCCGCAGGAGTGGACCAGCCCGGAGATCGTCGACTACCTGCGCAAGCTGGCCAGCTAAACTCGCGAAAGGCTGCTGGTAAAATCAACAGCATGACGCAGCTTGATGTGATGTACCGCTACGGCGCCGCGCCCACCGAGGCCGCCACCAGCGCCCTGGGCCGCGTGCGCGAGGTCTACGGCATTCGCCGCGTGACCTTCGACGAGGTAGCAAAGACCGTCCGCATTGAGTACGACGCCACCCGCCTGACCGAGCCCATCGTGCACCAGCTTCTCCGCCGCTCCGGGCTGGACGTGGTGGAGCGCGTCTCGCTGATTCCGCCTCAGCCTGTCGCCGAGCCCACGCCCGAACCTGCCGCAGCCAAGGCCTAGACTGGCACTCACCGCGCAGGCCTGGTCTGGATACTCGCAGAGACGTACTCCGTACCCATCTTCCCGTAAATACCTCACCAATAAAGCCTTATCCCTGACTCTCGACTGCGGCGCACCCGCAAAATTCTGAAAGCAAAAAAGACTTAGCTGCCGATCCATTCAGGAAGTACTTGACACCGCGCGAAGATTCACTACCATATGGTTGTGGATAGATTGGGTACAACCTTTGCGGCTTTGTCGGATCCAACCCGGCGGACCATGATCGAGCGACTCTCCCATGGGCCTGCCTCCGTGCATGGATTGACGGAACCGTTTGCACTCTCGCAGCAGATGATTTCAAAGCATATTGCCTACCTGGTGCGGGCGCGGATTGTGATCAAGACAAAGCGTGGACGCGAGAGTATCTGCACGCTCCGGCCGGAGGCGATCAAGACAGTCAGCGACTGGGCCATCAACTATCGCCGGTTCTGGGAAGAGAGTTTCGACAAGTTGGATGTGGTTGTGAATGAAATGAAAAAGGCGGAGGCCAGACATGACAAAAAACACGGGTAATGAGGCAGAGCGGATGGTTGTAACAAGAATCTTTGACGCGCCACGCGAACTGGTTTGGAAGGCGTGGACAGACCCGCAATATGTGATGCAGTGGTGGGGGCCGAAGGGTTTTACCGCGCCGGTTTGCAAGATGGATGTTCGCGTCGGGGGAAAATCTCTCTGCTGCATGAGATCTCCGGATGGGCAGGAGTGCTGGAATGCGATTGAATATCACGAGATCGTGCCGCACGAGAAGATCGTTTCCGACATGTACTTTTCGGACTCGAAGGGAAACAAGATCGAGCCTGCGGAATTGGGAATAGAACATGAGGCCATCGAGGGTGCGCACGACGTGACCCTCTTTGAGGATCTGGGAAACGGCAAGACGAAACTCACCCACATTGGGAATGAACCCATGGAGAGCGCGAAGAATAGCGGTCAACTGGAGGGCTGGAACCAGACACTCGATAAGGTTGCTGCGGTTGTTGCGGGGCTGGCGCAGGCGAAATAAGACGTTGAAACTTTGAAGATCGTCACGGGCGAGATAACGCAGGTCCATCCCGGCGCCGCCAGCGAAGAGCTGTGGCGGCGACCGGGGGGTTCAGTGACCGTCGCCACTCCGCTGCTTCTAAGAACCTTATGCGGAGCTCTCGCTTTCAATACGTGGCGACGGAAACCCTCAGCACCTCGGGCTCCGAGGAGAAGTTGAGGCCCCAGTCCGTTTGATCGCCATTCAGGATGCGCTGGAACTTGAAAGCGCCGTTTTCGTAGGCGCCCTCTTCGACGCGCAGGAACTGGCGGTGCACCCACTTGCCGTCGATCTTAGCGGAAGGGGTCTGTCCGGCTCCCACTACGATGTTCCCGGCCTTCCGCTGTTGCTCGGTGCCGGCGGGCCGGAAGTCGATGCTGCAATCGAATCCCGTGATCAGAAACCGATTGTCTCCCAGTTGCGCGACCAGGGCGCGCCCAAGCATCTCGTGAGGTTGAGTTGGATCCGGCATGCCCCTGCGACGCGGTCCATAGGAGATCACAGCATCCCATTCCCCGAAGTGGAGGGTTTGGGTGGGTTGGCCCTCCACCTCCGCCGTGGCCTGCAGCTTGCCTTCGAAGTTCAGGCGAGCAACATCGCGCATCATGGGGGCGATCAGGCCGTAGTTCTGCGCGGTCGGATCCAGAAACGCATTCTTCGCATCCGGCTCGCCCGGCAGCGTGGGACGATTGCCCGTGTAATCCAACCCGAACGGCGAGTAGCCGATGGCCTGCAGGCCAAGAGCGGAAAACAGAAAACGGGCTTCATGAACGGCACCGCTGGTCTCCGGGATGAGCAAGGCATTGTCCGGGCGATGATAGAGATCGAGCGTCTTCAGATACTGTTCGGTGCGTGGCAGATAGATATCCGGCGCAAGAACATCAATAGCGGGCGCCTCGGCCTTCCAGATGGGAATCACATTGTCGGTGGGCCCTCCGCTCTCGTAGGTGACAGGCACCTCCGGCTTGAGCGGATCGTGCAAGGCATCGTTGACATACAGAGGCAGTGGATAGGCGGCCTTTCCGGCGGCGGCGACCTCTCCCACATATTTGGCGATCGCCCAGGCATGAAAGTAGACCTCGGCTTCGGGACCGAAGACCGTCTCCCAGTTGGCATCGGGCGTGGCCGGGGTCTTGCCCATGGCCTTCAGAATTTCCGGCGGAACCGGACCCTCAAAGAGCTTGTTCGCCTCCGGGCAGTAATCGCGGACGGATCCGTAGGTGCCGGTTTCGTTCTCCACCTGCACCATCAGGACGGTTCGCTCCGAATCGGCTTGCTTGAGGTGCCGCATCAAGGCGCCGAAGGCGCGCTTGTCGGCTTCCAAAGACGCACTGGCGAACGGCGAGGGCGAGTCGATCAACTCTCCGTTCTTGTTCATCACGTGGGAGTAGCGCAGGGGATCGAGCTTCATCCACTCGGGCATATAGTGCTGGCTGCCGTTCTTCCAGGTGCCGAACCAGAGCAGAACCAGGTGAACATGGTGCGCACGGGCCTGGGCCAGAATGTTGTCCACCGCCGAGGTGTCGTACTGCCCCGGCCTGGGCTCAAACTGCTCCCAGTAGATCGGCGTTTCGAGCGTGTTGGCATGGAGGTATTCGATGGCGGACCACACCTCGGGCAGCGTGGCCGGCCAGTCACTGGAGTTTTTTGATTGTGCACCCAGCATCAGGTAAGGCGCGCCATCCACGAGCAGGGCGTAACGCCCATCCTTCTGGACGAGGCTCGGCACCGGGTGCGCCGTTACCTGCGCCTGCAAGGCCATTACACAAATCAATGCCGCCAGAACGGCAGCTTTCCCCAAGACCTTCATCGTATTCAATATCCTCATCTCTCCCGCCATCTTCCCGCGGTTTGGTCCAGGCGTTCGCGACCCGGACGGGTTCTAAGGGCCCTTGTATTGCCGCAACATTCTACTGAACACGCACCTCGGTTGTTGCGATGGGCGCGGTGCATCGGTTATCCTTACGTAGTTGCATCCCCTGCAATGTGCGCCCGTAGCTCAGCTGGATAGAGCGCCTGGCTACGAACCAGTAGGTCGGAGGTTCGAATCCTTCCGGGCGCACCATACTCCCCCCTTTGTCACCCCGGATCCGCCTCTGGCGTGACGGCCGTCACAAGCCATCCGGCCCAGAATCAGTAGCCTCAATGCCATGTTCGCCGACCGCCAGCGGGAACCCCCTTGCCTGTCGTATAGTAAAGAGGACCAACTTGGTCGGATATGGGTCCCGATGGAATTGACAGCTTTGAGCGACGCGAAGGTGGGCAGTGCGGGGGTGGTGGAGACCGTGGACCTGCCGGAGAACGTGAGCCACTACCTGGCCCACCTCGGCTTCCTGCCCGGAACCGCCGTCGAAGTGCTGCGCCGCGCCCCGGCCGGCGACCCGCGCGTCTATCGCATCGACGGCGTCGAAGTGGGCCTGCGCAATGAGACCGCAAAGCACATCTTCCTGCGCCTGAACGAGGCCGCCGCATGAGCTGCCATACTCCAGTGCTGGATGTGGTGGCCGAGGTGGAGCCTCCGGTTCTGCCCGCTGCGCCCGGGGCCATCAAGCCGATGCGCACGGTCGCGCTCATCGGCCCGCCCAACAGCGGCAAGTCCACGCTCTTCAACCGGCTGACCGGCCTGCGCCAGAAGGTGGCGAACTACCCCGGCGTGACGGTCGAGCACCACTCCGGCAAGATGAAGGCCATCGGCCGCGGCGACCTCACGCTGATCGACCTGCCGGGAATCTACTCGCTGGCCACGTACTCCGAAGACGCGCGCGTCGCCGTCGAGGTCCTGACCGGCAAGATGCGCGGCGTGCCCAAGCCCGACTGCGTGCTGCTGGTGCTGGACGCCACCCACCTGAACCGCCAGTTGATGCTGGCCGCTCCGGTCTTCTCCATCGGGCTGCCGACGCTGGTGCTGCTGAACATGTCCGACGAGCTGACCGCGCGCGGCGGCGAGATCGACACGCTGGCGCTGGCCAAGGAACTCGGCCACCCCGTGGCGCTGATTAGCGCGTCCGAAAACACCGGCCTCGACGTCATCCCCGAGTTCCTGCTGCGCGCCGGCTCGCGCCCCGAAGACGGCCTGCGCCCGGTGCAGCTCCCCGTGCTGCAGAGCGCCGCGAGCTGCCGCACCTGGGCCACGCAGGTCACCGCACGCACCAAGTACCAGACGCCCGCGGCCTCAACGTGGACCCGCCGCCTGGACAGCGTGCTGCTGCACCGCATCTTCGGCCCGCTGATCTTCCTCGCGGTGGTGATTGCGGTCTTCCAGGTGGTCTTTCTCGCGGGACAGCCGCTGAGCGACTGGCTGACCAGCATATTGACGAAGGGCGGAGCGTCGGTCGCTTCGCTTCTCCCCAACAACTGGCTGCGTCTGATGCTGCTCGACGGCGTCTGGAACGGCGTGCAGGCGGTGCTGGTCTTTCTGCCGCAGATTCTGCTGCTGTTTTTGTTTATCGGCATCCTCGAAGACTCCGGCTACCTGGCGCGCGCGGCGCTGATTGCCGACCGAGTGATGCGCGCCATCGGCCTCAATGGCAAGGCGTTCATTCCGCTTCTGAGCGCGTACGCGTGCGCGGTCCCGGCTATCATGGCCACGCGCACCATCGAGAACAAGCGCGAGCGCTTCGCCACCATCATGGTCGCGCCGTTCATGACCTGCTCGGCGCGGCTGCCGATCTACACGCTGATCATCGCGGCGTTCATCCCCAACCGGCTCTTCCTCGGCGGCATCATCGGCATGCGCGCGATGGTGATGCTGAGCCTCTACGCTCTCGGCTTCCTCGCCGCGCTGGTCACGGCGCGGCTGCTGAACTCCAGCGTAATGAAGGCGACTCCTGCGCCGTTCATCCTGGAGCTGCCGCAGTATCGCTGGCCCACGCTGCAAGGGCTGACGCTGCGGCTCTACGACCGCGGCAAGCTGTTTGTGAAGAAGGCCGGCACGATCATCCTCGCCTGCACCTTTGCGGTGTGGGTACTGAGCGTGCTGCCGATTCACTCGGGGCAAGCCTCGGCGCTGACCACCAGCCTGATCGGCCACCTCGGCCACTGGATGGAGCCGGTGATTCGTCCGCTGGGATTCAACTGGAAGATCGGCATCGGCCTGCTCAGCTCCATCGTGGCGCGCGAGGTCATTGTGGGAACTCTGGGCACGCTCTACGGTGTGGACCCGGCGACGCACTCGCTGGGCCTGCAGGCCGCATTGCGCGGCGACATGACGCTCGGCGGTGCGATTGCGCTGGTAGTCTTCTTCGCCTTCGCGATGCAGTGCACGTCCACGCTGGCCGTCGTCCGGCGCGAGACCAACAGCTGGAAGTATCCGGCCGCGCAGTTCGCGTACATGACCGTGGTGGCGTACGTCGCGGCGCTGGTGACCAACCAGGTGATTACGCGGCTCTTCTAATCAGACAGGCTGCACGCCCCGACCTCGATTCACACCCTATTTACCTCGGAGCGGGTAAGCTTTAGCCATGTCTCCGCTGGCACCATCAGGTATGCGCAGCATGCAGTCATGGCTGAAAGCCGCCCTCTTCCTGCTGCTGATGCTCGGCGCCGGGCGGCTGTGGGGGCAAGCCGGGCCTCCCTTCCAGACCGACGACCCCACTCCGGTCGACCTCGGCCACTATGAGGCCTACATCTTCGGCGGCGTGGACGGAACCCCAGTCGAGCTCGACACCACCGGGCCGGCATTCGAGTTCAACTGGGGTGCGATTCCCAACATCCAGTTGCACGCCATCCTTCCCTTCGGCGCAGTGCTGCCCTCGAACAAGGCGGTCTATGCCCCCAGCGGAGCCGGCCCCAGCGCCTTCGGCCTGAACGACATGGAGCTCGGCGTGAAGTACGGCTTCCTGCACCAGACCCAACACCGTCCGCAGGTCGGCTCCTTCACCATGTTTGAGATTCCCACCGGCAGCTATGCGAAAGGACTCGGCGTGGGGCGCGTCTGGTACAAGCTGCCGCTCTGGGCGGAAAAAGAGTTCGGGCCGTGGAGCCTGTGCGGCGGCATGGGCTACGCCGTAGTCCCGCAAGCGGATTACCGCAACTACTTGTATGGCGGATTTCTCGTCAAGCGCACGTTCAGCGAGAAGCTCGAGATGTCCGCCGAGGTCTTCTCCCACGCGAGTGAGGGCCCCGCCGCGGCGCAGACGCAGTCCTCCACCATGATCGACGCCGGGGGATACTATCACTTCCGCTCGCCGGGGCTGCAACTGCTCTTTGCCTACGGGCACTCGATCGCCGGGCAGACGGAGAACTACGCCTACCTCGGCCTGTACAAGACCTGGGGCAAAGACCGCGCCTCCGACAAGAAAGACTCGAACAATGCCCTGCGCTCGATGCTGCGGCAAGGTAGCTGACCTTAGTTGAAGACACGGAGAACACGATGGAGATCACTGTACGGGGCCTCTGGACGTTGATTCACGGCATGGGATTCGGCGCGCTCTACCTGCTGGCGTGCTCCGGCGCGGCGGTGGAGTTATTTCGCCTCACCTCCTCGGCCACGCCCACAGCAACACCCGCGCAGGAGCGCTTCCTCAAGCTCTACCTGCTCACCATGGTGGTGCTGGCATGGTTCGCAGTCCTCACAGGTGCCTACATCGTCTACCCGTGGTATCGCGCGGTGCCGCCGTCGGGCACGGCTGATCTTGCGATGTTCCCGCAGCGGCTGCTGCTCTCCAGCCCCTCCACCAGCGGCTGGCACTCGCTGGGGATGGAGTGGAAGGAGCACGTCGCATGGCTCGCTCCCATCTCCATCACGATGGTCACGGCGGTCTTCCTGCAGTACGGCCGCGACCTGCGACAGCACCGTGCGTTGCGCACGGCGGCACTCACTTTCACAGCGGCATCGTTTCTCGCCGCGGGCGTCGCCGGATTCTTCGGCGCGATGATCAACAAGCACGCGCCGGTGGACGGCGGTCACATCATCCAACTCAGCCAGGGAGAAGCCAAATGAGCGCATCGAGCCAGACCGCTTCCACCGCCAGCGCGGCATCCACCAACGGCTCCGGTGCCGCGGCGATTCTTTCCGCCGGCATCGGCGCCTTCTGCATCGGCCTCTTCGCAGTCGCGGCAGACAAGTCACCCCACATCAAGGCGCTATTGAACATCTACAAACCGACCGGCCCGCTCTCCGGCGTCACAACTGCAGCCATCGCCATTTGGCTTGCCAGCTGGTTCGTCCTCGCGCTCCTGTGGCGCAGCCGAGACGTCCGGCTGGCGCGCGTAACCGCCATTGCGTTTGTGTTGTTGGGTCTGAGCTTCCTGCTCACGTTTCCCCCCATCGCGGATCTCTTGTAATCGCACCGAGCGGAGGGCCCTCGCGCTACCGCTCGCCCCAGCTCAGCTTCGACCGCAGCACATTAAACAACCCATTGGGATGCAGCCGCAGCAGGTTCACCCTGCGCTCGGACTTGCGGCAGAGGATGCGGTCGCCCAGCAGCAATTCCACGGCCTCCTGCCCATCGACCGTTAGATAGGTCTCATGCGGCACCACGTCCACCGTCACACAGATCTCCGAGCCACCCGGAAAAACAATCGGCCGAATCGTCAGCAGGTGCGGACAGATCGCCGTCAGCACCATCGCGTCCACGCTGGGCATCAGGATCGGGCCGTCGGCCGCGAGCGTATACGCCGTGGACCCCGTCGGCGTGGAGACGATCACGCCGTCCGCGCGGAACCGAGCCACGAACTGCCCGTCCAACTCGACCGCGAACTCGCCCATGCGCGCGATGGCCCCCTTGGAGAGCACCACATCATTCAGCGCGTCCCACTCATTGACCAGCTTGCCCTCGCGGCGCAACTCAGCGTGGAGCAGGCTGCGGGTGTCGATGATGGCGGTGCCCGCGATCCACGCCTCCAGCGCGGTGTACAGCTCGGAGAGCGGCACCTCGGTCAGAAACCCCAGAGACCCGAGGTTCACACCGAGTATCGGCGTCTCCGCCTGCGCGAACGCGCGTGCCGCGGAGAGCAGCGTGCCGTCGCCGCCCAGCGAGATCACCAGTTGCGGCTTGTACGCCTGCATCTCCGTGCGTTCCACTGATGCGGTGCCCGCACCGAGATAGGCCGCGCTCTCCGGATCGACGATGAACTCATAACCATGGCCGCTGAGCCAGCGCGTGAGCTCCGTCAGAATCGACTCCATCTCTGGCTTCTGCGGCTTGGAGATAATGGCTGCCGTGGGCATGGGCTTTAGTGTAACGGGAAGAATAGGTTCCAGGCACTAGAACCGCGCATGCAGCAGGAACTCGCGGTTGCCTTCCATGCCCAGAATGGGCGAGTCGATCAGCGCGAGCGGTTCGCCGCTGTGTTCGCGGACCGCAGCCTGCACGCGCTCAATGGCAAGCTGGTGCGCCGCGGGATCGCGCACGATGCCGCCCTTGCCGACGTGCTCGCGCCCGGCCTCAAACTGCGGCTTCACGAGGATCACTGCATCGCCCCTCCACTTCACCCCCACCGGCACAAGCGCGCCGAGCACCGCCGGCAGCACCAGCGTCGCCGAGATGAAGCTCACGTCCATCGCGAAGAAGCGGATCGGCTGCGGGGCCAGCGCCACCAGTTGCGCTGGCGCAAGCAGCCGCGCATTCGTCCGCTCCAGCAGCGTCACGCGCGGGTCCACGCGCAGCGAGTGCGCAATCTGCCCGTAACCGGTATCCACAGCCAGCACGCTCGCGGCTCCGGCTTGCAGCATGCAATCCGTAAAGCCGCCCGTCGACGCGCCGATGTCCGCGCATGCCAGCCCCTCCACGGAGATGTGCCAAGTGGTGAGCGCGTGCTCCAGCTTCAGGCCGCCGCGGCTGACATAGCGCATGTCCTCGCCGAGCATCCGCACCGTCGCGTCGTCCGCAACCGAGGTCCCCGGCTTGTCCACGCGCTGCTCGTTCACCAGCACGCGCCCGGCGAGGATCAGCGCCTGCGCGCGCTCCCGCGAGGCGGCCAGCGCTCGGTCCACCAGCAGCTTGTCGAGACGAATCTTCATCCTCGCGTGGACCTCATCCACAGAACAGCACCGCAGTTCCGAGCATAGCGGAGCGCCGGGCCGGCCGCCTCCCAACGCCATCCTCAGAGGCACTCGCGATGACGTACACTGGCCTCTCGGACACGGTCCCTCGCACGTTGCCATCGCAGTGGATGGCTTCGCGCAGCAAAAAGCCTGCCTCATTCTGTTGATAGGGCAATCCGTCTTCGCCGCAGTTTCGTACTTATGGAGAGAAGGTTGGACGAGCACGTGACAGCAACCGCGGCAATCCCCACAGAAGACGCCGAGCTGCTGGCGGGCCTGGAGCGCGGCGAAGACCGCGCCATGGCCACGCTCTACGACCGCTATTCCCGGATCGTCTACTCGGTCGCTCTGCGCGTGCTCCGCGACCCGGCCGCGGCGGAGGATGTATTGCAGGAGATCTTTATGCAGATGTGGCGCACGCCCCAGAGCTTCACCGCCGCCCGCGGCAGTCTGGGCGGATGGCTCTCCGTGGTCGCGCGCAACCGCTCCATCGACACCCTGCGCCGCAAGCGCCCCAGCGAGCAGGTCGAAGAGATCGCGCTGGCCTCGCCCTTCAACCTCGCCGACGACTCCGAGCGCAACCTGCTCATGGAAAAAGCTCGCGCCGCCGTCGTCCTGCTCCCCGCCGAGCAGCGCAAGACCCTGGAGATGGCCTTCTTCGATGGCCTCACCCACTCCGAGATCGCCGAGATGACCGGCGACCCGCTCGGCACCGTCAAGACTCGCATCCGCAGCGGACTCTCCACGCTGAGAAAGGCCTTCCAGTCATGAGCAGCGCACAGCACATCTCGCCCGACGACCTCACCCTCTTCGCGCTGCAGTTCCTGCCTGAGGGCGAGATGCTCGCCGCGCAGCAGCACATTCAGGAGTGCGAGGCCTGCCGTCGCCAGGTCGGCTGGATCCAGGGCGATCTCGCCTCCTACGCCCTCAGCGCGGACGCCCACGACGCCCCCGCTCACGCCCGCGAACGCCTGCTCGCCGCCGTCGCCCGCGAGAAGAAGGTGGTCCCGCTCCAGCAGCAGTCGCGCAGCCGCACCGCAGCCGCACCCACGCTAGTTCCCACGCGCCGCCACGATCCCGAACCGGACTACTCTGCTCCCGAACCTCGCCTCTTCACCATGGGCCGCGAGGAGGAGCCACGCCGCGCCGGCTTCTGGGGCTTTGCCGGATGGGCCATCGCGGCCGCGCTCGCCGTCGCTGCCGGATTGCAGTTCCGCCAGCACCAGGATCTCCAGCAGCAGCTCGCCGACGCCAACACCCGGATCACCGCCGCGCAGACCGAGTCCGCCCGCGCCGAGGCCGCCATGCAGGCGCTCACCGGCAACGGCGCCGCGCAGGTCGCCCTGCACCTGCCCGCATCCGCCGGCTCCGTTGCCGCGGTGCAGCCCTACGGGCAGGCGGTCTACACCGCGAACACCGGTGCGTTGGTCTTCGTCGCCAGCCACCTCGATCCGCTCGCTCCGCACAAGGTCTACGAGCTGTGGCTGCTGCCCGCCGACAAGAGCGCACCCATCGCCGCCGGCACCTTCAAACCGGACGCACGCGGCAACGCCAGCGTGGTGATGCCGCAGATTCCCAAAGGCGTGGCTGCGGGCGGCTTCGGCGTCACCGTAGAGGCCGACGGCGGCTCGCCCGTCCCGACATCGGCGGTAGTGCTCTCCGGCGCGTAGCCCCCATCGCATCCCACAAACACAGAGGCCGCCCACTTAGATAGTTAGCCGGGCGGCCTCTCCGTTGGCTGTTTCCGTATCCTTTAGGGCGAAGTCACGACGACGCGCACACCCAGACCTTGCAGCGGAATATGCGTCTGCACGGTGTCGGTATCCGTGTAGATGATCGTCATGTACTCGCTGTCGGCGGAGGTGACATACACCTTACCGGTCGGCGTTCCGGTAGTGGCGGCCACCGTGTTGGGATGTCCATACACTGCGCCGGGAGTCGCATTCACGCCCGCCGTTCCCGCCACAGTGGAGATGCCGCAGATCGTCGACGACGCCACTCCGGTGACCAAATTCACCACCGTCACCGAGCCCTCACCCGCGTTGCACGTACCGGTGGAGTCCAGCAGGTTCACCACGTAGGCGCGGCTGCCGTCGCGCAGCACCGAGACCATCTGCGGGCTGATGCCGACGTTCACGGTCGCCAGCACCTGTCCAAAGCCGGTCGCATCCACGGGGTTGGCCGCGTTGCAGTTCGGATTGGTGACCTGCGTATTCGAGCTGCACAGCGGAATATTGATGATGCTCAGCGACCCCGCATGAACGCCGTCCCCCTGGTTCAGCACCACCAGCTCGGAGGTCACGGGCGAAAGATCAGCCCACACCGG
>Ga0302320_10021368_pt1 | contig 12849 bp, 9 predicted proteins | sample Bog_T0_3_FD_202130 | JGI IMG/M metagenome (GOLD analysis project Ga0302320, IMG submission 202130) | Peat permafrost microbial communities from Stordalen Mire near Abisko, Sweden - Bog_T0_3 | ecosystem: Environmental > Terrestrial > Soil > Wetlands > Peat | place: Sweden: Abisko, Stordalen Mire...
TTGGCGGCTCACCTCTCGGAGTCTCTTGGATGGACTCCCGCAAATGTCAAACTGCTACTGCCACCCCGGCAGAGCCGGGGGAACTCCCGGTTGATTAGTGACCTACCGCAATGGCCACGAAGTCGAAGACCTGGGCTCCAGCAACGGCACAGAGAAGAAATCGCCAGAATTTGGGCTCACCACATCCGGCGAGTTTGGGCCAATCCTCTCCGTCGTCCTGGGCGATGCCATCAGCGGCGAAATGTTCTGGGATCATTGGGAGCAAGGCAAAGACACCCCGCTCGCCGTCTTCCGCTATGCCGTGCCCCGGCAGAAGTCGCACTACACCCTCGTTGGCCTCGACGGCAAGCCCCACCTTCCCGCATACCACGGCCAAATCGCGGTCGATCCCAAAGACGGAACCATCCGCCGCATCACGCTGGTCTCAGAGCCGGACCCCGCGGCAAGCTTCGAGTCGGCAATCCTCGTCGAATACGGGCCCGTCGTCATCGGAAACGCGCCCTACATCTGCCCCATCCGGGGCGTGGCCGTCTCCAGGTTCCCCGAATCCACCACTACGCTCTCGCCTGCGCATGAATTGGCATGGTCGAAGCCCGCGGAAATCAAAATCCCACCGCAGACCTTCCTCAACGACATCTCCTTCACCGACTATCACGTCTTTCGCGCAGAGATGCGCGTGCTCCCCTGAGCCCCCTTAACGCGCCAGGCCCGTCTGCTCCATTCGCCGCACACCGTCTCCAGTCAAGGCCCCATTTTCCGCATCCGAAACAGATTCCCTATTGCTACGGCGCGTGCTACCCTGGTAATGCGCCTCAATTTCCCCGTACATTGGTAGATATGACCTTGGCAACCTCTTCCCCTGGCCTCAAATTCCTTGAAGACCGCTGGGACCCCACCCTGGCGGCCGCCCTTGACGAGCCCGAACTTCTCCGCTACCGCTCCAACCTCCTCGGCTCCGACCTGCGCATCACCAACTTCGCCGGCGGCAACACCAGCTCCAAAATCGCCCAAATCGATCCCCTCACCGGCGATTCCGTTGAGGTCCTCTGGATCAAAGGCTCTGGCAGTGACCTCGGCAGCATCCAACGCTCCGGTTTCGCCACCCTCTTCGAGCAAAAGCTCCTCGCCCTCCAGCGCAGCTACAAGGGCGTCGAAACCGAAGACGACATGTTGGCCATGTATCCCCTTTGCACCTTCGGCAACAACCCCGTCGCCGCCTCCATTGACACCCCGCTCCACGGGTTTCTGCCCTTCCCACACGTCGATCACCTCCACCCCGACTGGGGCATCGCCCTCGCCGCCTCCGCCAACGGTCTCGACAAGATGAAGGAGTTCAACCGCGAGTTCCAGCACTCCCTGGTCTGGATTCCCTGGCGCCGCCCCGGCTTTGAACTCGGCCTCTGGCTCAGCCGCGCCATCCACGACAATCCCTCCTGCGACGGCATCGTCCTCGGTGGCCACGGCCTCTTCACCTGGGGCCGGACACAGCGTGAGTGCTACCTCGACACCCTCACCATCATTGACCAGATCGGCCAGTTCATTGAGCGCCACGGCATCGCCAAGGGCTTCACGCGGTTCGGCGGCGAAGCCGTTCCCGCCCGCCCCGACCGCGCTCAACTAGCCGTCGAAATCGCGCCCTTCCTGCGCGGCCGCGTCAGTGCAGAAAAACGCTGGATCGCCAGTTTCACCGATACTCCCGACGTCCTCCAGTTCGTCAACTCCGCCCAAGGCAAAGGCCTCTCCTTCCTCGGCACCAGTTGCCCCGACCACTTCGTCCGCACCAAGATCCGCCCGCTCTTCGTTCCCTGGCCCGCCACCGCCGGCATCGACGAGCTCAAAGCCACCATCGAATCCTCCCTCGCCGAATACCGTGACCAGTACCGCGCCTACTACCACTCCTTCGCCACCCCCAACTCACCCGCCATCCGCGACCCCAACCCCACCGTCGTCCTCATCCCCGGCCTGGGCATGTTCAGCTTCGGCAAAAACAAGACCGAAGCCCGCATCGTCGGCGAGTTTTATACAAACGCCATCCACGTCATGGAAGGCGCAACCCTCCTCAGCGAAGGCGAGGTGAAAGGCGCACTACCGCAATGCGCTCAAGGCGTTGACCCCGCCAGCTTCAAGGTCTGCAACAACTATGTAGCCCTCCCCGCCATGGAAGCCTTCCGCATCGAGTACTGGGCCTTGGAAGAGGCCAAAATCCGCCGCCAGCCCCCCGAGAAGGAGCTCAGCCGCCGCATCGCCCTCGTCGTCGGCGCAGCCAGCGGCATCGGCCGTGAAGCCGCCATCCGCGCCGCCGCGCTCGGGGCGCACGTCATGGTCGCCGACCGCGACCACCAAGCCGCGTCCCGCGTCGCCGCCGAACTCAAATCCGTCACCTCCGCCGAATTCGTCTCCTCGACCGCCGTCGACATCACCAGCCGCGAAGCCATCGCCGCAGCCATCCGCGCCACCGTCGCAGCCTTCGGCGGCCTCGACATCGTCATCAACACTGCCGCCCTCTTTGCCACGCCCACCGACGGCGTCATCCCCGACGGCATGTGGGCCCCTACCCTCGAACTCAACGTCACCGCCAACTATCTGCTCGCCAAAGAAGCCGCCAAAGTCTTCGACGACCAAGCCCTCGACGCCGCCATCGTCCTCACCAGCTCCGCCAATGCCGTCGTCCCCAAGCGCGGCAGCACCGCCTACGACGTCAGCAAGGCCGCTCTTTCGCACCTCGTCCGCGAACTCGCCGTCGCCCTCGCGCCCCGCGTCCGCGTCAACGCCATCAGCCCCGCCACCGTCATCAAGGGTTCCACCATGTTCCCCCGCGAGCGCCTCTGTTCCTCCCTCGCCCAATACGACATCCCCTTCGATGAGTCGCAGAGCGACGAAGACCTCCGCAACCTGCTCGCCGCCTTCTACGCCGAACGCACCCTCACCCGGCAACCCATTGACCCAGCCGACTGCGCCGAGGCCATCCTCTTCCTCGCCAGTCCCCGCACCCGCTGCACCTCCGGCCATATCTTCCCCGTGGACGGCGGCCTGCCCGAGGCCTTCTTACGATGAACTGCGCGTGTGCCCCCCGTCTTCCACAAAAATGGGTGCCCCCATTGGGGGCCGGGGCACCCTCTGGGTCGGGGCACCGCAACTTCATCGCGGAAGGGCGGGATACAACAAACCCAAGCTCTCCCTCTTTCAACCTGCCAACACCCTCCGTGCCCCATCCATTTCACGCACTTTGTGAAATGGGTGGGATACCACAAATCCAAGCTCTCCCTCTCTCAACCATGACCGGAGATTGACCTTTTGCCATGAAAGATCAAGCAAGAGTTGCCATTGACCTGGGCGCAGAAAGCTGCCGCGTTTCCCTGCTCCGCTTCATAAACGGCAAGCCGGCCATCGAACTCATCCATCGCCTTCCCAACGGCCCTGTCCATCGCGGCGCATCCATGCACTGGCCCCTCACGACCATCCTCGCCGGCCTCGAAGAAGGCCTCCGCAAAGCCGCATCCGCTGCTCCCGAAGGCATAGCCTCTATCGCCGTCGACGGCTGGTCTGTTGACTACGTCCGTCTCACCCCCGACGGCCGGCCGCTCACCGAGCCCTTCTGTTACCGTGACGAGCGCACCATCGCCGTCAAAGACGCGACAGATCTCATCGCCCCGCCCCAGCAGATCTTCGCCCAATCCGGCGCGCAACCCCTCCGCTTCAACACCGTCTACCAACTCCTCGCCGACCTCGCCTCCGGCATCGACCCATATGCCCCATGGGTCATGTTCCCCGAGTACATCCTCCACTGGCTCGGCGCGCTCCGCGTCGCCGAGTTCACCAACGCCACCCACACCGGCCTCGTTGACATCCACACCGGCAACTGGCACAGCGACCTCTTCGCCCAACTCGGCATCCCCATCGCAGCCGCCCCGCCCATCGTCCCCGCCGGAACCATCCTCGGCCCATTACAAGGCCCGCTCGCCACGCTGGCCGCCTTCAAAGACACCCAACTCATCGCCCCCGCCTGCCACGACACCGCCTCCGCCATCGCCGGCATCCCCACGCCCCTCGACGGCACAGCCTACATCTGCTCCGGCACCTGGTCCCTCGTCGGCACCGTCATCCCCTCCGCCATCACCACCCGCGCCGCCCGCGCCGCCCGCTACACCAACCAGGGCGCTGCCGCCGGCGGTTTCCTCTTCCACACCAACGTCAACGGCATGTGGCTCATAAAACAATCCATGGATAGCTGGGCCGCCGAAGGCCGCCCCTGGAAGATCGAAGACCTGGTCGCCGCAGCCGCCGCCTGCCCCGCGTCCCCTCAAACCATCCACGTAGACGCCGAACCCCTCTTGCTCGACGGCGAAATGCCCGCCCGCCTCAACGCCGAACTCACCCAGCGGGGCCTCGCCCCCATCCCCGACACACCCGGCAACGAGCCCCTCTTCGCCCGCCTCATCTTCGAGAGCCTAGCCGCCCGCTACGCCTCCGCCGTCTTGAGTCTCGAAGAAATGTTAGGCCACAAGCTCCAGCGCATTCACATCCTCGGCGGCGGCAGCCGCAACCAGCTCCTCACAGAGCTAACCGCCCACCGCACCGGCCTCCCCGTAGAATCCGGCGAACCCGAAAGCTCCACCCTCGGCAACCTGGCCGTCCAACTAGCCGCCAGCCAAGCCAACGGCCAGCCGATCACCCTCGCTGCCGTCCGCCGTTGGGCCGGGCATCTCCGCAAAACCTAAGCTTCTGCTGTTTCACTCCCTTCCCGCAATCTGACTGCCTGTTCTTGCAAGGTACGGGCCACTGCGTGTCTCAACTCTCGGGTTCATTCTGTTTTTAGAGCCATGCATCCCCCTCGAATTGGACTCACGCCCACCCCTCACCTCCACCGGCGTTTGCCCCGCAGCAGCTTGCCCTCTTTCACCGCGCCCCTGCCGTGCAGCGCAACTTGCCAATAAAGTGCGGTTATAATCAAGTGTGGTTGCAGCCTAACTGCAACCCTAGGAGAGCGAAGTTTATGCGCAAAAGCTTCTGTTGGATGATCTTGGTGGCTGGACTAATCGCAGTCATCGCGCCCATAACGGCGATGGCACAACAGGCTCCCGGGCCTCATCCGGCCTACATGCACGCGCTCAGTAATCTGCGCGCTGCGCGGCACTATCTCAATGATCGTTGGGCTTGGGAGCCGGTCAGGCGTGAGGTCGACGGGGCGGTTCACGAAATCGACATGGCCATCCAAGATATCCAGGCGGCCGCGATCGACGATGGCGTGCCTCTGAACGGTCCGTACGTCATTGACCCCCACCTGAGCCCGCGTGACCGCTTCAAAAAAGCTGCCGAGCTTCTCGGGGTGGCTCACGAGGATCTAAGGATGTCAGAGGATGTCCCACAGTCGCGTGGGCTCAGGGATCGCGCGACGGCGCGTGTGGACCAGGCACGTCGCATCGTGGTCGACGCCGACCGCACGGGGCGGTGGCAGTAGAAGCAAGTTCTGTTATGGCATGTGGGGTTTCCCATCCTTTGGACGCCTGCGAAGGATGGGAGACTCGTAGCCATCAGCGGCCTGTAGCTTCTACTCCCAAACCACCGCCCCACCCACGGACTTATCGATCCGCTCCAGCACCTCATCCGGCAGCGTCACCCCCACCGCCTTTACATTATCCGCAATCTGTTCCGGTCGCGACGCTCCGATAATCGCCGACGCCACCTCCTCCCTTCGCAGCACCCACGCCAGCGCCATCTGCGCCATCGTCAGCCCCAGTTCCGCAGCAATCGGCTTCAACTCCGCCACCGCCGCCAGCAGGAAATCTGACCGGTAGTGCCGCCCCGCTGTCTCCATAAACACATTCATCTCTTCGCTGGCCGCCCGGCTTCCCGCTGGAGGCGGCTGCCCTGGCTGGTACTTCCCCGTCAGCACCCCGTGCGCCAGCGGCGAAAACACCAGGTTCCCAATCCCATGCCGCGCGCACGCCGGGAAGACCTTCCCCTCTGGCTTCCGCCACAGCATCGAGTACTGCGGCTGGCTCGAACTGAACGCCGTCAACCCATTCGCCTCCGCAATCGTCGCCGCCGCATCAATCTGCTCCCCGGTCCACTCGCTGAACCCGATCGCCCGCACCTTCCCCGCCTTCACCGCCCGGTCCAGCGCCCCCAGTGTCTCTTCCAGCGGCGTCTCCTTATCGAACCGGTGGCACTGGTAGAGGTCGATCGCGTCCACGCCCAACCGCCTCAGCGACCGGTCCAGTTGTTTCTCCACCTGCGCCGCCGACAGCCCCTTGTCCGGCTCGTCCCCCACCGGAAAGTACAGCTTCGTCGCAATCAAGTACTTATCCCGCGGAAAACTCCTGAGCGCCTCGCCCAAAATTCGCTCAGCCTCACCCGCCCCATACTGATTCGCCGTGTCAAAGAGCGTAATCCCGCAGTCCAGCGCCGCATGGATGCACCGAATCGCCTGCTCCCGCCCCACACCCCCCGCCACCGTCAGCCAGGTGCCAAAACCCAGCTCCGAAACCTCCAGCGGCCCGTTCCCCAATCGCCGATACTGCATCGCTATCTCTTTTCTCGGCAGCGTGTTACCTGCCAGTTCTCCAATTACTCTTCTGTCCCGCAAACGAAGCTGATCCAACCCTGCCTCAACTCCAGTATTCCACCCCAAACTACCCCGCCTCTCCTGAGGCCTCCATGCAACTCCACAGACCCCTAAAAAATACTTCTTGACAAATACTACTGTGTGTCGCACAGTGTACGTGACACACTATGCAGCACCCTGTACAAGCCTATGAACCCGGATTCCTTTGAGAACCTCCGCCTCGAACTCCGACGCGGATGCCTGGTCCTGGCCGTCCTCGCCGCCCTCCGCCGCGAGCAATACGGCTACACCCTTCGTAAGACCCTTGCCGAGCACGGCCTGGAGATTGACGAAGGCACCCTCTACCCCCTCCTCCGACGCCTTGAGACCCAGGGCCTGCTCGCCAGCCAGTGGCGCGAGGAAGACAAGCGCAAAAAACGCTTTTACCTGCTCTCGCCCGGCGGCGCTCAAGTCCTCGACCAACTGCTCACCGAGTGGCGCAGCATCGACAATTCGATAAACCAAGTCCTAAAGGAGAAAAGCAATGGAATTGCTTGAACGCTATCTGCAAGCCGTCAAATTCTGGCTCCCCAGCCGCCAAAGCAACGACATCGTCGCCGAGCTCGCCGCCGACCTCTACGCCCAACTCGAAGACCGCGAGGCCGCCCTCGGCCGCAAGCTCACCACCCCCGAAGTCGAAGCCCTCCTCAAGCAGCGCGGCCGCCCGTTCATCGTGGCCAACCGCTTCTTGCCCCAGCAGTCCCTCATCGGCCCAGTGCTCTTCCCTGTCTACCGCTTCGTCCTCAAGGTCGTCGCGCTCTGCTACCTCGTCCCGTGGGTGCTTGTCTGGATCGGCCTCATGGCCTTCGACCCCGCCTATCGCGCACAGCAGACCCAAGACTCCTGGTTCGCTGCGGTCGGGTCGATGGCCGGCTCCTTGTGGACCACGGCCTTCATCGCCGTCGGCACCGTCACCCTGGTTTTCGCACTCATCGAGCGCGCCCAGGCCAAATCCCACTGGCTCGATAAATGGAACCCCAGCCAGCTCCCGCCCCTCCGCAATCCCCACCAGATTCGCCGCGCCAGCTCCTCCGTTGAGTTAGCCGTCAACTGGATCTTCTTCCTCTGGTGGGCCACGCATATGAACTCCACCAACTTCTCAATCGGCTCCTCGGTCCACATCGCGCTCAGCCCGCAATGGTCCTGGTTCTACTGGAGCTACTTCATCCTCGCCCTCGCCAACGCCACCTTCGCCGCCGCCAACCTCATCCGCCCCTATTGGACGCCGCTCCGCGCCACCCTCCGCATGCTCCTCGACGCCGCCGGCGCCATCCTTTTCTGCTGGCTCCTCAAGGCCAACATCCTCGTCGGCATCGCCATCGCCACTGTTCCCGAAGAGAAGACGCAGATCGTCACCCAGGCCATCAACACCTGGATGCCTCGTATGTTCCCTGTAGCCATCGCCCTGGGCCTGCTCATCACAGGCATCAACATCTATCGTATCGTTCGCCTGCAACCATCCACCGAGCCGGTCTCGGCCTGAACCGCCAAGTCAACTCAGGCGCTGGCCAAAGGTCCCACACCTAATCCAGCGCCTGCACCGCTCCCTTGCCCACCAACTCCTCCACCCGCTCCACCCAGCCCCGATCCGCCGCCACGCTCATCCCCTCCGGCTCCAGAATTACCTCGTACTCGCCAGCCTTCTTCAGGTGAATCATCACCTTGCCCGGCCCCGGAGCCGCATCCGCCGCGCTCTTCAGCCCAACCAGCATCTCCTCCGTCGCCCGCTCCAGGCCGATCCGGATCCGCACCCCCCCCGGCAGCTTCACCTTCACCTCATCGAGTGACTGGATTGAGCTCACCGCAATCTTCGGCGCCGCGTCCTCATCTCCCGTCAGCGTGCCCCGCACCAGCACCGCCGCCTCCGTCTTCAACTGACCCGCCAACCGCTCGTAGTCCCGCGGAAAGCACACCAGCTCAATCTTCCCCGTCGCATCCTCCAGCCACGCCTGCGCATACAGCTTTTGGTCCCGCTTGGTCTTCTGCACCCGCAGCCCCTGAATCATTCCCGCCACCTGAACCTCATCCGCCGGATCGGCCTGCGTCCCCCAGCGCTTCTCCGGCGGCTTCCGCTCCAGCGCCTCCGCCGTCGAGATCACTCCCGTCAAATTCCGCAGCTTCTCCGCGTACTTATCCAGCGGGTGCCCCGACACAAAGAATCCCAGAACCTCTTTCTCATTGGCCAGCCGCTCGCCCTCTTCCCAATCGGCCACGCGCGGCAGCTCGTCGCCGCCCCGTCCCGCCTTCGGCCCTTCATCGAACATGCCGAACAGCCCCGTCTGTCCCTGCGCCGCATCGCGTTGCGTCTTCTGCGCCCGTTCCATCGCCTTGTCCACCGCCGCCATCAGCGCCCCGCGCTTGCCCAGCGAGTCCAGCGCCCCCGCCTTGATCAGCGACTCAATCACCCGCTTGTTCATCACCCGCAGGTCCACCTTTTCGCAGAACTCCCACAAGCTCGTGAACCGGCCGCCCGCCTCCGCCCGCGCCTTCATAATCGACTCGATCGCGTTCCCGCCCACATTCTTCACCGCCGCCAGCCCAAACCGAATCGCCTCGCCGTGCGGTGTAAACTGCGCCCCGGATACCTGCACATCCGGCGGCTCCACGCTGATGCCCATCTCCTTGCACTCGCTGATGTACTTGACGACATTCTCAGGCTTGGAGGTCTCCGAAGTCAGCAGCGCCGCCATAAACTCCATCGGGTAGTGCGTCTTCAAGTAAGCCGTCTGGTAGGCCACCAGCGCATACGCCGCCGAATGCGACTTGTTGAAGCCGTACTCTGAGAACTTGGCCATCTGTTCAAAAATCTCGCCCACCGCATTCTTCTCATGTCCCAGCGCCGCCGCGCCGCTCAAAAAGCGGTCCTTCTGCTTCTCCATCTCCTCCTTGCTCTTCTTGCCCATTGCCCGGCGCAACAAATCCGCTTCCCCCAGCGAGTAGCTCGCCAGCAGTTGCGAAATCTGCATCACCTGCTCCTGGTACACAATCACCCCCAGCGAGTCCTTCAAGATCCCCTCAAGCTCCGGCAGCATGTACTCCACCTTCCGCCGCCCCCATTTCCGCTCCACAAAGTCGTCGATCATCGCCATCGGGCCCGGCCGGTATAGCGCATTCAGCGCCGTCAGCTCCTCCACCGTGTCCGGCTTGTAGCGCCTGAGCACATCCCGCATCCCGCTCGACTCAAACTGAAACACCCCTGAAGTCAGCGCCGTATGAAATACCTTCTTGTAGGTCTCCGCATCGTCCGGCGGAATCATCTCGATATCCACCTTCTCGCCCCGGCTCTTCTCAATCAGCTTCAGGCAATCGTCAATCACTGTCAGCGTCGCCAGTCCCAGAAAGTCCATCTTCAGCAGGCCCATCTTCTCCACGGCCTTCATGTCGTACGCGGTTACAATTTCATCGTTCTTCGTCTTGTTCAGCGGCACCAGCTCGGTCAGCGGACGCGGCGCAATCACCACCGCCGACGCGTGAACCCCCGCCCCGCGCACCAGCCCCTCCAGCTTCTTCGCCGTATCAATCAACTCGCGAACCTGTCCGTCCGTGTCGTAGGCCTTCTTGAACTCCGGCACGTCTTCCAGCGCCCGGTCCAGCGTCATGCCCACCGTCGCCGGAACCAGCTTCGCAATCCGGTCCACGTCCCCATACGGCATGTCCATCGCCCGGCCGCAATCCTTGATCGCCGCCTTCGCCGCCATCGTATTGAACGTGATAATCTGCGCCACCTGCTCGCGCCCATACTTCCGCGTCACATACTCAATCACCTCGCCCCGCCGGTTCTGGCAAAAGTCCACGTCGATATCCGGCATCGTCACCCGCTCCGGATTCAAGAACCGCTCAAACAGCAGCGAGTTCTGCAGCGGATCGATATTCGTAATCTCCATCGCGTACGCCACCAGCGAACCGGTCGCCGATCCGCGCCCCGGCCCAACAGGGATTCCATTGTCCCGCGCATACTTGATAAAGTCCCACACAATCAGGAAGTACCCTGGGTAATTCATCTGCTTGATAATGCCGATCTCCCGCTCAAGCCGCGCCTCATATTCGTGCAGCTTCGTCCGCAGAACCCCGCGCACTTCCAATTGCCGGATCGCCGTATCCGTCCGCTTCCGCAAACCCTCCCGGCATACCTGCTCAAAGTAGCTGTCGATCGTGTGCCCCTCCGGCACCGCAAACTCCGGAAACGGATTGTCCACTGCGTGCAGCTTGAACTGGCACCGCTCCGCAATCTCCATCGTCCGTTCCAGCGCTCCCGGCGTATCCGGAAAGTTCCGCGCCATCTCGTCCGCGCTCTTCACAAAAAACTGGTCGCTGTCGAACCGCATCCGGTCCTTGTCGTGAATCTTCGCGCCCGTCTGCACGCACAGCATCACGTCGTGCGCGTGCGAGTCCTCGCCGCACAGGTAATGCGAATCGTTCGTCGCCACCAACGGAATCCCCAACTCCCGCTCCAGCCTCACCAGCTCCGCCTGAATCCGCTTCTCCTGCTCCAGCCCCTGGTCCTGAATCTCCAGGTAAAAGTTCCCCTTGCCAAAAATATCCTGGTACTCCTGCGCCACCCGCTTCGCCGCGCCGTACCGTTCGTCGCTCCCCAGCCCCGCGTACTTCGCCTCGCCCAGCAGCGCCTCGCACAACTCCCCGCTCAAGCACCCCGAAAGCCCAATCAACCCCTTCGAGTTCTCCGCCAAATACCGCTTGCTCACCCGAGGCTTCCTGTAGAACCCATGCAGCGAAGCCTCTGAAGTGATCCGGATCAGATTCCGGTACCCCTCCTCGTTCTCCGCCAGCACCAGCAGATGGTTGTACTGGTCATTCGGCGTCTCGGCGCGATGATCTTCCGCCTTGCACACATACAGCTCGCACCCCAGAATCGGCTTGATCCCCCGCTCCTTGGCAGCATTGAAGAAGTGCACCGCCCCATAAATATTCCCGTGATCCGTCATCGCGACAGAAGTCTGCCCCAGGTCCGCAACCCGGTTCACCAGCTTGGTCACATCGCAAGCCCCATCCAGCAGCGAGTACTCCGTATGCAAATGCAAATGCGTAAATTCAGCCATGATTAATTATGATTTTAGCGGTCCGCGCCCTCGGAGTCCCACACGGTAACCAGTTGATATCCAGACAGACTGAGGAAAAAGCGGAGGGTACCGCTCATCACCCGGCCAGCAGACGCACGGCCCCGAAAGCCAACACGCACGGACCCAGAAGACCCTCACGTACTAGAGCTTCTGCAACTCTCGATATATTGCGGTTGGGATTGGCTTTCCTAGCGCCTTACTTGAGAATTCTAAGAGAGTCCTTACATATCGGCGGCGCTCAACCTTGTTCTCTCCCGCACCCGTATAGCACCTCTTAATTTCCAGAAAATCATGGAGATCCGCATGAATTTCGCCGAGGGAAAAGTGGTTATTGTGCGAGATCAGTACGTGAATCCTCTCTTCTGTCGGAATATTACTGATGCTCGGCAAATACAGATCGTTCTCCTTTGTTTGGCGCGAGCCAGGGTTTTCGAAGTACGCATTCGCAATACTCAGGACACTCCCAATGAACCTCTCCAATTTAGGGGCCCGTATCTTGGGATCCCCAAATATCAGGCTGCCCTGATAATAGAGCGAGAACAGACTGACCAGACTGGCGTGAAGGATTTCCTTGTAATACATCGCAGTGAAGTAGTCCGCTTCAATGTCCAGCAGCTTCATAAAGACATCGCCAAAGTCGTCTCTAAAGCGCTTTGCGTCGGATTTGTTCGGAACGTCTTGTACAAATAGATGGAAACATTCATGGAGCACGACAAGACGAAAATAGTCAAAGCTAGAGTGGCCTGTGATGTAGGTATTGAATTGAACTTCTGACTCCCTTACACGCATGATCCAATCTTCTGAGGTAGGTCTGGGGAGCTTGAGGTTGGAGTAACGCTCGGCCGGCTCGACGTGGAGTTTCTTCGTCTTCCTAAGCCAGGCAGCAAAGCCATTTATCGCCGCTTCCAGCTCTGTCCGCAACTCAGCCTGAAGTTCATCTTTGCCAGACTTCGCGCCTCCAACAATCCTGAGCTCATGGGGGTTTGTTTTCCCCGGTCTCACACTACCCACGCTGAATTTATCCAGCACTCGATCACGAACTGGCGTAAGCGTGACGTTCTGGCCGTCTTGATCGGGGTTGCGGTTTTGTGATGGATAGGGCCGTATGTGTCCACGATCAATTCAAGTGGACACGACCGGTCACAGGAAGTGTGTCTTCAGCCTTGC
>Ga0302320_10021372_pt1 | contig 12848 bp, 15 predicted proteins | sample Bog_T0_3_FD_202130 | JGI IMG/M metagenome (GOLD analysis project Ga0302320, IMG submission 202130) | Peat permafrost microbial communities from Stordalen Mire near Abisko, Sweden - Bog_T0_3 | ecosystem: Environmental > Terrestrial > Soil > Wetlands > Peat | place: Sweden: Abisko, Stordalen Mire...
AAGCCCCCGGCCAAGAAGCCCGCCGCCAAGAAGGCCCCGGTCAAGAAGGCCGTCGCCAAGAAGGCCCCGGTCAAGAAGGCCGTCGCCAAGAAGGCCCCGGTCAAGAAGGCCGTCGCCAAGAAGGCCCCCGCCAAGAAGGCCCCCGCCAAGAAGGCCGCCGCCAAGAAGTAGGCCGGCCCGCGCCGTTCCCGTACCCTGCCCCTCAGCGTGTCTGGATGTGACCATGAAGTTGATCGAACAAGTTTCCGGCCTTGAAATCCTCGACAGCCGTGGGAATCCCACGGTCCTGGCCCGAATCACGCTGAATGACGGGACCATCGGTCAGGCGATGGTCCCGTCGGGGGCATCCACCGGCAGCCGCGAAGCTCTGGAGCTGCGCGACGGCGACAAGAAACGCTACCAGGGCAAAGGCGTGCTGGGCGCGGTCCAGACCCTCGACACCGAGATCCATGATGCGCTCCACGGCATGGATCCCTTCCAGCAAGCGGAGCTCGACGACCTGCTCTGCGACCTGGACGGCACGGACAACAAGGGCAGGCTGGGCGCCAACGCCCTGCTTGGCGCCTCCATGGCCATCGCCGCCGCCGCCGCCAAGGCCTGCGGGCAACCGCTCTACCGCTACCTGGGCGGAGCCTCGGCCCGGATGCTGCCGGTGCCCATGATGAACATCCTCAACGGGGGGGCCCACGCTGACAACAACGTGGACATCCAGGAATTCATGATCCTCCCCGTGGGCGCCCCCAGTTTCAAGGAGTGCGTCCGCTGGAGCGCCGAGGTCTACCACGCCCTGAAGGGCGTGCTCAAGGCCAACAAGCTCTCCACCGGGGTCGGCGACGAGGGCGGCTTCGCCCCCAACCTGGGCAGCAACGAGGAGGCCCTCGGCCTCATCGAGCAGGCCATCGTCAAGGCCGGCTACAAGCCCGGCAAGGACATCTTCCTGGGGGTGGACTGCGCCGCCAACGAATTCTACAAGGACGGCAAGTACGTCATCGACGGCGCGAAGAAGACCGGTCCCCAGCTGGTCGACTACTACGCCGGACTGGTGGAGCGCCATCCCATCCTCACCATCGAGGACGGCTTCGACGAAAGCGACTGGCCCAACTGGGCCCACATGACCGAGAAGCTGGGCCGGAAGATCCAGATCGTGGGCGACGACATCTTCGTCACCAACCCGAAAATCCTGGCCAAGGGCATCCATGACCACGTGGCCAACGCCGTGCTGGTCAAGCTCAACCAGATCGGCACCGTCACCGAGACCCTGAAGGTCGTGGACATGGCCCACAAGGCCGGCTACCGCACCGTCATCAGCCACCGCAGCGGCGAGACCGAAGACACCTTCATCGCCGACCTGGCCGTCGCCACCGGCTCCGGGGAGATCAAGACCGGCGCCCCCTGCCGCACCGACCGGGTGGCCAAGTACAACCGACTGCTCCAGATCGAATGGGAACTGGGCGCCTCGGCCCGCTACGCGGGACGCGAAGCCTTCGCCTCCTGGCTCGATCGCTAAGGCGCCATGACCGCGGCCTGGCTCCTGAAATCCAGCACCCTGTGGGCGGTGCTGGTGATTTCAGGACTGGCCTCGGCCTGCATCCTCCTGCTCTCCCCCGACGGCGTGCCCAGCCTGCGCAAGCGCCAGACCGAGATGGCTGAGCAACTGGTGCAGCTTCAGAAGATGCGCCGCTCCAACCTGGAGCTGAGCCAGGAAGTGCGCCGCCTGGCCGCCAGGGACCCGGAACTGTACGAAGCCCTCGCCCGCCAGCAGGGTCTCGCCCGCCCCGGGGAAACCGTCTACACCTTCCGCGAACCCGCAACCCATCGCTAGGGCGTGCCAGGCAGGCCATCCCGTGCCCCCTGGTGGGCCAGGGCGCGCCCGGAGACCCCTGGCCCTCTTTCGGGTGCACCGGCCCAGCCCGGGGCCGCCCAGGGCCCGTAGGCAGCAGGAAGGCGGTGCCTTCCTGACGATGACACCGGAATGAGGTGATTGCGCATTTGGATAGAATATTTATATTTGATGTTCGGGCATCCCTTTCCCAATCCATAAGGAGGAACATCATGCTGAAAGCCCTTGCTGTCGTCGCGAGCCTGGCCCTGCTGGGCGGGATCCCGGCCCAGGCCATCCCCCAGCCTGCCGTGGACACCGCCCCGTCGGCCCACGCCAGGCTGCAGCTCACCGCAGGCAGGACCTCGAAGGGCCGGTCCGGGCGAAGCAAGAACAAGAGCAAGCGCCGCTCCAGCGGGAAAAAGGGCAAAGGCTCTCGAAAAACCTACTATCAACCCCAGGCTGAGCGTTCTCTGACCGGCGATTCCGTCCAACTCTGATACTGCCCGGCAGCGGCGCGACCCATTCCCTGTGGAACCCTGATAGACTTTGCCATGTTCCACAACTGAGGTCGCCCCTTGCTTCCACGTGACGTTCTGCCCGATCCGGCCCCGGGGTCCTGACATGACCGCGAGGATCATCGTGCTGGCCAATCAGAAGGGCGGGGTGGGCAAGACCACCACGGCGATCAATCTGGCCGCTTCCCTGGCCATGATGGAGAAGCTGGTGCTGCTGGTGGATTTCGATCCCCAGGGGCACAGCACCACGGGCCTTGGCTTCCCCAAGCCGGACCACCGGGCCGGCGCCTTCGCGCTCATGAAGGGCGCCCCGGCCAAGAGCCTCATCCTCACCACCGAAGTGCCCATGCTGCAGATGATCCCCGCCGGCAAGGATCTGGCCCAGCTGGAATTCGAGCTGTTCGAGCTGCCCGAGCTGCAGGTGCTGCGCCGGTCCCTGGAGCCGCTGCTGGAAGCCTACGACTTCATCCTCATCGACCCGCCGCCCAGCCTGGGCATGATCACCCTCAACGCGCTGGCGGCCGCCGACGAGGTGATCGTGCCCATGCCCTGCGAATTCCTGGCCATGGACGGGCTGGCGGAGCTCATGGAGACCATCCGCCGGGTGCAGGCCGGCCCGAACCCCAGGCTCAAGCTGGGGGGGATCCTGCTGACCATGGCCGAGGAGCGCACCAACCTCGGCTCGGCGGTGGCCCAGGAAGTGCGCAACGCCTTCCCCGGCAAGGTGTTCAACACCAACATCCCGCGCAACATCCGGCTTGCGGAAGCGCCCAGCCACGGCAAGCCCGTCGCCTTCTATGATCTCCGCTCCAAGGGAGCCCAGGCCTACCTGAACCTGGCCCGAGAGTGGCTGGAGCTGGATGAGGCCGCCATTCCAGGAGGACCCGCATGATCCCCAAACGCCCTGCCCTGGGCCGCGGGCTCACGTCCCTCATGAGCCAGATGGCCCCCGAGGACGCCAGCCAGCGCGAGGTGCCGGTGGGTTCCCTGGTGCCCAACCGGCATCAGCCCCGCACCTACTTCGACGAAGGCCTGCTGGATGACCTGGCCGCCAGCCTGAAGATCCACGGCATGGTCCAGCCCATCGTGGCCCGCCGGGTGGGCGAAGTCTTCGAGATCATCGCCGGCGAGCGCCGCTGGCGCGCCGCCCGCAAGGCCGGGCTGGCCATGGTGCCGGTGGTGGTGAAGGACGTCCCCGACGACCGCCTGCTGGAGTTCGCCCTGGTGGAGAACATCCAGCGCCAGGAGCTCAACCCCATCGAGGAGGCCAAGGCCTACTTCCAGCTGGGCGAGCACCTGCGCCTCACCCAGGAGCAGGTGGCCGACCGGGTCGGCAAGTCCCGCCCCCAGGTGGCCAACACCCTCCGGCTGCTGCGCCTGCCGGGACGGCTCCAGGAAATGATCATGACCGGCCAGCTCTCCACCGGGCACGGCAAGGTCCTGCTGGGGGTCGAGGAGGCCCGGACCCAGGACCAGCTGGCGGAGGAAGTGGTGGCCCGGCAGCTGAGCGTGCGCGCCCTGGAGGCCCGGATCCTGCAGATCGGCCGGGCCCGGCTGAACAAGCACAAGCGCCACCATCCCCAGTCGGTGTTCCTGAAGGCCGCCGCCGAGGAGCTGACCCAGGCCTGGGGCGCCCGGGTGGAGATCAAGCCCCGGGGCAAGGGCGGCGCGCTCATGCTGCACTATGCCAGCGAGGCGGAACTGGATCGCCTGTTCGAGGGCTTGAAAAAAGGGCCCGCCAGCCGATAAGTGTGAGGCTGGAAGGAAGCGAGGCGGACATGTCCTGGTTCATCAAGAAACGGCAACAGAAGATCGCGGTGGAGGAGAAGACCGTCCGGGTGCCCGAAGGCCTCTGGATCAAGTGCGACGCCTGCCGGGAGCTGATCTACCGGGCCGAGCTGGTCAACACCCACAATGTCTGCCCCAAGTGCGGCTACCACTTCCGCATCGGGGTGGAGGAGCGGCTGGCGGCGCTCATGGACCCGGGCTTCCAGCCTCTGTTCACCCGGCTGCGCAGCACCGATCCGCTCCAGTTCGTGGCGGCCAAGTCCTATGCCGAGCAGCTGGCCAAGCTCCACGCCGCCGGCCATGACCATGACGCGGTGCTGGTGGTGGAAGGCACCCTGAAGGGCCACCCGGTGGTGATGGCGGTGATGGACTGGGAGTTCCTGGCCGCCAGCATGGGCTGCGTGGTGGGCGAGAAACTCAAGCTCGGGGCCGAGCGGGCCCTGGACAGCGGCGCCTCCTACATCATCATCAGCTGCTCCGGCGGCGCCCGGATGCAGGAAGGGACCCTTTCGCTCATGCAGATGGCCAAGGTCAGCGCAGCCCTGGCCCGCCTGGACCTCAAAGGCATCCCCTACCTCTCCATCCTCACCGACCCCACCACCGGCGGAGTCAGCGCCAGCCACGCCATGCTGGGCGACCTGAACATCGCCGAGCCCAAGGCCCTCATCGGCTTCGCCGGCCCCCGGGTGATCGAGCAGACCATCAAGCAGACCCTTCCGGAGGGCTTCCAGCGCTCGGAGTTCCTCCAGGAGCACGGCATGGTCGACAAGGTCGTGCCCCGGGACAAGCTGCGCGAATTCGTGGCGCTCAGCCTGGACTGGATGACCCAGCCGGCCCCGGTCCATGACTGAGCCGGCCCGCGGCCACCTGGAGGCGCTGGAAGCCCGGGGCCACTGGGGGATCAAGTGCGGGCTGGAGAACCCCCGGAAGCTCCTGGCCGCCCTGGGCCAGCCCCAGGCGGCCTGCCCGGTGGTGCTCCTGGCCGGCACCAACGGCAAGGGCTCCACCGGCGCCTTCCTGGCCCACGCCCTGCGGGCCTGCGGCCTCAAAACCGGCTGGACCAGCTCCCCCCACCTCGTCTCCCCATGCGAGCGGGTCTGGGTGGACGGCGCCCCCTTGGGTGAGGCCGACCTGGACCGGCTGCTGGGCGAGGCCTTCGCCGCCGAGGCCCGCACCGGCCTCCAGGCCACCTATTTCGAGCTGATGATCGCCGCCGCCTGCCTGGCCTTCCGCGAGGCGCGGGCCGATATCGCCGTGCTGGAGGTGGGCATGGGCGGGCGCTGGGACGCCACCAACGCCTCCGACCCGGTGCTGTCCATCCTCACCAATGTGGAGATGGACCACATGCGCTACCTGGGCGAGACCCGCGCGGCCATCGCCCGGGAGAAGCTGTGCACCGCCCGCCAGGGCCGCCCGCTGGTGCTGGGGCCCGGGCTGGACCCGGCCTGGCTGTGGCCGCTGCTGGAGTGCCGGCCGCTGCTCTACCCGGCCCCCCGCCTCATGGCCGAGCGCCTGGCCTGGGACCACAGCGTGGTGCAGGGCCACCGGCTGCAGCTGGCCGGCCGGCACCAGCTGGACAACCTCGCCACCGCCTGGGAGGCGCTCAGGGTCCTGGGCGCCCTGGGCTTCCCCATCACCTCCGCGGGAGCCTGGGCGGGCATCGAAGCCACCACCTGGCCCGGCCGGCTGTGGGCGGTCCCGGGCCTGGACGGCGTCTTCATGGATGGCGCCCACAACCCCCATGGCGCCCGGTCCCTGGCCGCCCATGCCCGGGCCGCCGGGGTCCGGCCGCACCTGTTCTTCAGCGCCATGGGCGACAAGGACCTCACCGGCATGCGCGCCGAACTGGAGGCCATGGAACCCGCCTCGGTCACCCTGGTGCGCGGGAGCAACCCCCGCTATGCCAGTGCCGAAACGCTCCGGGCGCTCTGGGGGGCGGATCTGCAGGTGCTGGACATCGAGGCCGCCGCGGAGCGCCTCATGCAGCCCGCCGATCCGGGCGCCGAACCCCGGCTGGTCTGCGGCTCGCTCTATTTCATCGGGGATCTGCTCAAGGCCATGGCGTTCTGACGCTGGAAGGCCCCCGCAGTTCGCAGGGGCCTTCTCTCTTCGCCACTGTTCTGCAGTTCCGGCCTTCTATGTGTTCGGGAGCCAATCGAACACCCCTGGGCAGGAGTGCAAGGAGTGAGTTTGGAAACCCACTCCGTTCTCAACATGCGTTGGGCGAAGGCAAGGTTCCCAAAAAGAAATATTTTTTTCAGAGCCCGTTGCCGATGAGGATGGCGGGTTCGAAGCCCAGGCCCGCCGCCTCCGCCGGGCTGTCCATGCCCCAGATGGCCAGGCGGGAATGGTGCGGCGCCCAGAACCCCGGGCGGGCCTTGACCGCGCGCAGGGGCACGTGGAGCGTGAGCTGGGCCGGGAGGTCGGCCAGGGTCTCCGCGTCCAGCTCCTCGGCCTCGGAGGTCTCCCAAAGGAGGCCGCAGCGGGCTTCAAGGCAGGCGGACCAGAGCTGGAACACCTCGCTGTGCTCGAAGCTGCTGAACAGCACCCGGTCCAGGGCCCCGGCGGCTTCCACCGCGGCCAGGGCCTGCTTCCAGCCGGGCTCGCCCTTGAGCTCGACGTTCACCAGCCGGGCCGGCAGGGCCAGCACCTCCGCCAGCCTGGGCACGGTCTCGCCGTTGTTCAGCAGGGGCAGCTCGGCGGATTTCAGCTTGCGCAGGATCCCGCCCCCCCGCGCGGTGCGTTCCAGGCCGTCATCGTGCAGGACCTGGCAGACACCGTCCCGGGTGGGCTGCACGTCCAGTTCGAAGCCGTCCATGCCCGCGGCCAGCGCGGCCCGGAAGGCCTCCATGGAATTTTCGAGATGGCGGGCGGAATAGCCGCGGTGGCCGAGCAGGATCGACATGGAACACTCCCATTTGCATCAATCATGCGCTCAGATGACCTTCCCGGGGTTGAAGATCAGCTGCGGGTCCAGCGCCCGCTTGATCCGGCGCAGGCTCTCCAGCTGGAACGGGTCGGCGAAGCGGAGGAAGGCGTCCCGCTTGGCCCGCCCGATGCCGTGCTCGCCGCTGATGGCCCCGTCCAGGTCCACGCAGATGCCGAACACGGCGGCCAGCTGCCGCTCCAGTTCCGCCGGCCCGGTGCTCCCGGCCTGGAGCAGGTTCACGTGCAGGTTGCCGTCGCCCAGGTGGCCATAGGTGACCGCGGGCAGCCCCAGCGGCTCCAGCCGCGCGAAGAACTCCCGGATGCGAGACCGGGGCACCACGATGTCCTCGCTCACCTTGTCCGGGTAGCGCTCCTTCAGGTGGGAAGAGGTCATGCGCCGCACCGCCCAGAGGGCCTCCCGCTGGCGGGCGTCCGTGGCGGACTGGAGGTGCTCCGCCAGGGGCCCCAGGGCGGCCAGCAGGCCCTCCAGGAAGGCCTCGGTCTCGCAGTCCCGGTCGTCGAACTCCAGCAGGGCCAGGGCCTCGCCCGGCAGCCTGCGGGCCTCCTCGGGACCGTGCGCGCGCAGGTCCCGGAGCACGGCCGGATCCCAGAACTCGAACGCGGAAGGCAGGTAGCCGGCCGCCGCCAGCTGGCCGGGCAGATCCAGCAGATCGTGCCAGCGCTCCACGGGCAGCAGCAGGGTGAGCGTCCTGGGGGGCACCGGCAGCAGGCGGACGGTGGCCGCCACGATGATCCCGAAGATGCCTTCGCTGCCCACCAGCAGCTGGCCCAGGCTGGGGCCGGTGTTGCCCTTCACGCTGGGGATGCCGAACCTGTGCAGCTCGCCGTCCTCCATGAGCGCCTCGACCGCCAGCACCCAGTTGCGGGTCATGCCGTACTTGCAGGCGCTGGGGCCGCCGGCGTTGGTGGCCAGGGTCCCGCCGAAGGCGCAGGTCTCCCAGGAGTTCGGGTCGGGCGGGTAGAACAGGCCCAGGGCCAGGGCCGCGGCCTTCACGTCCCTGAGCAGGGCGCTGGCGGGGGCCCGGAGGCAGAGATCCGGCCGGCTCACCTGGATGGCGCCCGGGTAGTCGCCCATGTCCACCACCACGTTCCCGGCCATGGGCGTGCAGCCCCCGGCCTTGCCGGTGCCGGCCCCCCGGGGCACCAGGCCCAGGCCCTCGGCCTTGGCCAGCCGCACCAGTTCGCGCAGGGCCCCGGGCCCCCTGGGCCGCACCACCGCCAGCGGCAGCGCCCCCACCACGTGGGACTCGTCCCGGCGGTAGCCCTCCAGCAGGTCGGCGCCGGTGATGACGGTGGCTTCGGGGAGGTTGTCGAGAGGGTCCATGGCTCCAGTCTGGGGCAAGCGTTCGGGCAAAGTCCACCACCGACCGCCAGTGGCGGCCACTTTTCAAATCATTTTTTGAGTTGATTGTTCGGACTATTCAACTCATACTGTGATTTGATTATGGAGAAGGCATGGAGCCGAGCTGGATCTGGCAGCATCCCCACTGGCCGGAGTTCACCTGGGACAGCCTGGCGCTCGGGCCGGCCCTGGGCTTGGCCCGCCTGGCCCAAGGCAAGGTCCTGGGCATGGGCCGGATGCTGGAGGGCAGGCTGTCCGCCGAAGCCCTGGCCGCGATCCTGGTCCAGGAGGGACTGACCACCTCCGCCATCGAGGGCGAACGGTACGACCCGGCCGCCGTACGGTCCTCGGTGGCCCGGCGGCTGGGCCTGGATACGGCGGGCCTGCCCAACCCGCGGCGGGAGGTGGACGGGCTGGTGGAGGTGCTCCTGGACGCCACCCTGGGCTTCCAGCGGCCCCTTTCGCAGGAACGACTGGAAGCCTGGCAGGGGGCCCTGTTCCCCACCGGCCGCTCGGGCCAGCTGCGGGGGGATGCCGCCATGCAGGTGGTGTCCGGGCGCCCGGGCCGGGAACGCGTCCACTTCCAGGGTCCGCCCAGGCAGGGGCTGGAATCGGAGTTGGAGCGTTTCCTGGCCTGGTTCAACGCGCCGCCCGACGGCCTCGACGGCCTGCTCCGGGCCGGGGTGGCCCACCTCTGGTTCGTCACCCTGCATCCCTTCGAGGATGGCAACGGCCGGCTCACCCGGGCCATCACGGACATGGCGCTGGCCCAGGACGAGCGCCGGGGCGGTCGGCTGTTCTCGCTGTCAGCGCAGATCCTCCAGGTCCGGGAAGGCTACTGCCAGGCGCTGGAAGCCGCCCAGGGCCCTTCCCTCGACCTCACCCCATGGCTCCTGTGGTTCCTGGAACAGCTCCGGGCGGCCTGCGCGGCCACCGAAGGCATCATCGCCCAGACCTTGGGCAAGGCCGAGTTCTGGCTTCGCTTTCGGGACGCCGATCTGAACGACCGCCAGCGCAAGGCGGTCAACCGCCTGCTGGACGCCGGCCCCGGAGGCTTCGAGGGCGGCATGAGCACCCGCAAGTACGCCGCCCTCACCGGCACCAGCAAGCCCACGGCCACCCGGGACCTGGCGGACCTGGTGCGACAGGGCTGCCTGGTGCCCAGGCACCAGGGCGGGCGCAGCGCCGCTTACGACTTGCCCTGGTCAGTTGACTAAGGTCCCGACCACGTCGCCCCGCACCGCCGCCAGCAGGTTGCCCGGCGCCATCATGTTGAAGACCAGGATGGGCAGGTGGTTCTCCCGGCAGAGGGCGATGGCGGCGGCGTCCATGACCTTCAGGTCCTGCTCCAGGACCTCCTGGAAGGTGATCGTCTGATACTTGGTGGCGGAGGGATCGGTCTTGGGGTCGGCGGTGTAGATGCCGTCCACATTGGTGGCCTTCATCACCACCTCGGCGTCGACCTCGTTGGCACGCAGGGCGGCGGCGGTGTCGGTGGAGAAGTACGGGTTGCCGGTGCCGGCCCCGAAGATCACCACCCGGCCCTTTTCCATGTGCCGCATGGCCCGGCGCCGGATGTAGCTCTCGGCCACCTTGGGCAGGTCGATGCCGGACATCACCCGGGTCACCACGCCCTTCTGCTCCAGGGCGTCCTGCAAGGCCAGGGCGTTGATCATGGTGGCCAGCATGCCCATGTGGTCGGCCGTGACCCGGTCCATGCCCTTGGTGGCCCCCGCCACGCCGCGGAAGATATTGCCGCCGCCGATGACCAGACCGATTTCCACGCCCAGCGCCTGGATCGCCTTCACCTGATCCGCGATCATGGTGACCACCAGGGGATCGATGCCGTGGCCCTGGTCGCCCATCAGGGCTTCGCCTGAAAGCTTCAACATGATGCGCTTATACTTCATAGCTGCTCCGGGAAAACGCCCCCGGGGCAGGGGCGCTCCGGGGGCGGAAAAGGCAGGGGTTCCAGGGGGTGGGTCAGGATGGATCGGATGCGGCCTGGGCGAGAAGGCGGGCCAGGGAACTCTGGATGTGCTCGTTGACCCGGTGTTCGCTGGCGGTAAAGGCGGCGCGGATGGCGTTCTTCACCGCGTGGGCGTTGCTCCGGCCATGGCCGATGATGGTGATGCCCTTGACCCCCAGCAGCGGGGCGCCGCCGTACTCGGCGTAATCCAGCTTCTTCTTGAACCGGCGCAGGGCCGGAAGGGCGAGGAAGCCGCCGAGCTTGGCATACCAGCTCTCCATGAAGGAGGCGGTCAACCCGGCGATGAGGCCTTCGGCGAGCGCTTCGGAGGACTTGAGGATGGCATTGCCGACGAAACCGTCACAGGCGATCACATCGAACTTGCCGTTCCAGATGTCCCGGCCCTCGGCGTTGCCAAGGAAGTTCAGGTCCACGTCGCGCAGGGCCTGGGCGGCCTCCTTGGTGGTGGCCGAGCCCTTGCCTTCCTCTTCGCCGACGCTCAGCACGCCGACCCTGGGCCGTTCGATGCCCAGCACCTCCTCGGCGTAGACCGAACCCATCACCGCGAACTGGGCGATGTGCTCGGGCTTGCAGCCGACGTTGGCGCCGACGTCCAGCAGCACCGTCGGCCTGCCGGTCATGTTGGGCATGACCGAGGCCAGACAGGGCCGATCGACCCCGGGCAGGGTGCCCATCTCCTTCATCGAAGCCACCATGGCGGCTCCAGTGTGGCCCATGCTCACCAGGCCATCGGCCAACCCGTCCCGGACTAGCTGGGCCGCGACGCGGATGGAGGCGTCCTTCTTTTCCTTGAGGATGATGGTGGCCTTGTCTTCCATGGTGACCACACTGGCGCAATGGACGATGCGGGTGCGCTCGACCAGCTGCCTGGCCATGGCCATCTGCTTCAGAATGGGCATCATCCGTTTCTCATCCCCCACCAGGTGGAGGAAGAGTTCCGGATGGGCGGTCAAGGCTTCCCGGGCACCCTCAAGAATGGCCAAGGGGGCATGGTCGCCACCCATGACATCCAATGCAATCCGGTATCCGGATGGGGCGTCCACCCTGCCCTCAGACCGTCTGCTCGACGCGCACGGCCTGTTTGCCCCGATAGAATCCGCAGGAAGGGCAGACCCGGTGGGGCATCCTGGCGGCGTTGCAGTTGGGGCAGGTGCTCGCGCTCATCACGTCCAGGGAGTCGTGGGTGCGGCGGCGGTCGCGGCGGGCACGGGAGTGGCGTCGTTTGGGATTCGGCATGGAAAACTCCTCAGGGTATAAGGTCGAGGGTGGTGGGGGTCCGGACGTTCAGACTTCAGGACCGGTTTCGGCGCCAGGATCGGCGTCCTTGAGGTTCAGTTTCAGGCCCACCAGGGCCTTGGCCAGAGCGCTCGGTTCTTTTCGCAGTTCGGGGTTGCAGGCGCAGCGGCCCTTGTTCAGGTTCTTGCCGCACTCCGGGCAGAGGCCCGCGCAGGCTTCCCGGCAGAGCGGGTGCATGGGCGCCTGGAGCTGGAATTGTTCGCGCACCATGGCCGTCTCGTCGAGAAGGGTCTCGGGGAAGAACACCACGTCCAGATCCTGGGTGCCCAGGCTGTGGGCGCCGCGGACCACCAGGTCGGGGTCCTTGCTGCCCAGGAACTGGCTCTCCACCGTCAAGGGCAGGTCCAGGGGCTCCAGGCAGCGGGAGCAGGTGCCCTCCCAGACCGCCTCGCCCTTGACCTCCATGAAGAAGTCCGGACCGGAAGGCATCACCAGCATGCGCCAGTTGATCGCGCAGGCTGCTGTCGTCCGCCATGGGCAAACTGCCCAGGGAGCCGTCGAGCCTGAGACCGTCAACTGGGAGCTGGGTGAGATCGATCATGGGGTCGCGCCTTTGGCCGGCGCCGCGGGAGCCTGGCCGGCCGAATTGTCCCCCGGCATCCGCCCGGGCTCCACGGTGAACGGCTTGCGCTCTTCCGAATTGTTCGGGTCGCCCAGGCACTTCAGCGCGTAGCTGCCCTTGCCGGACGTGGCCTCGTAGGGCTGTTCCCAGGGATCCTTGACGGGCACGTTCACGGGAATCATGTTCTCCTTAACCAGCGGCGAGTTCGCGTCGATCATGCTCTCGTAGCTGGTGAGGTCGGGGTAGCGGCCGTGCTTGAGGAAGTACTGGTCCAGGCCGGAACCCACGATCTGGAGGGTGTCCTGGGCTTTTAGGTAGCGGGCCTTGGCCGAGAATTCATTGTACTTCTTGAAGCCCAGGGTGGCGATCACCGCAATGATCATCATCGCCACGAGCAGTTCGAGGAGCGAAAATCCGGTTTGGCGATTACGGCGCATTCAGGTTTGTCCCGGGTGGGTCGATTGGAGGGGGATGCTTCGAGAGCCTGGACGTTTCCATCCAAGCATCCCAGTGTGCCATAAGGAAACGATCTTACAAGAAATCATTGGCGGAATCACCCCCGAGTTGCGCCTCCGGGGTTCCGG
>Ga0302320_10021374_pt1 | contig 12847 bp, 12 predicted proteins | sample Bog_T0_3_FD_202130 | JGI IMG/M metagenome (GOLD analysis project Ga0302320, IMG submission 202130) | Peat permafrost microbial communities from Stordalen Mire near Abisko, Sweden - Bog_T0_3 | ecosystem: Environmental > Terrestrial > Soil > Wetlands > Peat | place: Sweden: Abisko, Stordalen Mire...
ACGGCGCCCGGATGAACCGCCCGGATGACCCCAATGCCGGGCACCCGATCACCCGGCATGGTGTCGATCTGGTCGCCGTTCGGCAGGAGGAAGGTGGCGAACAGCCGGTCGCCTGAGCCGCAGATCTCGATCAGGCGAACGGTGGCGTTTTTTTTGGTCCCATTCGAAAAAGAACGAATCTTGGCTTCAGTGCCGGCATCCTCGCCCGCGGCACGGGCCTGACTCTCGAGTTCGAGCACATGAAGTTCGGCAATCGCCCTGGCACGCCTTTGAAACAAACTGCTTTTGTCAATTGCCGGATCGTCTGCGGCCATTGCGGTCGCTTGCGCCAGGACGGCGAAACACAAGATTCCCTTATTGTGCATAGGCGACCCCCCTTATTTCCCAGGTCACGTCCATCGGAGAGGCCCTCATTTGGCGTGCATTGAGCGAGACAGACGTGATGGTCACACCCGGCAGTTCATCCAGGAGAGACGCCCACGGAAGTGGATCGGTGTCGGAAGCGATGATGAAATTGGCTTGACGCCAGATCGCTTTATCGGCAGCGGCGCGCGCCGGGGGTGGCGCGAAAAGGTCAACGGTGATCGGCTCGCGGATTTGCCACGATATGCCATAGAGGCGTCGACGCAGAATATCCGGGTGATCGAGCGATTGCGGCGCTCGAACGGGCGGCAACGCGGCAGACACTGTCACTGTGCCGTTGTCGTAATTGGGCTCAAAAGCGATGCCCGCACTGGCAAACGCTGCTTCCAATTGATCGGGCGTGCCGCCATGACGGTGCACGATCAACGATGCGCCGTGACCATGACAGGTTAGCGCACCGTCCTCCCAACCCCATGGCAGGTTGTCGTCCAGCATCGAGAATTGATAAAAACAGGACCTCAGTATGTCACCCGCACGCGGGGCGTTTGCCGAGGGCGCCGGCGAATTGATCTGTTCGGGAGGTGGCGCGAGAATCGCCAGATCGTGCGGGGGCTGCTTGACTTGAGTAAGCGCGGCGGGCGCTATCGGCGGGCGCAGGCGAGGAACCGCGCCATAGACGATCAGCAAGCAAACCGCAATGCAGGCATAGGCGGCCAAAGCCGGCTTTGAGACCATGATCGCGTCGATATCATTTCGCCTTACACGCCTCTGGCGGTGCGCCGGTGCTTTGGCATCCCGCAATACCTCCAACAAGGAAGTGGTTGAGATGCGACCAAAATTTTCTCTCAGAAATTGGTCCAGCATACCGGATTGGGCAGATTCGTCGTCGGTCTGCAGCATCCGCTCCGGCGCGGCATCGAGCAAAGATTTTGGCAGATAGATTCGGCGCCAATGACGCTCAAAAGCCTGCTTTTCATAGAGATGCTCTTCAAAAGCTGCGAGAGCCTCGGCGAGGCTGGTAAACACCCTGTCGCCATAGGTTGGTATCAAATCGCTGTCGACGATGACGACCCAATAGGCGTCGGGCAGTGCAAAGAGACCGATGGCGGACCTTATTGTCTGTTTTGCCAATTGAGTGGCAAAGGCATGCGCCGCCACCATGCCTTTCTTGCGATCGTCCGGCGCAAGGTGGCCCAAACCGAACTGCGGATGCGTACTGTCATGACGGAGTGCGACGACATCGGCCGCTACGTTTTTTAGCGAGGCTTCGGTCTGTGCGTCGTGCTTGAGACTCGCCGCCGATGTCGCTGTCTGCCAGACATAGCCGAACGACCAAAGCGACCCTCCGATTCTGATGGTCAAGATGTGCGGCCGCTCGTTCATTTTAGCGCATCTCGAAGATATTCCGACCCTTCATCAGCCGCATGCCATTCGCGCGCAGTCACGATGATGATGGTTTTGTCGCCCGTATTGGAGGCAATCGCCGACCCACCTAACAGCCAGTTCCAAAGACTTCCGGCACCGCTGCGTACCCGGCTCGATGAATCGTCGCTGATATCGGTCAGAATCAGGGTGGCACCGTCGCGAAGAGTGAACTCCTGAGGCGAGTAGGAATTGTCGGTGATCTGTGGAATTGTTGTCGCAGTACCATTCAGCGATACGGTGCTCGTTGATTGAATAGCCGTTCGAGAGACGGCGATTTGCATACGGATGTAACTATTATGTTGTATGCGCGGTAGAATTTGGAGCTGATCTCCAATCACTTGTGTGGCAACATTTAATCCTGTACTTGATATATTGGCATTCAGTTGTGTCGTTTGACTTTGTACGTAGCCATAGTCCAGCGCGTTTCTGATAGAAAACGCACGATTATTTCCGATCAGGGCATATTTTTGGAATCCTCCAGTGATTTCAGAAACTTGCGAAATCGCCTGGACCGCGATGCTCGTGCCATTGAATTTTGCCGCGATCGAGCCGCTCGGAGGGTTGACCACCGCCCCGGTGATCGTGCCGCCTTGAGCGGCCGTGACCGCCGAGGTCTGGCCCAAAGTGCTGAGGCTGTAGCCGGTCGGCAGATTGTTGTAGAGGATGCTTGGCGAAAACCCGTAATCGTCCGATCCATTCTTCTGGACATTGAGGATCGCGACCGTAACCAGCACCGATCGACCTGCCTCTTCATTGTGATCGCGGATCGTGCGTGCGACCAAACCTTGACAATAACGACTGCATTTGACCGTCACTCTGCCGTTGCTGGGCTCGGGGAAAATGGCTTTGCCCGCATCCTCAGGCGACCGCGCGCCGGTATAGGCTGAGAGAGACGCTAAGAGTTCCTTCCAGCTGTTCAGATTGGTCGTCGTAACACTGTTTTGTCCCCCGGACGCGGGGGACCCGATCGCGGATCCGTTCGCGCCGCCTCCCAAGGATGGGGAGGCCGCGCCTTGCGTCGAGGTTGCGGTAGAGGAACTCCCGGTGAGCCCGGCAGACAATGTTGTGCTGGAGGGGAAGTCGACAACTTCGTAAGAGCGGATAATATCGCGGCCAAGATAGATGACGTGATCGTGAACGTCCCAGTCGGTACCGAACTTGGCGGCGCTTTCCTCGAGAAAATCAGACAGGGGACCGGCAAAGGACGCAAAATTCGCCGTGAGTTGTCGGGGTGCGCCGTCTTTGGCTCCGACAATCAAGCTGTTTATGCTTCTCACAGCGTCATCGCTTTTGCTGATGGCGGGTGGCGGCAAGATGGTATCTTCGACGCGAGCAGAGTCTTCCACCACGATGGCGAGCCCGGTTGCCTTGGCAATTTTGCCGGCCAGGGCCTGCAGCGAGAGCGAGACCCCATTTGACGGGGCTGATAGGACAAAGCCTCTCGGACCTTCGACACGCGCCGGCAAAGGATCGCCATGGGCAACCAGGATGCGATTGTCGCCAAGATAGATCCTTGACGTAGGTTTGATTGTCGCGGGCGCCCCGACATCATTCATCGCGTTGAGCTCGGCGTTCAGATGGTCGGAGGTTTTGGCCCGTTCGGCATATTTTCCTCCCGCCACCTCATCGTTGGTGCAGGCGGACAAAAGAGCCAGGGCGATGACCAGCTGAGGACGGTTCATCATGGCGATCCCCCTAAAGATCGCAGCACGATGACGTTGTTTTTGGTAACTTCGATATCTGGTCGTGGCGATTTCCAAAATCCGTCACGAAGCCAGGTCAACGCCCCTAGAAAATCCCCCTGAAAGGCATCGGTCACGGTAATAAACCAAGGTTCGACCGCCTCCCCCTGACCGGCCTCGGCGAGGCGAAAGCAAGGCCTTGACGGCGTACCGCATCCCTCTTGATTAGCCTGCGGCAGCCAGCGTGCAATCTGGTCACGGAACATGGTTCCCGGCTCGACCTGCCAGGTCTGAAGCGCGGGAGAGGCAGCGACGATCGCTATGGCTGAATCCGAGTAACGAACAGTCAGATGCAATGGCTGCAGCGCCGTCTCCAGGGTTTGTCGCCAAGTCAGCCCGTCGCTGTTCCAACTTGTCGCCTGTTCGAGCTCCGCCTGTTGGTCGACGGTAACGGCGATCTCGATCGGGACAATCGATGCCAGCGCGATATGAAGCGGCAGCCGGTCTCCGAAACTTTCCTTGTCGCCATCGTCGCTGGGATCGCTCGGTAAATGGGCCGCGTGGGAGCGAGCGGGTGACGGCGGTGTCAAATAACCCTGCGAGGTTTGAACCAGCCACTGGCCCTGTCGCCGACCGATGCTGACAACAGATCCAATTAAAGAGTAAGCATGACCCTGCTCTATTTCCTCCAGCCCCAGCCCCTGATCACCGGGCGGCATGACCCAGGCCCGACCCTTGGCCGCGCCCATTAAGCGCCACTCCGCGAGCAAAGGGCCTGATGGAAATTCACTTTTCGATTGATCCAGTTTCTTGGCCGGGTCGGGAGAAATCGGCGTCCCCTCGTCAATTTCGCTGATTCCCGAATTCGAACCCGAAACCGCTGGCTTCTTATCGGTGGCAAAAGCTAGGTTCGGCGCCGACGGCAACCAAGCTAGGCTGACGGAATCGATTGATGGCGCTGCGGTTTTCTCATGCTGAGCGGACAATCCAACGGCACGCAGAAGTCGGTCTACTTCGGCCGCCCGCGCTGCCACAAAACGCGCCGGCAGATCGTCCCGCGCGGGAGGCAGAAACAATATGAGCCGGGTCCCCGGATTGCGCCTTATCAGCTCGACAAGACGATCCATCTGTTCCGCTTGATCTCGTACCAACCGACTGGACGACGCTTCAAACTGCAGGTCGATGTGGGTGTCAGGCAGCGGCACCTCGGCATGGCCGGCGACGAGTCGAACCGCCGTCACAAGCGGTATCAAAGCGAGACCCTTCACTTGAGCGCCTCCACACCGGGCTCGACTTGCACGCGGCGAATGCACACCACGCGACCGCCGTTTCGCAAGGTAAAGTCGCCGACCGCCTCCGCCACCAATATCGAGCCGCGCGGGCCGGTGGTGCGGGAATTGACGACGGTATCGACACCATCGACAATTTGATGCACGACGGGTCGCATGACGCTGTCCGCCTTGTCTCCGAAATCGAAATAGGTGAACAAGCCATCTTCGAAAACCCGCTGCGGAGCGATTTCCGCATCGGCCGGCTGCCGTGCCAACATTTTCATATCGAATCGGATGTCCTCGGGGCGCCGCACGATTCGGCGCACATAGTCGGGCATGCCGACCGCAGCCGGTTTAAGACCGATCGCGGCGGGGTCGTCTATTCGCGCATCAGCGTCCACGTCTTGCGCCGGCGCATCGATATAAACCGCGAGATCAGTGACCTGATTGGTGTTCCAACCCTCCGAGCGCAGATAGAAGTTGTAGAAATTGCCAGTGTTGCCCAGGACGGTCAGATTGCTGTCGGCGCCTGCGTTGCGGGAGCGCAGCGCCACGACATTGGACTTGACCTTTTTGACTTCGAACACCAAAGGATCGCCGACATAAAACTCGGTGACCTTTTCCCACGGCGGCAAGATCAGTGTAGTGACCATGAAGTCTCGGGTCCGGATGACCATGACAAAATCAGCTTGCCAAAGATAATGCAGGACCCCTGGCGCGGACTGACCGCTTGCCGGTACTGGTCGGTCCCAACTGCGTTGCAGGCTGCCCAGCGGCAATGACGGGGAGCGGTCCATCGCTGGGAACTCGCCACGACTCTGCTGTTCGATCGCAGATTCAGTGCTGTCGAGCAGGGGGGCCGGAATAGGAGCCAAGGCGGGTGCGTAGGGTCCCGGAAGCAAAGGCAAAGGCGCTGGCGGATGGGTTACGACCGGTCGTCCTCCGCTGAATGCGTGCGTCGGCGCGGCTGAAGTGCCCGGCAATGCAGCGTCTTGCGGGAGTCCCGGTTGCTGCCAAACCAAGCCAAGGATGCCAGCGAGCCACACCGGCCCTAATGCAAGCGACGACACTGTCAAACCGCGCAGAGTTCCAGTCATCGCTCGGACGCCACGGCGTAATCGGTCACAATGAAGCCAAGCGGATTCATGTAACGGTCTTCCCAGCTGACTTCACGCGGCACGTAGGTGATCGTCAGTGAAGCCACCCACCGATTTTCGGCGATTTTGCTGCCACTGCCGGCAAAGTCCTCGGTTGAGAAGGCGACTTGCCAATAACCGTCGGCAATTTTTCCGACACGATGCACGATCACCGTCCGAGTCAGTCTGGAGGCCCGGATCTCATCGAATTTTGGTGCGGCTTCGGCGACGAAGCGCCGATATTCGTCGGCACCCGAGCGATGGGCAACCAGTCCGTGCCCACCCCATCGCCGCCGCATCTCGTTCTCATCAACAACTATTTCGTGACGCGACAGCACATAATCTCGCACCAAGGTCTCGGTCATCAGTTCAAAGCCCAGGGTGCCGCGTTCGAACGGCTCGATCTTGACAATCTGTTCGCTGCGATCTTTGAATGTCAGTAGCATCGGCTCCACCCGGACCAAAGGCGCCAACGCCGTAATCGCCAAACCCAGGACAACGTTAAGGCATAGGCTTAGAAACATGCCAATCGCGAAGGCCCGAGCAATCCAGAGATAGCGACGGCCTTCAAGCGCCGGCACGTCCCGTTCCGCCGGATAGACACCCAGCCGGTCCCCCGTGCCGGATGGCATGGTGGTGGCAGTGGCGATCCCGCGTCCGGAACCACGACGATAAGAAAGGAATTTCATCCGGCACGATGCCAAGCGGTAAAATCTTGCAAAATCTCGTTGCAGACGCAGGGGCTCTGCTTGAGAGCGTCGCGGTCACTGCCGATGCCGACAGGTTCCGGCGTTAAGAGACTGCCGCAACCAGAAAGACAAATGACGAGCGGAATTATCGCAAGTCGCTTCCAGAACATATTCATCCTCCATTCAGAATTCCGCGCGATAGCAAATACTGTGCCGACCGGCATTGCAGTAAAAGCGCCAGCAGGGCTTCGGCAGTGGCCGATTCAGCCAACAATGACAAGGCAACGGCGCTGTCCGCTTCAATATCGGCACGCAGGTCCTGTGCCTGCGCCGCTGCTTCCGCCAGTTGATCGGCACGATGCGGCAGGTCGGTCAGGGTTTGGTTGGTCATCTGGGCGAGCGCCAGACCGTCGACCGCGGCAGATCGAGCCATCTGCTGTTTTTGGACCTCGATTTGCAGAAGTTTTGTTGCACTTTGCCCCTGGGTAGGGGACCAGAGTGAGTCCGAGTCACCATTTTTCGGCAGATTGGCGGCCAAGCCGGCAAGCGTGCCGATCTGCGACGTCGGGTCATCAACCGACATGCTGCGGATCCCGGCATCCCCCAATGCCGCCGAAAAACGGGTCAAGCTCAGCTGCAATTCGGTAGCCTGCGACAAATTGAGGGCAATCTGCGCCGCCTGTTGCGCCATGCCGGCTATTTCAGTGGGATCCCAAACCGGGTCGGCCACGGCAACCGGGCCGATCAGTGCGCTGAAAAGCAAATGAAGGATGCTGTTAAGTGCCAACCGCAATTGCGCACCTAGGGAATCAACGGGTTATGCGCAGCCCGATCCAGTCGCGCCTGTTCGACCAAGCGGCGCCAAGGCTGGCTCTGTGCGTCACTGGCAAACCGCGTCAGCAAGTCTGCTTCCGCTACTTCGGCCTCGGCGCCGGTAATGTCCAACCCCAGACCGTCACTGATCCATCCGAGCTGTTGATCGAGCAATTCCGCGCTGCGGGTAGCGTCATCGCTTACCCTTTGCCAATAAGCCTGCTGTTTGTCAGCAGCGAGCCAATCCGCTTCGGCTTGTTGCAACCTTGAAGCGACATCTGTCCCAACCGGGGCACCAGGCACAGGACGCACTATCATTATCGCCGCCGCCACGGCTTTAGCCGCTTTTTGCGCTGCCAGGTCCTTGCTGCCGCTGTCCAGCCATTGGCTGGTATCCAGTCGCTTTAGCGATGACATCACGGCGGGCAGCGCGCTCACCGGATCAGGAACCCAATCGGCCAACTGCAATTCCAGCCTCGCCGAGGCGTCTATGGCAAAGCGTCGTGCCAGAGCGTACTGCATCTGGGACCCCTGCAGGGCGGGATATTGAGAGAGAATGGTTTGCGCGGCATAACGCTGACTGTGCAATGCAACCAATTGTTCAAATCCTTGTCTCGCAGATAGAGATGCCGCACTTTGAGTATTGCTGGCGCTCGCGTCTGATACTGGAGCGACAACGCCGTTCATCGAATCCACGGCAACATTGCCATGTCGCAAGGCTGAGTCCGTTGCCTGCAGCGCTAGCCACGCCGCCAAAATCTGCTGAAATCGAGTGACGTCGTCGAAGAAGGCTATGCGTGCCGCGCCCAAGGCGGCGACGTCACCGCGCAGATTCATCGAGCCGGCTGCTTGCGCGTTGGTCTGGCTACCCGTCTGAGTGCCTGCCGCCGAGATGCGCAGGCTTGCCAGGCCTAACGCCAGCGAACCGACTTGCTCGGCCGCCGCCGCCGCCACCCGTTTTTGGCGGCGAAGGGCAATGGTGCTAGTGTTCTCGGCATTATTGGAACCTGAAACAGCGACACCGTCGAACAAAGATTGCTTCAATGATTGCGCAGCCTCTGTCGGCAAGGCGGGCAATCCCGACTGAGGGGTAGTGACCTCGTCGGTCCAGCCATTGAGCGTAATCGGCATGACCGGAAGTCGACCGATGTTCCCGAAGGATAGGGCTATGGTTGATAGGATTTGCGAGGATTGTTGCTGACTGGCAATCGACTGTCGCGCAATCTCGACATCGCCCTCCAATTTGACAAGCTTCGCAATATCGGTGATCGCGCACGGAGAGGGGCAACAGGGTGGATCAACAGGATGCAGGAAACAGAATCCAGTTTGCGCGGCAGCGGAGAGTCCGACCAGCTGAGAAGCCACCAGACCCGCCTGCAGGATGCCACCGTTGCGCCTGTTCATCGACCTCGGCAGGTGCCGCCGCTTTCTCATGGTTTTGTCCCGATGGTCACGGGGGAACCGCGGTCATCGCCAACCACCAGTTGATCGCTGGCCTGAATCGCCAGCAGACTGGCCAACAATGCCTGGATTTCTGCCATTTCGTCGTGCAATGCCAGCATTACAGCCGTATTGGCGGCAATATCCTCGCGTAACGTGGTCGCTGAGGTCACCTGGTTGGCAAGCACTTGGGCGCGCGACGCCATCGCACTAATCTGTTGCCGAGCCGTAAGCGCCATTGCATAACCATCGGCGGCCGATTCCCCGGCAACCATAGCGCGCGCTTGTCTTCCTAATGACTTTGCAGTTGCGCTGTCGGTCGGAGATGTCGTTAGGCTGGCACCGACCCATTGTTGGGCGCTGGTAAAGTTTGTGAAATCGGCCGGTACTGAGGCCGACCCGTTTCTGATTTGGTTGATCTGCGCCAACACACCGGACAATGAGGACCCGCTGCTGGCGCCGAGCGCTGAAAGGATGAAGCTGCTGAACTGGCTGATCCCGCTTTGCGCCAGGCTGCTTTGGAATGGCACTGGTGGCGTTCCGGCGCTGCCAATAGCTGTGGAAAGATTTTGCGCGGTCTGCACCAAACCCCGGAGCTGTTGAAGCTGTTGTTGCAACGCTGTCAGATTCTGCTGTGCCGCTGCAACGGCTGATTGGTCGATCACCGGCACACCCTGAGCCCGGCCAGCACAGTGCGGTGCGACCAACAACAACAGTACGCAGCCGACGAGACTGCCGCGCATCACAGGCCTATCTCGCCGCAACATAATGCCCCACCCAGTCGGCTCCGAATCGACGTTGAAGCTCACCTGCCCAAGCCACCTGTTCTCGACCTGACGCGTAGATGCGCAGCAGTGGACCGAGTGCCGACAGATCGGTATCGAGTACCACCGATTCGCCATTGGCACGCTTGACCAACACCGACCGTTTCAGCCTTCGCGCAATCGGCAATGTCCCTTTGATATAGGCCCATTCCGAGTCGGTCAGTGACCAGTCGGCGTAGTCCTCTGGTTTGGCTTGCGGATTCGCAAAAAAGAACATGGTCTGACATTGACCGCGGATTGCTTCGCTCATTCCGGCTTGGGCGATAGCCTCCGGACGTTGAAACGCGGAAATCACCGCTGCGCCTCGTTTTCGATATTCCTGCAGCATCGTCAAGTAATAGGTCTTGAATATTGGATTGCGCAGCATTGGCTCGGTTTCGTCGATGAAGATGAAAGCCGGGGCGTTGGCTTCGCCGATCGTCTGCTGGATCCGGTGCATCAAGTAGGACAAGGTTGCTTGAGCGAGCAGTTCGTCCTTGAAAATCTCGGTCATGTCGAAGCTGACCAACCTGCTTGCGCGCATGTCCAACGTATCCTGCGGCGCGTTGAATATGCTGCCATAGGCGGCATCATCGACCCATTTAAGCAGTTCTCTCTTGAGCGGAAGCGCATTGCTGAAGCAAGGTTCATGTAGAACAGCGAGCGATCTTTGTGTTATTGGGACCTGGCTTTCAAACAGCGACTGTACTGCAAGGGAGATTTCCTCAAGCGAATCGGCGTCTTCGCAACCGCTGATCGCACGTAGCCAAAGGCGTAAAAAGGCCCGATTTTCAGGCGTATCGGAACATTGCAGTGGGTTCAGTCCACAGCGCTCAAGGGCGGTCGTTCCGGTAGTCAAATTGACGTACCGTCCGCCGACTGCCGTCGTGAAGACATAGGCGCCCTGATAACGATCAAAGATATAGGCGCGCAAACTATTGTGTCGCAGGGCCATGCCGGCAAGGAAGCTCATCAAGGTGGTCTTGCCGCTGCCGGTCGGTCCAATGCAGACGGCGTGCGCCACAGCATCCTTTTCTGCCGATACATGCAGCTGAAATTCGTAGCTGGTGCCGCCCAATGTTCTGAATCTTGCCAGCGGCCCACTGCCCCAATCGCAATCCGTCAATCCGGCCGGAGAACGGTCGAAAGTCATGTTGCACGCGATATTGGAAGAGAAGAATCGGTGGCGTCTCGGCCAGGGTTGATACCCTGGGAATTGCGAAAACCAGCTGGCTTGCGCCGCCGCTCCCTCCCGCACCGAGGCGGCACCATACGCCGCGCAGACTTTTCGGACTTCGCCGTCCCGCCGGGTAATGTCCTCCGCAGAGTCACCAATAAGAAACAAGGTCAGGGCATAGTCGGCCAAACTAGCCCGGTCTTCATCTAACCCTTCGATGATGTGCAAAGCTGCCTGATATTGCTCACTCGCAGTACTACTGAACCGAGTAACCAAACTCATTCTATTTTCTTGGGCGATTTTCAAAGCGGCAATCGCTTTGCCCCAAGGTTCTACAATATTCATAAGAACGAATTCACCATCCAAACTTGATAGGTCGGCGATCATTTGTTCATCAACAGTGTCCCCGAAACGGCGTATGCCTATCGCTGCGACAAAACACTCCTGATCACCGCGGCGGAAACGGATCAGTCCTTGCTCGCCCGTGAACTCGACGCAATCCACGGCGATCGCCTCAGACACCTCGCTACTCGCGTTGCAAGAACTCGGACGCGAGACAGGACTGGTGATAAAGCCCCAGAAAGACAACAACAAATCGTTTGCCGGAAGCATGTCACCCTTAATGTTGCCGGTCATCACACGAGGCTGGTAGGGTGCCAGCAGCTGGATTGTCGTGTCCGCCGCTTCCTGCAAGCGCGATCTTGCGCTTCGGGCCTTACCCGCTGTTGACAGGACGATGACCTGGCGATGGTGATAGGTCGTTTGGAATGAGCCGTTCCAGCGCCGGGCGAGATCGCGCAACAAAGGTTGGTCGAAGGCTTCGTGGACGACAGGGACGACGCGTTCACGCAGCAACATGCTCCGTACCGATATCCCCGATTCAGCCATCGCATCCAGCCAATTCTTGCGCAAACGGAACAATGCTTCGCGCTCTGCGGCGCTCAGGAATGTAATGTCCTTTCCTTCGACGATCAGGCACTGCACCAAGGTCCCGTCGCGACAAGAAAGGGTCCGGTCATCCGGCAGCAGGCGGTCGAATGGCAAATGATCGGCCAGGCGGGTGTCACGCGGTGGCGGCAGCACGAAGCGTGCCACCGCGGGGACCGACAAAGCGGTAAATGCGCCACCACTTAAGAGCATTCCCGCGAGACCCAGTCCCATGTGCGTAAGCGACGGGGACCGCGTCAGCAGCGCAAGCGCGTCTTGCGAGAGGTCGGAGATCAAGAGCGAATCAGGGGACATATTTGTTGCCCCCGCTGTTCAGAAGATTAACCGTTTTGCGGCGCGCCACCATCCAGGCGGAAATCAGGCTGGCGAGATGTGGATCGCGGGCGGCGTAGCCGGCGATGAGACCATGCCCGATAGCAATCGTGACGAAGAAGGGCAAGGGCGTAACATTGAAAGCCGTAATGCCGATGAGCATGGCAGTAATATTGACCAGCACGTTGCCAGCTGCCGGCAATAGCGGCGCCCAGAATATTTGTGGTGGTTCGGCCACGACACGGAGGATGTGCGTTTTCATTTCGGTTTGGCCGTCGGCGTTCATGGGCCGGTCGTAACGGGCGCGGTCAATCCAAAATAGGTGATTATCTGGCTTACGAACGCGATCAAGGCGAGGCCGCCGAGAAGACTGACCGCCCAGCTCCATTTGAAATGCCCGAAGAAGGCAGATGCTGCAAGACCAAGGACCCCCAAGGCGCCGACCACCATCAGGATATTGCGTACGTTTGTGAAAATATCGCTGGTCTTGTTTTGGACCGAACTGAACACGTCAGAACTGCTGGTCTGAGCCAAAGTGGCAGCTCCCGAGAGAACCAAAAACAACAGCGGCAAGGTTGCGGATTTGCGAAGCAGCGATGCGGCAGGCATAGGACACTCCATGGGTCAATCTGTGTCTGACTGTATCCAATTCGGAACACTTTGTCTACAGTTTTATCCGTCGATGAGTCCGACATCTCCCCTTGACGCGGGAGGCGGCAAGGATGATTTTAGCGTGTTGGTGGAGGAGCCTATGCCGATCAACGCGTTATCACGCGCTGTGGTGCCCT
>Ga0302320_10021375_pt1 | contig 12847 bp, 8 predicted proteins | sample Bog_T0_3_FD_202130 | JGI IMG/M metagenome (GOLD analysis project Ga0302320, IMG submission 202130) | Peat permafrost microbial communities from Stordalen Mire near Abisko, Sweden - Bog_T0_3 | ecosystem: Environmental > Terrestrial > Soil > Wetlands > Peat | place: Sweden: Abisko, Stordalen Mire...
GCAGGCCGCGGGTTGCCCAGCCCGCGAAGACTCCGGTACCCTGGCCCGAGGGTCGAGCCCGGGTTTGGAAATTGCTTAGTCAGCCACGATTAGAGCGATTGACCCTCCTTCCGCGTAACCGCCACCCAAGACACGCATGGACGACCCCACCAAGCACCCAGACAGCTTCAAGCAAACCCTCGCGCACCTGGGTCCAGGCCCCGCACCGGTCGACGAGCCGGTCCCCGTGAGCGTCGCCGACCCGGACATTCCGGTGGACATCGACAGGTCCAGTGGTCCGCCGCCGGTCTCCAAGGTCGACCCCTACGTGGGGCGCACGATCGACGGCCGGTACGTGGTTGAGGCCGTGCTCGGCGAAGGTGGGATGGGCGTCGTCTACCGGGGCAGGCACAAGGTCATCGACAAGAAGGTCGCGATCAAGGTCCTCCGTGGCGAAATGGCGCGGGACAAGGAGATCACCGAGCGCTTCCTCCAGGAGGCGCGTGCGGCATCCTCCATCGGTAACCCGCACATCGTCGATATCTCCGACTTCGGGACCCTCCCGGACGGGTCGACCTATTTCGTCATGGAGTACCTCGCAGGCCAGAGCCTGGGCGCGATCATGGAGGCGGTACGCCCCGTGCCGGTGGCCCGCCTGCTCCACCTCGGCAAGCAGGTCGCCGCAGGGCTCGCCGCCGCGCACGAGGCCGGGATCGTCCATCGTGATCTCAAGCCCGACAACGTCATCATCGTCGACCGGGGAACCGAGAAGGACTTCGCCAAGATCCTCGACTTTGGCATCGCGAAGGTCGGCGGCGAGGGGTCCAAGCTGACACGCGCCGGGGCCGTCTTCGGGACGCCGCACTACATGTCCCCGGAGCAGGCGGCGGGGACGCCCGTGGACCAGCGCACCGACATCTACGCGCTCGGCGTCATCCTCTACGAGATGGCGAGCGGCAAGGTCCCCTTCGACGCCGACAACTTCATGGGGATCCTGACGCAGCACATGTACAAGAAGCCGCCGTGGATCCGGGAGCTCGTCCCGATGCCCGACGTCCCTCCGGGCCTCGATGCGGTCATCCAGAAGTGCCTCTCCAAGAAGCCGGAAGGCCGCTACGAGTCGATGGGTGGCCTCATCGCGGACCTGGAGAAGATCGAGCAGGGGCGCACGCCCGAGGCGCTCGCAGAGATGATGGGGAGATCGGGGGGCTTCAGCGTCCCTGCGGATTACTACCGGCCGAGCGCGATGCCCGTCCCCGTGCCGGGAACGCCGGCCGGCGTGCCCAAGTCGGGTCGTATGCCCCTCTACGTCGGCATCGGCGTCGTGGCGACGATCGCCCTCGCCGCCATCGCCGCGTCGTTCATTCCGCGCGAGTCCCAGTCGAGCGCACAGCCCCTTCCCGACAAGACGACCGGGCTCGTCGCGACGGCCACCACCCCAGTGGCGCCCCCGACCGTGGCGATCACCCCGCCGCCCATCGAGCCCGTGGTGGCGACCAAGCAGGTCGTGATCCTCCCCGAGCCCCCCACCGCCACGATCACGCGTGACGGAACGACGATCGCCAACAACATCGTCGTCCTCAAGGAGGGCGAGGTAGCCAACCTGGTCGTGTCTGCCCCGGGCTTCGTCGACGCCACCCTCAAGGTCGACGGCACGGACCTGAAGCCCGTCGTCCACCTGCATCCCAAGGCAGGCCCGGCGCAGCCTCCCCACCAGGGCAGCGCCGCTCCGCAGCCGCCGCCGCAGCAGAGCCCCACCCAGGTCGGCGGCGTCTCCGACCCCTGGGCCACGCCGAGCCCCGGCAAGACCAAGTAGGCCTAACTAAAGATGTGTCCAACATCGCGTGCAGGCGCAATATCGGACGCAGCTTCAGCTCTTGGCGAAGGTCGTCCCGTTCCACGAGTAGCGGACGCTCGGGATGCCTCCCCACGGCAGGAGCAGCGGCTCGATCGCTCCCGATCCGGGCTGCTCCTGCGACCACGGGAAGGTCTTCTGGGTCCAGCCCGTGGCGCGGCCGGGGCGCACGTCGATGTCGAAGCCGTGCCCGTCCTTGTTAGGGATGAACTGCACCATGCCCTGCACGCGCTTGCCGGCCTGCTCGCGTGCCGTCTCGATCGCGAAGACGCGCGTGATGCTGCCGCCCTTCACCTGGTAGATGAACGTCCCTTCCACGTCGATCGGGTGGCCCGTGCCCGCCGGGTGGCGCACGCCGCGCACCACGAGGTCCGCCGCGCCGTCGCCCGTTAGGTCGCGCGCGACGAGCTCGTGGATGTCCGCGGCGTCGGCGAACTGCTGGAGGGTCACGAACGCGTACTGCGTGCCGCCGAGGAACCCCGGCCCGAAGACCACGATGTCTCGACCCACGAGGACCACGCGCTCGGCTCGCCCATCGCCCTCGACGTTGACCTGGAGGTCGAAGCGCGGCTTCGCGTCCGACGGCACGGTGTGGTCGCGCTTGTACTGGTCGAAGAGCTGACTCGAGAGGTCGCCTCCCGCGTGCTGCGGCGGGGTCGGGACGTCGCGGGGCAGGGCGGGCGGCTTCGGCTCGCCGGGCGGGGGCGCCGGGGCCACGCCCGCCTGCGCGATCTCCTTCGCCTTCTTGTAGCGGCTCCCGTCGTAGTGAAACGACTGCATCCGCACGGTGCCCCAGGGCAAGAGAATCGGCTCGACGTCGCTGGCCGTAGGCTCCTTGTAGCTCGTGGCGTCCCAGCCCGTCGCGGGCTCGTAGCCGACCTCGATGTCCTTGCCGGCGACGTGGACCGTATTGTCCACGTGGTAAGGGCCCTTCACGATCGCGATCTCGTGGGCGAACGTCGTCACCGGCTCGTCGCCGCCGAGCAGCGACCATACCTCGAACCACTCGCGCTTCACCACCTCGTCGCTGAACCTTCGGCGGACAATGAGGTCCGCCTTGCCGCGGCCCGTGAGCTCTCGGGCCTCGAGCCGCACGAGATCGGCGCCGAGGTCCCGGTAGAAGAACTCCTTGCCGCCGCGGTAGCCGGGGCCGCAGATGGTGAAGAAGTGGTCGTAGACGGAGATGCGCTCCTTCATCGCGTCGCCCACGACGTCCGCGAAGATGTCGACCTTGGGGGCCGTCTTGGAGAGGTTCTTGGGGTTGAGCAGCCCCTCGAGCATCGACTCCTCGGGCTCGGTGAGGAGGGCGGGTAGTCCCGCCGCTGACGACGCCGAAGCCCCGTCGCCCTGCCCCGTCGCCACGATGTTGCGCGCCTTGCCGCTGCCGTCCGAGTCGTAGTACCGCGCCGCGCCTCGCAGTCCGACGCGCAGCGTGCGCGCTTCGGGGAAGGTGCTCCACGGGATCGACGCCTCGAAGGTGTAGCCCTTGCCGGCCGGCGCCTCGACGATCTTGGCGCCCGGGATCTCGCCGTGCCGCGATCCGACGAAGCGAACCTGCCCGGCCGTCTCCCCCGGCTTTCCCGCGAACAGCCCGATCTCGTAGGCGCTGAGCGAGCCCGCCTGCGAGAGCTGGGGGAACGCGATCGTGAGCGACGCGTGGTCCTCTCCCTCGCCGAAGTGCGCGGTACGGAAGAACGACTCGTCCGCGACCTCCGCGCCGACGTAGATGCGCGCGTCGTCGTACTGCACGGCGACGGAGAAGGTGAGCTTGTCTCCGGAGCCCTTGATGACCGTGCTCGCGAGCGTGCGCGCGGGCCACTCGTCGAGCACGCCGTCGAGCTTCACGGGGGATGCCTTGTCGACGAGGTCCGCGCGGAGCCCACCCGAGGCGTAGGTGGAGCCGGGCGCCGACCCGAGCCCCTCGAGGCCGCCGTTTGCCACCGCCACGTCCCCGATGGAGGGATCGACCACCGCCGTGTCTGGCGCCTTGGGCGGCGGCGCCCCTCCACACGAGGCGGCGACGAGCACCAGGACTAGCGGGCTGAACCTTCGAAGCATGGGGCGCACGTTACCAGTGCGCAACGAACGATGGTTAGGAGGGTGGTGGTTTTCGTCGAGGGCAAGCGATGGCAAGGAGGGGAGGGAAGCCGTACTCCGGTACGGCGATCCGACCCGACGCCGCCAGCGCGCCGCCATCGGCGAAAAACACCGCCCTCCTATGCGCGGCGCGACATGGGGCCCAGGCTCTTGCCGATGAGGCCGTAGCGCTGGAGCAGCTTCATGAGCTCGACGGCGGGCACGATCGACGCCGAGAGCAGGAGGAGGATTAGCCACTCGCTCGCGTCGAGCGCTCCCGTGCGGAAGACCGGCTGGAGGGCCGGTACGAAGACCACCAGGTGGATGGCCGCGCTCAGCGTGCACGCGAGCACGAGGCCCCACGACACCATCGGGCGAAGGCTCGCGATCGACGAGGTGGCCGAGCGGCAGTTGAAGGCGTGGAAGAGGGGGCTCAGGGCGAGGAGCGAGAAGGCCACCGTGCGTGCCGCGTCGCGCGCCGAGTGAAAGCCGCCCGCGGGGAAGGTCTGGTCCCACCGCCACGGCCACAGGTAGCAAGCCAGCGCCGCGGCGCCCATCCACACGCCCACGAACGCGATGCCGAGGTACTCGCGCTTGCCCAGGAGGCCCGCCGACGGCTTGCGCGGCGGCTCGTGCATCTGGGTCGGGTCGGGCGGGTCGATGCCGAGGGCCAGGGCGGGCAGGCCGTTCGTGACGAGGTTGATCCACAGGATCATGAGCGGCGTCAGCGGCTTCACGCCGGGGAGGAACGACGCCGCGAACACCGTGACCAGCAGGCCGGCGTTGCTGGAGAGGAGGAAGTAGATGAACTTCTGGATGTTCCGGTAGATGGCTCGGCCTTCGCGGACGGCGTCCACGATCGTCGCGAAGTTGTCGTCGGCGATGACCATGTCCGCGGCCTGGCGCGCCACGTCCGTCCCGTGCTTGCCCATCGCCACGCCGATGTGCGCCTCGCGCAGCGCAGGCGCGTCGTTCACGCCGTCGCCCGTCATCGCGACCACGTGGTCCTTCGCCTTGAAGGCCCGCACGATGCGGAGCTTCTGCTCCGCCGTCACCCGCGCGAAGACGCGGGCGCTGTCGATCTGGCTGTCGAGCTCCTCGGGCGTCATCCTCTCGAGGTCTGCCCCCGTCAGCGCGATCGCTCCCTCGTCCCAGAGCCCCAGCTCCCTGGCGATGGCCACGGCCGTGTTCTTGTGGTCGCCCGTGATCATCACGGCGCGAACCTGAGCCTCGGCGCAGGCGCGGATGGCTTCCTTCACGCCGACCCGCGGCGGGTCGATCATGCCGACCAGGCCGAGGAACGTGAGGCGCTGCTCGAGGTCCTGGATGGCGCGCTCCGCAGGCGGCCTACCCGTCTGCGACGGCCGCGGCGTTCCGTCCGCGGCGCTCGGCGGCTGGGAGGGGCTCTTGGGGCTGGGCTGGGCGACGGTCATCGCCGGCTCCGACATGCGGCGCGCCGAGAGATCGCGCCGGGCCACCGCGAGGACGCGCAGGGACAGGTCGCTCATCCGCTCGGCCTCGCGCAGCACGCCCGCGCGCGTCTCCTCGTCCATCGGGCGCAGGCCGTCGTTCGTCTCCCACGTCGAGCAGAGCGGCAGGAGCACGTCGGCGCTGCCCTTCGTGTGAACGACCTCGCGCCCGTGCTCGTCGAGCGTCACGATCGTCATCCGCTTGCGATCGCTGTCGAAGGGGAGCTCCTTCACGATCTGGTGCGAGCTCGCGACCGACTCGCGCGGCACGCCGCCCTTGGCGGCGAGCGTGAGGAGCGCGCCCTCGGTCGGGTCTCCTATCGTGCGCCACGTCCCGCCCTTCTCCTCGAGCGTCGCGTTGTTGCAGAGCGCCACGGTCGCGAGCAGGTGGTGCAGCGGCGGCGGCAGCGGGTGCTCGACCGTCGTGCCGTCGGCCACCACGACGTCCCCCTTCGGATCGTAGCCCGTGCCCGTCACCTTGTACCCGACGGTGCCGGCGTAGACCTCGCGGACGGTCATCTCGTTCTGGGTCAACGTCCCGGTCTTGTCGGAGCAGATGACCGTCGCGCTGCCGAGCGTCTCCACGGCGGCGAGCTTGCGGATGAGCGCGCCCTTCTTGGCCATCCGCTGCATGCCGAGGGCGAGCGTGATGGTCGTGATGGCAGGCAGGCCCTCGGGGATCGCGGCCACCGCGAGGCTCACCGCCTCGAGGAGCAGCGCGTGCCACTTCTGGTCGCCCTTCCACATGCCCCGCGCGAAGAGCAGCGCGGAGAGCGCGAGGCAGACCCACAGGATGCGCTTGCCGAAGTGATCGAGCCGCTGCTCGAGCGGGGTCGACTGGTCCTTGGTCGTGCGAATGAGCTCGGAGAGCTTGCCGAGCTCCGTCTGCTTGCCGGTGGCGACGACCGCCGCGCGGCCCTTGCCGCGGACGAGCGAGGTGCCCACGAACAGCATCGTGGAGCGGTCGCCGAGGGGCGCGTCGTCGGCGATGACGGCGCGGGCGTCCTTCGCCACCGGGAGCGACTCCCCGGTGAGCGCGCTCTCCTCGGCCGCGAGGTTGATGGTCTGGAGGAGGCGGGCGTCGGCGGGGACGGCGTCTCCCGCCTCGAGCTCGAGGACGTCGCCCACGACGAGGAGCGAGGCCGAGATGGAGGTCACCTTGTCGTCGCGGCGGACGCGGGCGAACGGGGTCTGCATCCGCTGGAGGGCGTCGAACGCCGCCTCCGCGCGGCGCTCCTGGAAGAAGCCGAGCGCGGCGTTGAGCGCCACGATGAGCATGATGGCGATGGCGTCCCCGAAGCGCACGAGGAACGGCTCGGCCGCCCGGCTGCTCCCGTTGATGATCGCGATGACGGCCGCCGCGAGCAGCGTGAGGACGATGGGGTTGGCGAACTGCGCCAGAAAGCGCTTCCAGGCGCTCGGCTTGGGCGGCGGAGGCAGCTCGTTCGGGCCGTTCCGGCGGAGGCGCTGGGCGGCCTCGGATGAGGTCAGCCCGAGCGAAGCGTCGGCGTCGAGCCGCTCGAGCAGGGCGTCGAGGGCCTCGGCGTGCGGGCCCTGGGGCCGGGGCGCCCCCGCATGGGGCCGCGTCGCGCGGCTCTCGTTCGCGTCAGGGACGAGGTGCGAGGCGTGGGCCACCAGCGAGGAGTAACACGACCGCGGCCCGCCGAGCAGCGGAGCCGCGGGGGGGGCCGGGCTGCCCCGGCTGGCCCCCCGCCATTCCGGGCTCCGCCCTAGCTGAAGAACGACTCCCATTGACCCCCGGCCGGTTATTGGCGATCTCCTACGGCCTCGACCCAAGGAGACATACCCATGGCCTTCGTGCTTCCCCCGCTGCCGTACGACAAGACCGCGCTCGCTCCGCACATCAGCGCCGAGACCCTCGAGTTTCACCACGGCAAGCATCACGCCGCATACGTGACGAACCTCAACAAGCTCCTCGAAGGCAAGCCCGAGGCGAACAAGAGCCTCGAGGACATCATCCTCTCCAGCGACGGCGGCATCTTCAACAACGCCGCCCAGATCTGGAACCACACCTTCTACTGGAGCAGCATGAAGCCGAACGGCGGCGGCGCTCCGACGGGCGAGCTCGCCGATGCGATCAAGCGCGACTTCGGCACCGTCGAGAAGCTCCACGAGGAGCTCACCACCGCCGCCACGACGCAGTTCGGCAGCGGCTGGGCGTGGCTCGTGCTCACGGCGGACAAGAAGCTCGCCGTGACGAAGACCGGCAACGCCGACCTCCCGATGAAGCACGGTCAGAAGGCGCTGCTCACGCTCGACGTCTGGGAGCACGCCTATTACATCGACTACCGAAACGCGCGCCCCAAGTACATCGAGACGTTCCTCAAGTCCCTCGCCAACTGGGACTTCGCGCTCGCGAACCTGAAGAAGTGACCCCTGTCATCCTGAGCGAAGCGAAGGATCCGCGTCAGAGAACGGGATCCTTCCGCGGCGCCGCAGGATGACGATTACCCCTGGAAGGGTGCACCGCCGTAGGGCGGTGCGCCCCCAGGCATGTAGGGCGGGGGTGCTGCCGCGTTCTGGCCCAGCTTCGCGGCGGCGGCCTCCTGGCGCTTGTCGATGCCGAACATCAGCATGATGCAGAGGATCGCCGACGCGGCCATGACGATGCTGCCGATGAAGCCGACGGTGCCGGACGTCACCGGGTCGTCGATGCGAGCGGAGATGTTGCTCAGGACGTTCGACCCGATGTACGCGCCCCACCAGGCGCCCAGCATCGGGGTTCCCATGGCCATCCGCCAGCGGTCGCCTTCTCCGTCGGGCTCGCTCGCGCGCCACAGCTCGGTCATGGCGCGGACGGGGCGGAACAGGTTCGCGAAGGGCACGTAGAACCACCCCACGCACCAGCCGGGCGAGTACTCCATCCCGTTGCGGTTGAGGCCGCGCAGGTTCTTGGACGCCCGGTGGATCCAGAGGCTGAAGAAGATCGCGGAGAGCACCATCATCCCCAGCATCCCGATGCCGCTCAAGCCGGTGGCGAGGGCCGCGACCATGCCGGGGTTGTCCGACTTCAGCTCGGCGCCGAAGACGAGCTGCGAGATATCGACCGCGAAGCTCAGCACCGAGACCGAGCCGATGGCGAGCGTCGCCAGGATCGTGCGCGCGCCCGGTGGCACGTACGTCTCCGTGTTCCACGGCTGCTGCGCCATGCCGGGCCCGGGGTTGCCGGCGTACGGGGCGCCGAAGTTCGGCGGGTAGTCTTGCTGAGGGGGGTAGTGGGGCTGCACGGGAGGATTGTATGCGCTCATTGCACCCGAGAGCTACGATGACGGGAGCTCGAAGCTTCCCCGTCACCAGACCGAGCAGACCTTCGCCGGGCGCATGGGGGTCTCGGCCTTGCACTGGAAGGCGTCGGCGAAGGCCGGGACGTCCGACATCGGGCCGTTGACGCGCCAGCGGGGCGGCGAGTGGGCGTTCGTCCGGGCGAGCGTCTCCAGGAACTCCGGCGTCTCCTTCGAGCACCAGCCCTGGGCGTACCCGAGGAAGAAGAGCTGCTCGTCTGTATAGCCAGCCACGCGCCTGTGCTCGCCCGGGTTCGCCTTCTTCCACGCGACGAGCGCCGCGTAGCCGAGCTTCACGCCGCCGATGTCGGCGATGTTCTCGCCCGACGTGAGCTCTCCGTTGAGCTTCACGCCGGGGACGGCCTCGTACCCCGAGTACTGGTCCTGCACGCACCTGGTCGCCTCGACGAACTTCGCCTTCGTCGCGGGCGTCCACCAGTCGCGGAGGTTGCCCTGCCCGTCGAAGAGGCTCCCTTCGTCGTCGAAGCCGTGCGTCAGCTCGTGGCCGACGGTGTTGGCGCCGATGTCCCCGATGTTCACGGGGGCGTAGGAGTCCCGGGAGAAGAACGGAGGCTGGAGCTGGCCGGCGGGAAGCGCGATCTCGTTCATCGACGGGTCGTAGTAGGCGTTCACCGTCGGGGGCGTCATCTGCCACTCGTTGCGATCGACGGGCTTGCCGACCTTCGCGAGGTGCCGGTGCAGCTCGAAGCGGTCGGCGGCGATGACGTTGGCGGCGTGCGAGGCGCGCGTCACGTCGAAGTCGTAGGTCCGCCACGTGTCGGGGTAGCCGACCTTGTCGGTGATCTTGCCGAGCTTCGCGAGCGCGGCGCTCCGCGTGTCCGCGTCCATCCACGGGAGCGTCTCGAGCTCGCTCTTCATGGCGAGGTGGATCGACGCGACGAGCGCCCTCGCGCGCTCCTTGGAGTCCCCGCCGAACTTCGCCGCGACGTACGGCTGCGCGAGCAGCTCGCCCAGCGAGTCGTCCACCCGCTTGACGCAGCGCTTCCACCGCGGCTCGAGCTCCTTCACGCCCCAGAGCTCCTTGCGCATCGCGAAGTCCTCCTCGACGAAGGGCATGGAGAGCATGCGCGCGTGGGTCCGGATGACGGTCCACGCGAGGTAGTGCCGGACGGCAGCCGGTGGCTCCTTCTGCATGAGGGCCTCCACAGCGGTGAAGTAGCCGGGGTCGTTGACGGAGATCTCCTGGAGCTCGGGGAACCCGAGCCCCTTGAAGTACTCGTCCCACGGGAAGCTCTTCGCGAGCTTGGCCAGGCCTGCGCGGTCGACGCGGTGGTAGATCTTGTACGGGTCGCGCCGGGCGACCTTGTCCTGCTGCGCCCTGGCGAGCTTGGTCTCGATGCGCATGACGTCGGCCGTGGCGGCCTTGACCGCGCCCGGCTTCATCCCCGTGAGCGCGAAGAGGCGCCCGATGTGGCCCTCGTAGAACTCGCGCACGCTCTTCTGGTTGCCGTCGTCCTTCAGGTAGTAGTCGCGGTCCGGCAGGCCTAGGCCGTCCTGGTCGAGGACGCCGATCTCGCGCGTCGCGTCCTTGAGGTCCTGGCTCGCGTCGACGTCGAAGAAGGGGAAGGTGCCCGCGGCGTGGAGCTTCGTCAGCGCCTCGGCCAGCGTGCGGAAGTCCTTCACCTGGGCGACCGGCGCGAGGAGCGGGGCGAGGGGAGTCGCCCCTGCCTTCTCGATGGCGTCTTCATCCATGCACGCGGCGTAGAAGTCGCCGATCTTCTTCGTGCCGGGCTCCGGGTCGGTCCTGGCCTTCTCGAGCGCCGCGTGGAGGAAGGCGAGGTTCTTCTCCTGCACCTCCTCGGTCGCCCCCCACGTCGGGCGGTCGGCCGGGATGACCGTGCTCTTGACGAAGCCACCGCACGAGTACGCGAAGAAGTCCTGGCAAGGGTCGGCCGTCGTGTCGAGCCACGCGGGCTCGATGCCGGTGTCCTTCAGGGCGAGCTCGGGGACCGAGGGGAGGGGAGGCGGGGTCGCCGTCGTGACCGGCGGCACGTAGACCGGCGGGGGTGCCTCGCCGCCGCAGGCGAAGAGGACCGAGGCAGCTGTGATGGCGAGGGTCGAGGCCAGAGCGAGTCGTCGCATGGAGTTCCAGGGGCCTTTCGGGGGCGCGGACCGTAGCAGATCCGGCGATGGTGGCAGCGTCAACCGCGACCCTGTCGTACGGCTTCGAGACGGGCGACGTCCGCGAGGTCCTGCGGCCGTCCCGCCGCGCGCTTGTTCGCCAGGAGGTCGTCCAGGGCGATCACGCGGATCGGCGTTCCGTCCCACGTGGAGGGGACGGCGTTCCTGAGGACGAGGCCCGCCTCGACGCCATCGATGGCGCGCAGCAGATCTATCCGAAGGGGCGGCTTCCCCAGGTACGCGACCTCGCTCTCCTCGAGGTGGCGTACGGCCTCCACCACGTTGGGTGGCGCCCCGTACCGGGCGAGCGCCCGAGCCGCGCGTTCCAGGTTATCCGCGGCTCCGCCGAGGAGAATGTCGAGGTCCTTGGTCGCGCGAGGCTCGGCGTGGAATGCAAATGCGTAACCGCCGATCACCACGTGATCAACCCCTTCGCGAGCGAACTCCTCCAACAGCTCTCTGAAGTCTCGAGGCAGCTTCATCGGGTACTTCCTCGGTCGACTGCTCGCCCCACATCTCGAACACGCACCCGATGCGCTCGTCCGGGCTCATCGCATGCCACCACGAGGCCGAGATGCGCGCCATCTCCGAGGCGTCCTTGGCCACGCCGCCTGCCCACTCTCTCCGGCGTTGCTCGGCGCGGGCGCTCCGGTCATCCACCCCGCAATCATAGGCCAATCTGGCCAGCGGACCACCTCGAAGCGGGCGTCTCGCTAGAGCGTCTGCACGTTCACGATGCGCGAGGCGACGACGCGGGTGGGCGGCACGTTGGTCGCGGCCGCCATGGGATCGTTGATGGCGCCCCAGGCCTTCTTGAGCGCGGAGTCGTTGGGCGACGTGCCGTTCGCCGTCTTCATGGCCGAGGTCACCTCGAGCGTCACGACGAGCCCGCGCGCGCCCACGGGCACCTTCAAGGGGCGCGACTTCGCGTCCGCCGCGATCTGGGCCGCCACCTCGATCCACTCGGCCCGTCCCGAGGACGCCTCGAGCACGCGGATGGACGAGACGACGCCCGCGCCGTCCGTATCGAACTGCAAGACCGCCCGGCTCTCGTCCGGCACGAGGCTCCGGCGCACGAGGTCGCGCGAGAGCGCGGCCACCGCGCCGCCCGGGACGAGGCCGAGCGCCATGTCGCTCGGGGTGTAGCGCGGCAACACGCTGGACGGCTTCGGTCGCGCGGCCTCCTGCCGGATCGACTCGGCCACGGCCTGGTTCACGCCCGCGTGGGTCGCGTCGTCGAACGCGTGGTTCGACAGGCCCGGGGCCGGAGGGGGCGTCGTCGTCGGCGAGAAGCTCCACGTGCTGTCGCCGGAGGAAGCCGGAGCGGTGGGGGCCGCGGGCTCCGTCGTCGACCCGAGCGACGAGGCGCGGTCCCGCCGGGAGGAGGCCGCCGCGACGCGGTCCTCGTGGGGCACGAGCGCAGCTCCGGCGGGAGGCGGCGGCGCCTCGTCGCGGCTCGGCTCGGTGGGCGCCGTGGCCTCCGGGGGAGCGGGCAGCGGCTCGACCTCGATGCTCGTCTCCGTCGCGCCCGTGGCGGACGGCGGTGGCTCGAGGGTGGCCCGCTCTGCCAGGCGCGTCGCCACCACGAACGCCATCGCATGAGCGCCGATCGCGGCGATCAGCGTCCATCGAAGGCGAGCGTCGGAGGTGGTTCGCATGGTCGCGCCATCCAGAGCGCGGCACGCACGAGGGCGCCTCGATGGCCCCGCAGCGTACCACCTGCCGGCATGGTGACGACCGGACTCCCGGAGAAACCGCGGGCCCCTGCCGAGCTTGCCTGCGGAACGGGTCTCCTTCGGGCCGGAGACGGACGCTCTTGCGTCGGAACGGGGCGCCGCCTTCGCGCTGGAGAGCGAGCCGTTCTCGCCGGAACGGGACTCCCTTGCGCTGGAGAAGGAGCCATTCTCGCCGGAAGGGGACGCCTTCGCGCCGGAGAGGGAGCCGTTCTCGCCGGAACGGACGCCTTCGCGCCGGAGAGGGAGCCGTTCTCGCCGGAAGGGGACGCCTTCGCGTTGGAGAGCGAG
>Ga0302320_10021377_pt1 | contig 12845 bp, 13 predicted proteins | sample Bog_T0_3_FD_202130 | JGI IMG/M metagenome (GOLD analysis project Ga0302320, IMG submission 202130) | Peat permafrost microbial communities from Stordalen Mire near Abisko, Sweden - Bog_T0_3 | ecosystem: Environmental > Terrestrial > Soil > Wetlands > Peat | place: Sweden: Abisko, Stordalen Mire...
CGGTATAGCCGCAGGCCTCCATGATGGTGTGGGTCTTCGCCATGGGCAGGCCCAGGTCGGCCATCACCAGCTCGATGGACGCCTTGCGCACCTGGGTGAACAGGATGAAGTCGATCTCCGGGATCTGAAACCCGCACGAGGCCGCCAGTTTGTGCACCAGCCGGGGCCAGCCCTCGTGGTTGATCTCGGGGGGGTAGCGCTCCACCAGCCGCACCTGGGTCCGCCCGGCCTGCACCGAAGCCACGGTGGCCGGTTCGAAGGTGCCCCCTGAATAAATGCCCCAGTGCTTGTGGTAGGCGCCCCCGGCCTGGGCGGCGGCGCCGATGAATCCCGGGCGCTCGTCGGCCACCAGCACCACGGCGCCGGCGCCGTCCCCGTAGAAGAAGATGGCCGGGTCGGCGGGGTCGGCCAGCTTGTGCATCATATAGACCCCCACCACCAGCACCGTCCGCACCGAGCGGCTGGTGGCGATCCACCCCGCCGCCGAGGCCACGGCCGTGGGGAACGAGGCGCAGGCGCAGCTGATGTCGAAGGTGCCGGCGTTCACCGCGCCCAGCTTGTGCTGCAGCACCACCGAGGTGGCCGGGGTGATGTAGTCGGGGGAATCCGTGCCGAGGATGATGAGGTCCACCTGCTCGGGCCTCACCCCGGCGCGCTCCAGGGCCTGCCGGGCGGCGGGCAGGGCCAGGTCCGAGGTGGCCCAGTCGTCCGGCGCATACCACCGGCAGCGGATGCTGGAGGATTCCTCCATCTTGTCCACGAACTCGGGCAGGTGCGCGAATCGTTGGCGCAGTTCGTCGTTGTGCACCTGGATGGCGGGCAGGTAGCTGCCCGTGGCAACGATCGTCGCGAATCGGTCCATCATTCCTCCACCGGTGAAGCAAGAAAGAAAACGAACGATTGGTTTGCATTTAGGTCGAAAAAAACCGTCGATTCCGGACGTTCACCCTGCGCAGGGGCCCCAGCGGATGACGGTGGAGGCCCACACGAAGCCCAGGCCCGCGCCCACGAACACGATCCGGGAGCCGTCGTGGATCTTGCCGTCCCGGAGCCCCAGTTCCAGCGAAAGCACCTGGTCGTTCTGGCCGATGTGGCCGTACTGGTCCAGGTAGGTGGTCTGCTCTGGCCCCAGGCCCAACTCCGCCAGCACCGCCTCGTGGGCGCTGCGCTTGAAGTGCAGGATGGCCAGGTAGTCGATGCCGTTCTCCGGCAGGCCGGAGAGCCTCATGGATTCCCGGATCACGGCGTAGAAATTGGGCATGGTGACTTCGCCGAGCTTGGCCTTGAAGGCTTCCTCGTCGGGCACCACGAAATGGGCGCGCCCCACGTCCTCCGCGGCGGGCGGCCAGGCCCTGGAACCCAAGGCGGGCACCACGCACATCTCCGAAAGGGATCCGTCGCCCCGGAAAGCCGAGGCGAGGATCTCGTTCCGGCCCGCGTTCTTGCGCAGCACCAGGGCCGAAGCCCCGGAGCCGATGTCCAGCATGAACCGGGTCTCGGGCACGGCCAGGTCGATGAGGTCGTTGTTGCGGTAGCCCGAGACCAGGAGCACGGTGCCCAGTTCGGGATGGGCGAACATGAGGGCCTTGGCCACGTCCAGGGCGGCCATCATCGAGCCGCACATGGCCTCCATGTCGAAGCTCCAGGCGCGGGTGGCGCCGATCCGGTCGGCCACGTAGAGACCCGCCAGCCAGCAGGGGTAGTCCTTGTGCTGGGCGCCGCACCAGATCACCAGGTCCACGGCCTCGCCCTCCACGCTCGCATCGGCCAGGGCCTTGCGGGCGGCGGCCAGGCCCATGACTGCCGTGGTTTCGGCGGGCCCGGCGACGGGCTTGCCCTTCACGCCGAACTTCAGGGCAATGACCGCTTCGGGGATTCCCGTGGCGGCGGCCAGATCTGCAGCCGTAAGCCTCCCCTCTGGAAACCAGGTAGCGTGCCCGATGATGCCAACATGCATTACGGACCTCCCTAAGGACTGAATCGGTTCTCAATGAGATAGGCCGATCGAAGAAAGCCGTCAAGCAGAAAAATCAGGGGAAAACATATTTTTTTTCAAAATAAACTGGAGCAATCAAGTAATATTTGCGGTTTTATCAACCCTTTTTTTTCAAAATTTGGCTTGCCGGGATTATCTATCGCGTTTTCCCCTTGCCTGGGCCGCAAACGGGTGGTTAGGATTTGGCTAAATACCGATTCACCTCTCACCCACCCACCACCCATATCCGAATGACCGGTGGAACCAAGGAGCCGAGCATGACCGAGGCAGGCCGAGGCAATCCGGAAACGGGCGAACGGCTCGTGGCCGCGGCGGTGGAACTCTTTTCCCGGAAGTGGTACGGAACCGTCTCGGTGGTGGAGGTCTGCCGGGCGGCCGGCCTTTCCAACGGGATCTTCTACCGCTACTTCGACGGCAAAGAAGCCCTGTTCAAGGTCATCCTCGGCCGGGTCCTGGACATGGTCAAGGAGGCGGTGGAGGGGGCCGACGGCGCGACCCCGCGGGAGCGGGTCCGCAACTATACCGAGGTGATCACCCGCTTCTCGGCGGACCATGGCGACCTGGTTTCGGTCTTCCGGGAGGGCCAGTACCGCTACCTGGAGTACGAGCGGCGCCTGGTTGCCATCTACATCCGCAGCCTCGGCGCCGTCCTGGGCCGGGAGATCGGCCTGGCCGAGTACCTGTTCGCCCTGGGCGGCCTCAGGTTCTGCGCGATCACCTGGGCCTTCAACGCCGAGCCGGCGAACCCTGACGCGTCCTGCGCCATCGTGTGCGACGGCCTGTTCCGCGGCCTCAGCTTCGATCCGGCCCGGGTCTTCGGCGGCACCGCCACGCCCCTCCCCATCGCCCTGGAGGAGGGCGCGCGGGACCGGCTGCTCCGTTCCGGGCGCCGGCTGTTCGGGGGAAAGGGCTATTTCGAGACCAACATCCACGAGGTGACAGACGGCGCCCGGCTTTCGGTGGGGGCCTTCTACACCTACTTCGAGTCCAAGGAAGCCTTCTACGCCGAGCTCATCGCCAAGGTCGGCCACGACGTGCGCGCCTTCATCTCGGGGAACCTGGCCGCCCCGGGCTCGGAGCCCCTCAACGCCCTGGAGTTCGAGCTGCGCGGCCTCTGGCTGTGGCTGGTCTACCTCTCCATCGACAAGTACTGCTACAACATCGTGCGCGAAGCCGAATTCGTCCTGCCCTCGGCGGTGCGCGACTACTACGGGGCTTTCGCCGCCGGCTACCGGAAGCGGCCGCCCCAGTTCAGGATCTGCGCCGCGGCCCCGGAGATCGACGAGGAGACGGCCATCAAGTACCTCATGGGCCTGGCCCACTATTTCGGCATCGAGACCGCCTTCGACGAATCGCCAAAAAACGCGCGGGCCCTCGTCGAGACCATCGGCGGCTATCTCGCCCGCGGACTTTCGGAGTTCCTTGACTAGGAGACACCGTCATGAACCACCTGGAAATCTATCGCAGCAAGCTGGTCGCCGCGGATGAGGCGGTCTCGCACATCCGCAGCGACTACGACGTGATCGTCGCCATGTGCGCTTCGGAGCCGCAGGGCTGCATGTCCCGGTTCCACATCGTGGGCGACCGGGTGGAGAACGTGCGGGTGTTCTCCTGCCTCACCCTGAAGCCCTACGATTTCTACATGATGCCCGAGATGAAGGGGCGGTTCGAGTTGGCGAGCTGGTTCCACGCGCCCGGCTCCCGGGAGTCCCTGAAGAAGGGCATCGGCACCGTCACCTACGTGCCCAACATGCTGCACCGGGCCGCCAGCGACCGGATCCACGCGCACCGGCCCGACATCTTCTTCGGCACCTGCACCCCGCCCGACCGCCATGGCTTCGTCTCCCTCTCCATCGGCCTCACCTACGAGAAGGACATCATCGAGGCGGCGCGCCTGGTGGTGCTGGAGGTGAACCCGCGGCTGCCGCGGACCTACGGCGACACCCAGGTCCACGTCTCCCAGGTGGACTTTTTCGTTGAAAACGACCAGGAAGTGCCGGCGCTGCCCTCGCCGGACCCCTCGCCCACCGACCACGCCATCGGCGCCTACATCGCCGACCTGGTGGCGGACGGCTCCACCATCCAGCTGGGCATCGGCGGCATCCCCAATGCCGCCGCCCTGGCCCTGCGGGGCAAGAAGGACCTGGGGGTGCACACGGAGATGTTCGTGGACTCCATGATGGAGCTCTACGAGATGGGCGTCATCACCAACGCCAGGAAGGCGCTCAAGCCCGGCAAGTTCATCGCCACCTTCGCCATGGGCTCGCGAAAGATGTACGACTGGCTGGACGACAACGTCACCGTGGAGTTCGAGCGGGGCAAGTGGGTCAACAACCCGGCGGTGATCGCCCAGAACTCCCAGATGGTCTCGGTCAACAACTGCATCTCCGTGGACTTCACCGGGCAGGTGGCCAGCGAATCCATCGGCGCCAGCCAGTATTCGGGCACCGGCGGCCAGTCCGACACCGCCGAGGGCGCGGTGGCCGGCTTCGACGGCCTGGGCAAGAGCATCATCGCCTGCTACAGCACGGCCAAGGGCGGAACCGTGTCCACCATCGTGCCCATGCTGCCCGAGGGGGCGGCCGTGACCCTGCACCGTTCCCTGGTTGACCACGTGGTCACCGAGCACGGGGTGGCCCGGCTCAGGGGCAAGACCGTGCGGGAACGGGCCCAGGAGCTCATCAGCGTCGCCCACCCGGATTTCCGCGCCGAACTCACCCTCAAGGCGAGGGCCATGGGGTACATCTAGTTTTTATAGGCATGCTTGGCCAGGAAGCCCAGGATGATGGTGTTCACCTCCGCCGGCTTCTCGATCACGACCACGTGGCCCGAATCGGTGATCAGGTGGAACTCGGAACCCGGGATGCCCTTGTGCAGGATCTCGCCGTAGCGCCGGGGCTTGAGGATATCCTGCTCGGCCGAGGCGATGCAGGTGGGGACCTTGATCCGGCCCAGCTGGGCGGTGACGTTGAACCGCTGGTAGCTCTCGATCAGGCGCACCGCCGCCGGCAGGTCGAGCATGGCATAGCGTTCCTCGGCCGCCGGGATGAGGCCGGGCCGGTTCACCAGGAAGCCTTCTGAGTAGGTGTCGGCATAGATCAGCCGGAAGAACAGGGGCCCGTCGCCCAGCTTGGCCGCCAGCCGCCAGCGCTCGATCATGGCCGCGTTCAGGGGATCGCTGTGGGAGACCGAAGCGATGATCACCAGCGTGCGGCAGCGCTCCGGGTGGTGGATGCCCATGAGCAGGTTCAGCTCGCCGCCGTACGAGGTGCCGACCATGTGGGCCTTGTCCAGGCCCAGGGCATCCATGAGCGCCACCAGGTCGTCCGCGTGCAGGTCGAGGGAGTAGTCGCTTTCCGGATGCTCGCTTTGGCCCTGGCCGCGCATGTCGTAGGTGAGCACGCGGTAGCGCCGGGCCAGGTCCGGCAGCTGGAAGGCCCACGACGAGGTGTTCATGAACACCCCATTGTTGAGGATGAGCAGCTCGCCATCCTCCGGGCCCTGGAATTCATAATACAGGTTGACGTTGTTGACGCGAAGGTGAGGCATGGCAGTTCCTCCTTGAAGTCAATCGACCTGATCGTGAAGGGCCCGGTCCAGGGCCGCCAGGAACCGGCCCGGAGCCTCCTGCTGCGGAATGTGTCCGCACTGGTCGATGGTGATCAGCCGGGCATCGGGCAGAGCCGCCAGCATCCGCTGGGCATAGTCCAGGGGCAGGAGCTGGTCCGCGGTCCCCCACACCAGGCGCACCGGTACTTCCAAGGTCCGGAGCTGCGCCTCGTCCAGGACCCAGGCCTCCATGCCGGCCGCCGTCGCGGCGAACCGCGCCAGCGCCCCCCCCCGGCTCCGCCGCGCCAATTCATCCAGCACGCTGTCCGGGACCGGGGCACTGCCGGGATCCCGCAGCCGGGCCATGGTCTCCCGGGCCTCCTCCCGGTTCCGGGGCAGGAGGTTGATGGAGCTGGGAGGACCCTTCAGCGCCCCGCCGTTCACCGCCACCACCCGTTCCGTCCGTTCCGGATGCCGCGCGGCGAGGACCATGGCCATCCAGGCCCCCAGGGAGTTGCCCACCAGGGTCACCCGCTGGCCCTGGGCCAGGCTGGCCAGCACCGCCTCCAGCCCGGCGACCACCGCCGCCGCCTCGATGGGGCCGGCGGCCGGCGCGCTGGCGCCGTGCCCGGCGAGATCGGGGATCACCAGGGTGTGCTTCCTGACCAGGGCCGGCGCCACCCGGGCCCAAGTGCCCGCCTGGTCCCCGGCCCCGTGCAGCAGCGCCAGCACCGGGCCGGACCCGCCCACAAACGCGCACTGGGGCCCCACCGGCGAAGGGACGGACACCTGCCGGAGCCCGGCGCTCTTCAGCGACCGGCGCGCGTACCAGTTCAGGACCCGCAAAGGGTGCCTCAGCACCAGCCAGCCGGCGGCGCCCAGCAGGGCGACCGGCACCCCGGCCGCTATGATCATGGAGTTGGTCAAGGGATCCCTCAAGGTTTTGGGGAACAGTCTAGTTACAAAACGAATGGTCGGTATGTATTTGAGAAGATAATCCCGGCCGACCGCCCCGTCAAGCAGCCTAAGCCTGCTGCTGTCCGGCCGTGCCCGGGCGGAACATGCCGGACCGGAGGATCTCGGAGATTTCGGCGATGGCGGTGGGGGTGCCCAGGCCGAACTGGCGGGGGACGCCGAACAGGATCTCCACCGCGAAGTAGTGCAGGAAGAACCGGCTCGCCAGCATCAGGGCCGTGTTGGGATGGAATCCGGGCGCCAGCCGGTCCTTGAGCGCGTCCCCCGGGTAGCGCTGGTTCAGGAAGGTGGCGAAGCGCCCGGACATCCCGGAATAGAAGTTGCGGATGTGGGTCCCTTCCATCTCCACCACATCCACGTAGATCAGGGCCACGTAGGGACGGTAGGCACGCACGCTCTCCTCGGTGGCCCGGGCCAGGGCCTCCAGGTCGTCGGGAAAGGCGCCGGCGGCGAGGGCCCGGTTGAAGGGGAAGTCGCGGCTGGCGATGGCCTCCCAGTACTGGCCCAGGAGGGTCGTGAACAGGGCTTCCTTGTCGGGGAAATGGTGGTACACGTTGCCGGTGGACAGGCCGGCCTCGGCGGCGATCTCGCGGATGCTGGTGCCGCGGTAGCCCTGTTTCGAAAACAGCCGCAGGGCCGCCTGGAGAATGGCGGTCCGGCTGCGCTCCGATTTCTCGCCCTGGGTGAGTTTCAAGGTTGGGCTCCTCCGGTCAGACACGGGCGGGGCAAAGACATTCCTTGTGCGTGATGTGGTGCTCGAATTCGTTGCGGAACTTCGCCATGGCCGATTCCACCGGCCCGCAGGCGGCGTCGCCCAGGGGGCAGAGGGTGCGCATGTTGATGCGGGGCGGAAGGCTGGCCAGCAGGGCGAGGTCATCGGGGCGGCCCTGGCCGTGCTCGATGCGGTGCAGGATCATCTCCATCCAGTTGCAGCCTTCCCGGCAGGGGGTGCACTGGCCGCAGCTCTCGTGGGCGTAGAAGCTGGTCAGGCGCAGGAGGGTGCGGACCATGCAGGTGTCCTCGTCCATGGCGATGATGCCGGCGGAGCCGGCCATGGAGCCGCGCGCCTTGACGGTGTCGAAGTCCATGGGGCAGTCGAAATCCTTGGCATCGAAGATGGGCGCGCTGGCGCCGCCGGGGATGACGGCCTTGATCTTCCGGCCGGTGCTGGAGCCGCCGGCCAGGTCATTCATGATGAAATCCAGCGGCAGGCCCAGGGGCAGTTCGTACAGGCCGGGGCGCTTCACGTGCCCGGACAGGCAGTAGATGCGCGTGCCGGTGTTGCCGGGGAGGCCGATCCGGGCGTACTGGGCCCCGCCCATGCGCAGGATCACCGGCACTGCGGCCAGGGTCTCCACGTTGTTGACGGTGGTGGGCTGGCCGAAGGCCCCCGCCTGGGCCGGGAACGGCGGCTTGACCCTGGGCTCGCCCCGCCGGCCCTCCAGGCTGTTGAGCAGGGCGGTCTCCTCGCCGCAGATGTAGGCGCCGGCGCCGCGGTAGGTGAGCAGGTCGAAGTCCCAGCCGGTGCCCTGGATGTTCTTGCCCAGGTAGCCGGCATCCCGGGCCTGCTGGATGGCGGCCTCCAGCTTGTCCACCAGCCAGCCGAACTCCCCGCGCAGGTAGATGAACCCCAGCCGGCACTGCATGGCCCAGCCGGCGATGATCATGCCCTCGATCAGCTGGTGCGGGTTGTATTCGAGGATGGCCCGGTCCTTGAACGTCCCGGGCTCCCCTTCGTCGCCGTTGCACACCAGGTAGCGGGTCAGCTTCCGTTCCGGGGTGTCCTTGGGCATGAAGCCCCACTTCAGGCCGGTGCGGAAGCCCGCCCCCCCGCGGCCCCTCAGGTCCGAGACCTTCACCTCCCCGGTGACCGCGGCCGGCTCCATCTTCAGGGCCTTGCCCAGGGACTGGTAGCCCCCCCACTTGTCCCGGTAGGCCTTCAGGGTCCAGTTGTCCAGGTCCCCGGCGCCCAGGAGCATGAGATTGGGGTACTGGGCCGAGCCGAAGCCGTCGAAGGTGTAGCGCTGGGGATCGGGCTTGGTGCGGATGCGGGCCATGCTCACTCCCCCCACGGGCTGTAGTCGCCGCGGCGGCAAGCGTCCAGGATGGCCTCCAGCCCGGCCTCGTCCACGAACTCGTCGTACACCGCCTCGTTCACCTGCAGGCAGGGGGCGCTGCCGCAGGAGGCCAGGCATTCCACCTCCTCCAGGCTCCACATCCCGTCCCCGGTGGGCCCTTCGCCCGGGGCCGCGCCGGTCTTCTCGGCCGCCTTGCGCAGCAGCTCGTAGGCGCCGTTGAGCGCGCAACAGACGTTGGTGCACACCTGCAGGTGGAAACGCCCCACGGGCCGCTTGCGGAACATCGTATAGAAGGTGGCCACCCCGTACACGTGCCCTTCGGGCACCTCCAGGGCCGCCGCCACTTCCTTCATGGCCGCCAGGCTGATGAAGCCGAATTCCCGCTGGGCGATGTACAGGGCGGGAAGGGTGCCCGCCAGCCGGTCCGGGTACTTGGCCGCCGCCGCCTTGATCTCGGCCACGGCCTCCGGGCTCAGCCGGGTTCGCTGGCTGAGGGGAAGCCGCATGCCTGGCGCCAGGGGCGTGTCGCCGGTTTCAGGTGTCAGGGGATGATTCATGGGCAGAACTCACCGGCAGAGGGCCGAAAGAACCCCCAGTCTAGCCTGAACCGGCCGCGCTAGAGATTAAGGCTCTTGTGGGTGCCGTCGCAGAAGGGCTTGGTGCCGGTGTGCTTGCAGTTGCACATGGCCACCTTGGTGGTTTCCGTGATATCGAACTTCACCGGGACGATGCCGGTGCCCTTGTGCGCGCCGTTGCAGAACGGCTGGGTGGCGGAGGCACCGCAGGCGCACCAGTAGTAGGTGCCGGGCTCCAGGGTGAGCACTTCGGGTTTCAGGGCTGCGATCTTGGGTTCGCTCATGGGCGCCTCCTTAAGGGACCTTGTTCGCTTCCACGCTGAGGGTGATGTCCACTTCCTTGCCGATGGGCCCCGTCATGGCGCTGATGCCGAAGTCCGACCGGGTCAGCGTGAGCGTGCCCTTGCGGAAGCCGGCCTGGAAGGTGCCGGGCTTCATGCCCGCGCCGGTGGCCCAGCCCTTGACGGCGATGACGATCGGCTTGGACACCCCGTGCATGGTCAGGACGCCGCCCACCTGCAGGTTGCCCTGGCCCAGGTCGGTCACGGAGGTGCTCTTGAAGGTGATGGTCGGATACTTCGCCACATCGAAGAAGGTGTCGGAGCGCAGGTGCTTGTCCCGGGCCTCGGTGCCCGTGCTGATGCTGGACGCGTCAATGACCACGTCCACGCTGGATTTGGAGAGGTCCGCGCGGTTCAGGCTGATGGTTCCCTCGAACTTGTTGAACTGGCCGGAGACCGTGCTGACCAGCAGGTGGGCGATCTCGAACTTCGCTCCGGAATGGACCGGGTCGATGACGTAGGTCTCCACGGCCGGGGTGGCGGGCTGGGCGGCCTGGACTGGGGCGATTCCCGGCAGCGCGAGGATCAGGGCCAGCACAGGGAAGAGGCGGGCGTTGGAAACGAGTTTCATGAAACCTCCGGGAAAAATAGGTGTTCAAACACCCATATCTCAAAGCTATACTCTTCTTTTGAAGACGCAAGACCTTTTTGAGAAACCGGCGCACTTTGCTAATCTGGCTCCCGGCAATTATCGCATAACCACTGGCTTGCAGGCCGCTTTAAAAAAAAGAGACAACGTGATTACCAGCCGTTTTTTTCAGCTCCACCCTGACCCTCCGGCCACCCGGGGGGGATGCGCATCTGGGAGTTCAAAATGAGACTGCGTGAGGAACTCCAGATCAACAAGCCCATGGATCCGGGCCAGGAGATCATCCTGGCCGTCCTGCTCACCCGCGAGTATGTGGGGCGGCTGTCGGACGACCGCCTGTTCAAGCCCGCCAAGATCACCGACCAGCAGTTCAATGTGCTGCGGATCCTCAAGGGCGGTCCGGCGGATGGCTACCTGATCCGGGAACTGCGCCGGCGCATGATCTCCCGCAGCGCGGACGTGCCCCGGCTGGTGGAGCGCATGGTCCGGGCGGGCCTGGTGCAGAAGCGGGAGGATCCGGCCGACCGCCGGGGTTCCCTGGTCCGCCTGACCCCCGAGGGGGAGGCCCTGGAGGCCCGTCTGGCTCCGGTGCATGCGGAGCTGTGCCGGGAAGTGGCGGCCATCCTGGAGGACTGGGAGAGCAAGGCGCTGCTGGGGCTGCTGCAGCAGTTCCGGGATGGGATCTCAGAGAGGTCTTGACTTCCTCCCCGGCCTGAAGGCCGAGGATTCCTGGGCTCACGCCGCAGGTTTCCTGTGTTTAGCAGGCTGTCGCAAGGGATTTGCCTTCCTCTTGACCCCCGTGTGCCCCACGGTGCGTTCGGTGTGGATTCCCGCCGACAGGATGTTCTTGGCCGCGTTCAGGTCTGCGTTCTCCGTATGACCGCACTTCAGACAGCAGAAGCCCTCCTGGGACTGCCGGTTGTCTGCCTCTGTATGGCCGCACTCGGAACACTTCTGGCTCGTGTAGGCCGGATTCTCGGCCAGGAGTTGCGAGCCATACCAAACGTGCTTGTAGTCGAGTTGCCGCCGAATCTCCCCAAAGCCCTTGTCCAGAACAACCCGATTGAGGCCAGCCTTGGCGGCGGCCCCGTTGGGCAGGAAGGCACCTTCCAGGTCGGGATCAGCTTTGGGTTTCGGGGCCCGCGTCATGTTTTTCACGCGGAGGTCTTCGATCACGATCAGGCGGTGGTTCTTCGCCAGATACGTGGTTGCCTTGTTGATGCTGTCTCGTCGCCTGCGGGCGACCGTGCTGTGCAATCTGGCGATCCGCCGTTTGAGCTTCTGCCAGTTCTTCGAGAAACGCATCTTCTTGGCCATGGCCTGCTGGAGCTTGGCCAGTTTCTTCTGCTCGGCCTTGGTCATCCCAAGCACTTCGAGGACTTCTCCGGTGGACAGGGCGATGGCTTTCGCCACGCCCAGGTCAGCCCCCACGGCAAAACCGTGGACGGCGGGGGGAGTGGCCGCCTCCTGTTTGCAGAGGATGGACGCGAACCAATGGTCCCCATCCCGGCTCACCGTGATGGATCGGACTTCACCCTGGATCTTCCGGGCAGACTTGCCCCGCCCCTGGCGGTAGCGGACCCACCCCATCTTGGGGAACTTGACCCGGCGGTTGGCCTCGTCCACCTCGAAGCCCTGGGGAAAGCGGAAACTGTCATGCTCGCCCTTCTTCTGGAAGGTTGGGTAGTCGGCGATACCGGCAAAGAACCGTTTGAAGGCCCAATCGAGGTCCTTGATGGCCTGCTGGAGCACCTGGGAAGGCGCTTCTGAAAGCCAGGGCAACATCTCCTTCAGGTCCGCCGTGTCGGAGCACTGGGCCGCAAAGCCCACGGAATGCCGCCCAAAGGACCAGGCCATGGACCGCTGCTCCAGGCAGAGGTTCTTGAGGAACCGGCAGGAACCAGCGGTCTGTCGGCAGAATCGTTCCTGAACCTCATCGGGTTCCAGCCGGAAACGATATGCCTTGAGAATCTCCATGGATAGAATATACTTGGCCTATGGAAAAATGTCAAGACATTCGACATGGAAGACATTGCGTTTATGCAATGCATGTCCACTTGGTCTTTGTAGCCAAGTATCGCAAAAAGGTGTTCGACAAGGAGTCCATTGACCGCCTTCGGACCTACTTCGCCAAGGTCTGTGCTGATTTCGACGCCACCCTGATCGAAGTGGACGGGGAGAGGGACCATGTTCACCTGTTGGTGGAATACCCGCCCAAGGTGTCCATCTCTGCCCTGGTCAATAGCCTGAAGGGTGTGTCGAGCCGAATGCTCCGCAAGGACAGGCCCGACCTTGCCCACAAATACTGGAAGGGTGTGCTATGGAGTCCCAGCTACTTTGCCGCGTCATGCGGTGGCGCACCCATCGCCATCATCAAGCAGTACATCGAACAGCAGCAGACTCCTACATGAGGGGCGCGAAAGAGGGCTCTTCATCCCCGGCCTGAAGGCCGGGGCTTTCCGCCCCCTCTCGCCTCTCCCCCTTCCTGGTAATTTATTTTTTGGGGGCGGGCCGGCGCGCGGCTCCGGCAGGCTTGCCGGCGGCGCGCGGCCTGGCCGGGCGCTGCTCGGGTTCGGCGAAACGCTCCGAGCGCTTGCGCCGCTCGATCTTGCGGGTCTTGGTGATCTTGGGCTTGTACAGTCCGGCCTCGCCGGTGATGCCGGCCTCGGCGCGCACCACCCGGCGGGCGTTGCGCAGGGCCTTGAGCACGTTCTCCATGTCGGCGGGCATCGGGGCGGTGAC
>Ga0302320_10021379_pt1 | contig 12844 bp, 11 predicted proteins | sample Bog_T0_3_FD_202130 | JGI IMG/M metagenome (GOLD analysis project Ga0302320, IMG submission 202130) | Peat permafrost microbial communities from Stordalen Mire near Abisko, Sweden - Bog_T0_3 | ecosystem: Environmental > Terrestrial > Soil > Wetlands > Peat | place: Sweden: Abisko, Stordalen Mire...
TGCCGCTGGACCGTATTTTGCCCGGCATCCGACGGGCTTATCCCGGCCAGTTTTATGATGCCGACGGCCCTACCCCCGGGCCTGGCGGCACGGTGCATTACCACCTCAAATGGATGACGCCGGATGGCCGCATCGAATGGCTGGACGCCGATGCCCGCACCGGCCGCATCCTGGGCGCCGCGCCCGGGCGCGATGCGTTTGACGGCCCGGGCCCCGGGCCTTATTTTGCCCCGGCCCCCTCCTATCCCATGCCTTTTGGTTATGTGGAGCGCCGTGGTTACCGCGGCCCCGATATTCACGGCGCTGGCCCATTTCGCGACGGCGGCGGCCGCGGCTATGGTGGCGAAAGGGAGCGGCGTCGCGAACGCTGAGCGGACATGCGCATTCTGCTGGTGGAAGACGACAAGGACCTGCAGCGGCTTCTGAAAAAAGCGCTGGGGGATGCCGGTTATGTCGTGGACACGGCCGGCGACGGCGAGGAAGGCCATTTCCTGGGCGACACCGAGCCCTATGACGCGGTGGTGCTGGATCTGGGCCTGCCCAAGATGGACGGCGTGCGCGTGCTGGAGCAATGGCGCAAGGCAGGCAAGAAAATGCCGGTGCTGATTTTGACCGCGCGCGACCGCTGGAGCGACAAGGTCGCCGGCTTTGATGCCGGCGCCGATGATTATCTGGCCAAACCCTTTTATACCGAGGAACTTCTGGCGCGATTGCGCGCCCTGCTCCGCCGCGCCGCCGGCTTTGCCACCGCCGATATCGAGATCGGGCCGCTCCGGATCGACACCCGCGCCAGCCGCGTCACCCTGGACGGCAATCCGGTCAAGCTCACCAGCCTGGAATACCGCCTGCTCGCCTATCTCGCCCATCATCGCGGCAAGGTGGTGTCGCGCACCGAACTGGTGGAGCATCTCTACGATCAGGATTTCGACCGCGACTCCAACACCATCGAAGTGTTTGTCGGCCGCCTGCGCAAGAAACTGGATGCCGGCCTGATCCAGACGGTGCGCGGCCTTGGCTACAGTCTCGAAGATCCCGCCCTTGGCGACAAACATCTTCCGGCTTAGCCCTCATTTCCGCCTCAACTCGCTGGCGGCGCGGCTGATCGCGGCGGCGACGGTGTGGACCATGCTGGCTCTGGCGGTGGGCGGCGTTGTGCTGTCCGGCGTTTTCCGCACCGCCGTGCTCGACAATTTCGACAGCCGTCTCAGCGGCGACATGGACGGACTGATTGCCGCCGCCCAGCCCGACGAAGATGGCGGGGTGGTGCTGCAGGACCGCTTTGTCAATCACGCATTTGACCGCGTCTATTCCGGTCTTTATTACCAGATCAAGCCGGCGGCGGCGGGCCAGCCGGGCGGGCAGATCTCGCATTCCCTGTTCGATCACAGCATCATTCCGACGTCCGAGACGAAGAACGGAACGCTGACCTACGGTTATGCGGCGGGGCCGGAGAACCAGGCGCTGCGCGTGCTGTCGCGGCGGGTGGAATTTCCCATCGCCTCCACCCCCGACCAGAATGATAGCCGCGCCTATACCTTCATGGTGGCTGGAGATTTGGCGGCGGTAGATGCGGAAAGCAGCGCCTTCAACGGCACCCTGATCTGGTCTTTTGTGCTGCTGGGGCTGGGTCTGGTGGTGGCGATCCTGCTGCAGGTGCGGATCGGCCTTTTGCCGCTACGGCGGCTCAAGGACGCGCTGCACCGCATCCGCGACGGCAAGGCGCAGCAGCTGGAGGGCGATTTCCCCGTCGAAATCGCGCCCCTGGCCGAAGAACTCAATTCCCTGATCGAACACAGCGCCGAGATCGTGTCGCGCGCCCGCACCCATGTGTCCAACCTGGCGCATTTTCTCAAGACACCGCTCAGCGTGCTGGCCAGCGAGGCCGATGCAACGCCGGGCTCTTTCAGCGATCAGGTGCGCCGCCAGGTGGACGTGATGCGCCGGCAGGTGGATCACTATCTGGCGCGCGCCCGCGCCGCGGGCAGCCTCAATGTGCTGGGCAACCGCACCCAGGTTCAGCCTGTGCTGGCCGATCTCGCCCGGGTGCTGACGCGCATTCATGCCGCCCGCGACATCGTGATCGATGCCGACTGTCCCGCCGAAATCTATTTCCGCGGCGAACGCCAGGACCTGGAAGAGATGGCCGGCAATCTGATGGACAATGCCGGCAAATGGGCCAGGAGCCGGGTACGGGCGCGCGCCCGGCTGGATGGCGCCCGCCTGGTTTTGACGGTGGAGGATGACGGGCCCGGCCTGTCGCCGGAGGACCGCCAGAGGGTGGGCGAGCGAGGGGAAAGATTGGACGAAAGCGTACCGGGATCTGGGCTGGGCTTGGCCATTGTGCGGGATATTTCCAAGCTTTACGCGGGGTTTTTGGTCCTGGAGAGTTCCGAACTGGGAGGGCTGAAAACCGTGCTCACACTGCCTGCCCTGCCCGGCTCCTAAATACGTCATTAACGATGCTCCGGATAATGTAGGCACAAGAAGCGGTTAGAGACCGTTTTGGAGTGCCGGCGTATGATTTCTGAGGACAAGACAGGTCTGCTCAAGACATTTCTGGGGAGTTTGCCCGGCAGTGTCGCGGCAAAGTTGGCGAGCGCGGTGGAAGCCGACCGTCTGACGGGCGGCCATGCGTTGCCGCATGACGCCATTCTGGAAGGCCTGCGTCCTGTTTTGCGCGGTGCCGGCGGCGGGCGCATGCCGACGCCGCTGCGCCTGTTCTGCCGTCCCTTCGAAGATCTTCTCACGTCGAGCCCGCGCAAGACCAAGCAAAAAGCCAGCATTTCGCGCGACAGCCTGTTGCCGGTCTGGCTGTGGCTGGGCCGCGACTTGTTGCCGGCGCAAACCGAAAATTACATCGCCGAGACCAAGGCGTTGATCATGGCGCGCAAATTTGCCGAAGCGACGCGGCGGGCCGAAACATTCTGGATCGAGGCTGCTGCAGCGCTTGCCGCGGGACTGGGCAGTCCCGGCGCACGCACCGCGTTGGGCGATGCGCTGATCCTGGCGGATGCGCAGGAAATCGCGCTGCTGCTTCCGGCCGGCGCCGACATGCTGCGGATCCAGGAGGTGCTGCCCCGTCCCGTGCCGCAGCTCAATGACGATCTTCTTTGGCAACTGCGCGCCGTCTATGACGAGCTGGTGGAGCGCCTGCCCGATGTGGCGCCATACGTTGCCGTGATGGCGATGAACCGGCTGGCGCGTCCCTGGGAAGCGCTACGCCTGCCGATGCAGATTTGCCGCCAGAGCAACGACACGCTGATCTCCAAGACCGACATGGGATTGGTGGGCGAGATTATCTTCACGCGTATGGAAAGCCTGCGTGACGCGATCCTGACCACCCGCCACCCATTTTTCCAGCCCGAGACGCTGCTCGACCAGGTGTCGCAATTCACCGACATGTCCAGCGCAATCGTCAAGGAAATCGAGATCAAGCGGGACGGTGAATGGGGCCAGCGCCTGCTCAAGGACCGTGCCCAGACCGGCAATGTGATGGACGGCTTCATGGACAGGGCGATGCGCGAACTGGCCGCCGCCATGCCGATGCAGAAAGGCACCGGCGGCACGGGCGATTTCAGCCGTGCCATCGATGACGAAAAGCGCGAGCTGGCTCTCAAGTATGTTCGACTGGTGGTGGGCAGCCGCAATTTCGCCGCCGCCGGGTCCTTCGCCGCCAAGCAGAAGACGGCCACGGAAGAGATCGGCGCCTATCTGCGCCGCTATATCGAGGATGTGATGAAGGAGCTCCGGGTCACGGATTCTGCCCGCCGCGCCATTGCCGAGCAGCAGTTCCAGCTTTGCGTCGAACTCACCGGCCTGCTGTTCAGCGAAAAGGAAGCCGAACTTCTGCAGCGCCGGGGCCGTGCCGCGCAGTCAGCTGCTGCGTAAGAACGCTCCGCTTTTTTTATGGGCGGCTCCCCTCCGGGGTCGCGCCGCACGATCGGCGGCAGCCTGAAGTTCCCATAGTGCCCATCGTCCGAACTCTCGGATGAACGCAGGCTGAACAAAGCCTGTCAGGTTCCAAAATTTTTATAATTTTCCTGCTTGCGATGGCTGGTTGAAGCTCGCCATTATTGCCTTATCTGCAAGGGGCACATCTTTAAGAGGCGATTCCCATGTTCCGTACACCAACCATGGCCGCATTTGCGCTGGCGCTCCTGAGTTCCGCCGCTTTGGCGCAGTCCAGCGGCCGCGCCGACGGTCCGCCCGCGCAGATGTCCGGCGACAACAATTCCTACAATGATCGTGACGATGGTCCGCCGCCGCCCTCGGCCTCCAGCAATGGGGCGCCGGACGATCGTTCATCTGGCAATGCCCAGGCCCAGCAGTCACGCGACATGTTCTGCCGCCGCGATGCCGCGGCGCGCACCGGCTATGTCACGCCGGGCCAAGCCGCGCGTGACAGCAAGACCAGCAGCCAGGTCGGCGGTACCCTCGGCGGTGCGGCACTGGGCGCCATCATCGGCGGCGCCAGCCACAATGCGGGTGCCGGCGCCCTGATTGGTGCGGGTGCGGGCCTGATCGCCGGCACCGCCATCGGTTCGGACAATGCACACCGTGCCGCGGCCGATGTCGAGCGGGCCTATTCGGACGCCTATTATGCCTGCATGGACGAGGCAGATGACCGCGGCCCGCCGCCGGGTGACCGGCGCTATGCCTATGGCCCGGCCTACCCCGACTATGACTATGGCCCGCCGCCGCCGGCCTATTACGCGCCTTATCCCTATTATTACCCGCCCTATTATTACGGGCCGAGCGTTTCGCTGGGCTTCGGTTTCGGCGGCTATCATGGTGGTCATGGCGGCGGTCGCGGTTTTCGTCGCTGAACCCCTCCCGCCCGCGTAACGCTTTGATTGAATCGGCCGGGCCTGTATGGTCCGGCCGTTTTCATTTCAGGCCGCCCATGTCTTCCAAAGCCAATCCCGCAAAGCTCAATCCGCTGCAACTCAGGACCCTGACCCTGCTGCAGGCTCTGGCGCGGCTTCCCCAGGCCAGCGCGCAACAACCGGGCGGCCGTGTCGCCATCACCCAATTTCCCCATGCCCATGGCGATCATTTCCATCTGGGTGACGCCACCGTCGCCACCCGTGACGCCACCGGCCTCGAAAACGAAGCGGTGTGGAACGCGCTCGTCCGCAAGGGCATGATTGAAGCCGAATGGCCGCATCGCATCGCGCTGACGCCGGAAGGGCTTTCCTATGACACCGGTCTGGCCGGCCAGATCCTGCAACGCGGCGGCCATCACTGAATGACGCCCCCATGATGACCCCAAAGAAACGCCGCCGCCTCGCCTTCGCTGTTGCCGTTCTGGCGGCGGGCGCCGTGCTGGCCGGGGGCATTGTCTATGAGCTGGGCCAGAACACGCAATATTTCCGCAGCCCCAGCGATATCGCTGCCAACCAGGTCCAGCCGGGAATCGCTTTCCGCCTGGGCGGATTGGTGCAGCAGAACAGCGTGCATCACGGCAGCGGCGCCGATGTCAGTTTCCTGGTGACCGACGGCAAGGGTACCGTGCCGGTGGAATATAACGGGGTGCTTCCGGCGCTGTTCCGCGAAGGACAAGGCGTCGTGGCGCTGGGCGTGCTCAACGGCACCGGAACCTTTGTCGCCACGGAAGTCCTGGCCAAGCATGATGAGAAATACATGCCCCCCGAAGTGGTGGACGCGCTCAAACGCAGTGGCCGCTGGAAGGAAGGCGGCACATGACAGGAGAATTGGGCCAACTGGCGCTGTGTTTTGCCCTGGCGCTGTCGCTGGTGATGGCGGCGTCGGGGCTTACGGGCGCGCGCGCCAACGCCGCCACCGCGCGCGGCATTGCCCATGGCGCCACCATGGGGATGCTGGTGTTCATCGCCCTGGCGTTCGGGACGCTGACCTATGCTTTCGTGACCTCGGATTTTTCGATTGCCGATGTCGCAAACAATTCCCACACCCTCAAGCCGCTGATCTACAAAATCTCCGGCGTCTGGGGCAACCATGAAGGCTCGATGCTTTTATGGGTGCTCGTATTGTCGCTCTATGCCGGGCTGGTTTCGGCGCTGGGACGCGGCGGCCCGCAATTGACCAGCGCCGCGCTGGGCATTCAGGGCCTGCTGGCATCGGCTTTCCTTCTCTTTATATTGTTCACCTCCAATCCTTTTCTGCGCCTGGATCCCGCGCCATTCGAAGGCGCCGGCCTCAATCCGCTGCTGCAGGATCCCGGCCTGGCCATTCATCCACCCATGCTTTACGCGGGCTATGTCGGCCTCTCTGCCTCGTTCTCCTATGCCGCGGCCGCCCTGATCGTGGGCGAGGAAGGTTGGGCCCGCGCGGCACGGCCCTTCATGCTGATCGCCTGGATCGCGCTGACCTGCGGCATCGCGTTGGGAAGCTGGTGGGCCTATTACGAACTCGGCTGGGGCGGCTTCTGGTTCTGGGACCCGGTGGAAAACGCTTCGCTGATGCCCTGGCTGGTGGCCACCGCGCTGCTGCATTCGGCGCTGGCGACGGAACGGACCGGCGCTTTCCGCACCTGGACGCTGCTGCTGGCCATTGCCGGTTTTTCCATGAGCCTGATCGGCACCTTCCTGGTGCGCTCCGGCGTCTTATCGTCGGTGCATGCTTTCGCCTCGGACCCGACGCGCGGTTTCTTCATAATGGTTTTGATCTTCTGCGCCATCGGTGGCGCGCTGGGGCTGTTCGCCTGGCGGGCGCCCACTCTGAAAGGAGGCGCCGCCTTCGACACGGTCAGCCGCGAGACGGCGCTGTTGCTCAACAATGTCTTTCTGGTGGCGGCCTGCGCCGCCGTCTTTGTCGGCACGCTCTATCCGCTGCTGCTGGATGCGATCAATGGTGAAAAAATTTCCGTCGGGCCGCCTTATTATGCCGCCACCTTCGCGCCGATCTTTTTCGCCTTGCTGCTGCTGGTGCCGTTCGGTCCGATGCTCGGCTGGCGGCGCGGCGACCTGAAGGAGGCGGCGAGGGCGCTGGCGCCGGCGCTCGGCATCGCGGCTGTGGCGGCATTGGCGGTTCTGGCGATTGCCAGTCCGCGCTTTCTTACCGGCGTCTGTGCCTTCGCGGTGGCGGGCTGGCTGATCGGCGCCAGCATTCTCAGTTTCATCAAGCGCAAGGGCGCGCGCGCCAGCGCCTTCGCCGCCGCTCTTGCCCATGCCGGACTGGGCGTTACCCTGATGGGTGTGGCGGGCACCACGCTGTGGCGCAGCGAAGCCCTCACCGTGCTGGCCCCCGGCCAGACCATGACGGTGGGGCCTTACACGCTGCGCTTTGACGGCGTCACCCAGGAACAAGGCCCCAATTATCGCGCCAGCCGCGCCCACATCGCGTTGATGGATGGCGCGCGCGTGCAATCCCTGTTGACGCCGGAACAACGCATCTATCCCGCCGAGGGCCAGGACACCGCCAACACCGCCATCCGCACCACCGGTTTTCAGGACCTCTACCTTGCGCTGGGCGATGATCGCGGCAATGGGCGCTGGACACTGCGCGCCTATGTCAGTCCGCTGGCGCCCTTCATCTGGCTGGGCGGGCTGGTGATGGCGTTTGGCGGAATGCTCAGCCTGTGGGGCCGGCTGCGCGCGCCCGCACAGGTTCCATCGGCCGTGGCGCAGCCGGCCGAATGAAGAAGTTTCTCTTTCTTCTGATGTTGCTCACGACGCCGCTTCTGGCTGCCCCCGTGACTGACACATTTTCCGATCCGGCCATGGAAGCGCGCGCCCGCAACCTGCAGCGCCAATTGCGTTGCCTGGTCTGCCAGGGCGAAAGCATTGACGAATCCGGCGCCCCGCTTGCCGCTGAACTGCGTCATCTGGTGCGCCAGCAGATGACGGATGGCCGATCCGACCAGCAGATCGAAGATTATCTCCGGGCCCGCTATGGGAACTTTATTCTGATGAAGCCGCCGCTTCAGGCGGATACCTATTTTCTCTGGCTGGCGCCGTTCCTGGTCTTGATTGGGGCGGGGGCTGTCGCCATGTTCGTGGTCAGCAAAGCCCGCAGGGCAGTGGCGGAGTTGCCGCCGGACCTGCTATAAAACATTTCAATTTTTTAACAGTCTGGAGAGGAAACCGCAATGCTGCGGCCCTATCTTCCGTACGGTCGGGACCGGCGGCAGACCCCCCGGACGACAAGGAGCCTGAAATGCAAATCGAAAATCCCCAAAATACACCCCCGCGAATTCCCGGCCGCCACAGCCGATTGCTGGCGATGAGTTCGGCCGCCGCCATTGTGGTGGTCGGCCTTGGCGCTTTCGCGCTGTTGCCGCCGGTGCGCCAGATTCAAGCCGCGTCGCATGACCCGGTCCAGATCGCCGCCAATGACACCAGCCATGCCACGCCGCGCATGCTGGAAAATTCCGCGCCCTTCAGCTTCGCCGACCTGGTCGAACGCGTCAGTCCCGCGGTGGTCACCATCACCTCGGAGACCATGTCCACCGCCAGCGATGAAGATGGCGATAGCGGCGCGCCCGACAATCTGCCGGCGCCGTTCCGCGACCTGTTCAACCAGTTCAACAAGGCCCAGCCCCAGACACCCCACAAGGAGATCAGCGCCGGCTCTGGCTTCATCATCGACAAGTCGGGCCTCATCGTCACTAACAATCATGTCATCGACGCCAGCAAGAAGATCACCGTCAAGCTGCCGGACGGACGCAGCTTCACCGCCAAGCTGATCGGCACCGATCCGGCGACCGACATCGCCCTGATCAAGATCACCAGCGACAAGCCGCTGCCGACGGTTGAGTTCGGCGACGACCGCGCCCTGCGCGTGGGCGACTGGGTTGTCGCAGTCGGCAATCCCTTTGGCCTTTCCAACTCGGTGACCGCGGGCATCGTCTCGTCCATCGGCCGCGATATCGGCGCGGGCAATTATAACGACTTCATCCAGATCGATGCGCCGATCAATCGCGGCAATTCGGGCGGACCGACCTTTGACCTGCGCGGCCAAGTGATCGGGATGAACTCGATGATCTTCTCGCCTTCGGGCGGCAGCGTCGGCATCGGCTTCGCCATTCCGGCCACCACCATCCATGACGTGGTGGCGCAGCTTCAGCAGCATGGCCGCGTCGCACGCGGTTGGCTGGGCGTCGAGATCCAGAGCGTGTCTCCGGAGATTGCGTCCTCGCTGGGCCTCAAGGAGCCCAAGGGCGCCATCGTCGCCAGCGTTGTGCCGGGCGGTCCGGCCTCCAAGGCCGGCTTTGAGCAGGGCGATGTCGTCACCGCGATTGACGGCAAATCGGTCGAAGACTCCCGTGACCTGACGCGGCGCGTCGCCACGGTCGCGGCCGGCGCCAGCGCCGACTTCACGATACAGCGCCAGGGCGCACCCAAGACCATCAAGGTCATGATCGGGGCGCGTCCGGATGACAAGGTTGCGGCCAACATCCCTGCGACCCCCAGCTCGATGCCCGCCACGGGCAGCGCGATGGGGCTCGGCCTGGCCTCCGTCACCGCCGACGCGCGCAAGACTTATAACCTGAGCGATGCCATCAACGGCGTGGTCATCACCAAGGTTGATCCTTCCAGTGACGCCGCCGACAAGGGCCTGCAGCCCGGCGACGTGGTGATGAAAGTCGGCAGCCGCATGGTCAAGACGCCGCAAGACGTCCAGGCCGGCGTTGCCGAAGCGCAAAAGGGCGGCCGCAAGAGTGTCCTTCTGCTGGTGGCAAGCCAGGGCGCATCGCGGTTTGTCGCGGTGGACATCGGACCAGCGTGATTTTTTGCGGGCGGCGGGGCGATTCTCCTGCTGTCCGGTCCCCCGCGCTGGCGGCAGAGCCTGCCCCCCAGCCTGCCGTCGGCGCGGACCTTATTTTAGCAGGAGGAATTCCCCGCATGCGCATTCTGGTCGTCGAGGACGATATTGAGGCCCAACGCTACCTGGTGCAGGGCCTGAAGGAATCGGGCCATGTGGTGGACGATGCCGCCGATGGCGACCTCGGCCTCAGCCTGGCGCTGTCGCGTCCCTATGATGTGGCGATCATTGACCGCATGTTGCCCAAAATGGACGGATTGGGTGTGGTGGCCGAGATGCGCGAGCATGGCAACACCACCCCGGTGCTGTTTCTGTCGGCCCTGTCCGAAGTGGATGACCGGGTAAAGGGGCTGAAGGCCGGCGGCGACGATTATCTGACCAAGCCCTATGCCTTTGTCGAGCTGCTGGCCCGGGTGGACGCCCTGATGCGCCGCCGTTCGCCGGTCACGGTGAAGACACGGCTGCAGGTGGGCGAACTGGATCTCGACCTTCTCACCCGTGCCGCCAAGCGCGGCGACCAGATGATCGATCTTCAGCCGCGCGAATTCCGCCTGCTGGAATATTTGATGCGCCATGCCGGCCAGGTGGTGACGCGCACCATGCTGCTTGAGAGCGTGTGGGAATATCATTTCGACCCCCAGACCAATGTGATTGATGTTCATATCTCGCGTCTGCGCGCCAAGATCGACAAGGGCTTTGACACGCCGTTGCTGCATACCATCCGTGGCGCGGGCTATATGATCCGGGCGCGGTGATGCAAAGCCGGGGGGGCAGATGACGCGGGCCAGCTTTGGACTGCTTCGCACCCAGGCTTTCCGCATCGTCCTGGTCTATGTGCTGTTGTTCGCCTTTTCCGTCAGCGCGTTGCTGTTCTTCACCTATTGGAATACGCGGCGCACCCTTGACGCCCAGACCGACCAGATCATCGAGGCCGAGATCACCGGGCTGAACGAGCAATATCAGCGGCTGGGCATTCGCGGCCTGGGCGAAAGCGTGATGTACCGCTCGCTGCATCCCGACCCGGACGCGCTCTATATTCTGGCGGACGCCCAGCACCGGGTGCTGGCGGGCAATCTGGATTCATGGCCGTCCATCACCAACGATCCGGGCAACTTCGTCGAATTCGACTATGAGCGGCGGCTCAATGGCGTTCAGGATGCCCGCCGCGCGCGCGGGCGTCTGTTCCCGCTGCAGACGCCGGGCGGCGATTTCTATCTGTTGGTCGCCGAGGATGTGCATGACCGCGATCTCACCCAGCGCATGTTCACCACCACGCTGCCCTGGACTGTGGGTTTCATTCTGGTGTTCGGCCTGCTCGGCGGGGCCCTGATGAGCCGCAACATGCTGCGAAGGCTGGATTCCATCAATCGTACTTCGGGCGAAATCATCGCCGGCAATCTCACCCGCCGTGTGCCGGTGTCGGGCGCGCATGACGAGTTCGACATACTTGCGGAAAATCTCAATCGCATGCTGGACCGCATCGAGCGGCTGATGAAGGGGCTGCGCGAAGTCACCGATTCGGTGGCCCATGACCTTCGCACCCCGCTCAACCGGCTGCGCCAGCGGCTGGAACAGTCCCAGGCGCGGCTGGGCCTTGCGGGCTCCGATACCTCCGAGATCGAGCGCGCCATCGCTGAAACCGACCAGTTGATCGGCACCTTCAATGCGCTGCTTTTGATTGCGGAAACCGATGCCGGCACGGCGCGGGGGACGATGACGCCGCTGGACCTTACCTCGGTCGCTGCGGATGTCTGCGAATTGTATGAGCCGCTGGCGGAAGAAAAGAATGTCACCCTTACCTTGGCCAAGCCCGCCAGCGAGACGGTGATCGACGGCAATCGCAGCCTGATATCCCAGGCTTTGGCCAATCTGGTGGACAATGCCATCAAATACACGCCGCCCGGCGGACGGGTGACCGTCCGGCCCGGCGTGAATTTCCAGAGCGTCGATATCTGTGTCGCCGACAGCGGTCCGGGAATTCCGCCGCAGGAACGCCCGCGCGTGATCGAGCGTTTTGTGCGGCTGGAGGCCAGCCGCCATTCGCCCGGCACCGGGCTGGGGCTTTCGCTGGTGGCCGCGGTCGCTCATTTCCACAATGCCCAGCTGCTGCTGGAAGACAATACGCCGGGGCTGAAGGCGACCCTGCGCTTCCCGCGTCCGGCGTCGCGCATAATTCCCGGCCCCGCCAAGTTGTCGCAAATCCCGTCCCGCAGCGCGGCGGAGTGAGGAGTGGTTTGCCGAAGGCAAACGAAATGGTTCAGTGAACCATTTCGAGTGACGAACGCCCGGAGCGCAAGCGAAGGGCCGGCATGACCTTCGGCCATAGTTTGTCTACAGTCGGACGTCATGTCCACCCCGCACGTTCCTCCCTGGCCATTCGAATCCGCGCGCGTGACGCGCGCTTTCGCAGCATTGGCCGAACGCGGCTTCACTGCGCCGGACGAGAAAGCGCGCGCCCTTCTGGCGGGGGCTTTCGGCAATAGTGGCTTTCTGGTCCGTCTGGGCTTGCGGGAAACCCAGACCCTGTCGGATTATTTCACCGGCGGTCCGGATGCGATTGTAAAGGCAGCCTGCGCCCTGGCGCTGGCGCCGGCATCCGACGAAGCCCAGACCATGGCAAAGCTGCGCCTTGCCAAACGCCGCGCCGCGCTGGCCATCGCGCTGGCCGACATGGGCGGCGCCTGGGATTTTGCCCAAGTGACCGGCGCGCTGACCGGTCTGGCCGATGCCTGTGTCAAAGGCGCGCTGAGGTTTCTGCTGGCGCGCATGGCGGTGCAGCAAGCTTATGCCGAGCGCGATGGCGCGGTTCTGGAAAACACCACCGGCCTTACCATCCTGGCGATGGGAAAATACGGCGCCCATGAACTGAATTATTCCAGCGATATCGATCTGGTGGTGTTTTACGACGAGGGCAAATTTCCCTTCCACAAGCGCGGCGATCCGCGCGGCGCGGCGGTGGAGCTGGCGCATGGGCTGGTCAAGCTGATCGCCGAACCCACCGCCGATGGCTATGTCTTTCGCGTCGATCTGCGGCTGCGCCCCGATGCCGGGGCGACGCAGGTGGCGATCTCCACCGTTGCGGCGCTGGATTATTACGAAA
>Ga0302320_10021381_pt1 | contig 12843 bp, 12 predicted proteins | sample Bog_T0_3_FD_202130 | JGI IMG/M metagenome (GOLD analysis project Ga0302320, IMG submission 202130) | Peat permafrost microbial communities from Stordalen Mire near Abisko, Sweden - Bog_T0_3 | ecosystem: Environmental > Terrestrial > Soil > Wetlands > Peat | place: Sweden: Abisko, Stordalen Mire...
CAGCTGCGACAAGCGCATTCGCAAAGCTCTCATTGGATACCGGGACTTTGAACTCGTTCTCCTTGCGAATGATGCCCTGGTTACCGGGCAACTGAGCAATCCTGAGCGCTTCGTCGTAACTGAGTGATGGGTTCTGCAGAGCTTGAAGAACAGCCTTCGCAGCGTCTGCATTCACCGTAACGGTAACGGCAGATGCCGGTAGAACGACGGAGAGAAAACAGACAATGACAATCAGTCTGAAGATCTGGCGAAGCATGATTCAATCCTTTCCAGTACCTGTTAGCCACCGTGCGGCGCGTTCCGGAGGCAGCAAAATATGCACTTCTCTCCGCTGCCAACTCGTTAAACTTGGTTTCCTTCTCGCAATATCGCCAGAGAGGAGAATCAGCAATTTAGAGCTTTGATCCTCCGTCCACCGGAATGCTTGCGCCGGTAATCCAGCGCGCGCTGTCGGAGGCAAGAAACGCAATCACGTCGGCCACATCCGACGGCTGCCCAATGCGCTTGAGCGCCTGCATATCGAGCGTAAACCCGCGGCCCGCTTCAGTCTTCGTGAAGTTGGACATGTCCGTCTCGATCACGCCCGGAGCAACCGCATTCACACGAATTCCGCGTGGACCGAGGATCGCAGCCCAGTGCCTGGCAAGGGTGTCAATCGCACCCTTTGTAGCTGCATAGGCAGGAAGTGATGGAGCACCCGGTTGGCCTGGTTTTCCGGGGACAGCGTGAGCCGCAAGAGATGAAACAAGAATGATGTTCGATCCCTCGCTGAAGAGCGGCAATAGTTCCTTTACGAGGAAGAACGGACTGCGGACGTTTGTCGCGAAGAGGTTGTCGAAATCTTCTATCGTGTGGTATTCGATGGCCGCGGCCTTAGAAATACCGGCGTTCGAAACGAAGATGTCCAGATGATCGCCGACGATGGCTCGCACCTGCGTTGCAAGTGTGGCTGCGCCATCTGGGGATGCCAAGTCCGCAGTGAGTGCGTCTGCTTTCCCGCCAGCCGCGCGAATCTCGGTAACGAGTGCATCGGCTTCTGCTGCGGCACGACCGTAGTGCACAATGACACGCGCGCCTGCATTGGCGAGGGCTTGAGCAGTAGCGCGCCCGATGCCGCGCGATGCTCCCGTGACGAGTGCGGTTTTGTTGGAAAGAAATGCCATTTTGATAAACTCCTTGGGATCATTTACTGCGGGGTTCATTTGCCAATTTGTCGATGTCGAGCCGACGCCCTTAAATGAGTCATCGGAGGCGGGGAACCAGCGTATCGTCTATCGATTCGCGCCGGTTGTCAGCGTATCGAGAACGGGGTAGTCTATGTATCCGTTCTGTCCGGATGCATAAACGGTTGGCCAATCAACTTCATTGAGTGGAGCATCAACGAGAAAGCGCTCCGTCAGATCGGGATTTGCAATATACGGGCGGCCAAACGCGATGGAGTCCGCCAATCCTTCCTCAATCAGGCGGTTTCCGCGTTCCTGAGTCATCTCGACGTTTGCGATGAGGTGCCCGTTATAGAGCGGGCGGAAGTGTCGGAACATGCCGTCGCCAGCCAGATGTTCCAGCGGACTTCCGGTGAAGTCCGTCGTTGCTCCCATCAGCAGCAGGTGTGCGAGGCCGTAGCCGTTCAGTCTCCCAATGACATAATCCATGTCGGGAAGCGTGTCGGCATTCGCGGCAAACGGCCCTGACAAGTGCACCGGGCCAATCTTGACGCCTACCCGGCCCGGCTCGACATAGCGAAGCACCGCCTCCGTGGTTTCGAAGAGAAGGCGGGCACGGTTCTCGGTCGATCCTCCGTATTCATCGGTACGGCGGTTGGTTGCGCTATTCAGGAATTGTGCGATGAGATACAAGTAGTTGGCCTGAATCTGTGCTCCATCGAATCCCGAGTTCATCGCATTCTTGGCCGCATTGCCAAAGTCAGCTACGGTCTGGCAAATGTCGGCTTTGCACATGGGCCGGGGCGCAACCGTTGGCTTTCTGCCTAGAGGGGTAACGCTCTCCTGCTCAGGATTCACATCGGAGGCGGACATCGGCAGCTCTCCAGCAAAAAAGTCGGGATGGGACATCGCGCCCGTGTGCCAGAGCTGCGCGTAGATCCGGCCGCCTTTCCGGTGTACGGCGTCGGTTACCACTCGCCACTCCCGAACTTGTTCTCTGCTCCAAATCCCGGGTGTATTGGCCCAGCCGTAGGCATCGGGGCTGACCTCAGTGCATTCCCCGATAATGAGGCCGGCAGAAGCGCGCTGCGCATAGTATTCCGCGTGGAGTTCAGTAGGCGCATGTCCTGGATTGTTGGCGCGCATGCGAGTGAGCGGAGCCATCACGATCCTGTTGCGCAACTCCAGGTTGCCCATGCGGACCGGAGTGAAAAGGGGTTGTTGTTTTGTATTTGAAGTCATAAATGAATCTCCATATGAATGCGTGTCAGACCGAAACAACAGTTTTTCCGAACTGGTTGCCGGATTCGAGAAACCGATGGGCCTCGACAATTTCGTCAAGTGTGAATGTGCGGGCGATTGCCGGCACAAGCGCATGGCTTGAAATACCCTCGCTCACAAATTGCTTCACTGCCTCAAGCCGCTCATCGTTACGGACAACGGCAGGAAAAGCGAACCCGCGGATAGTGAGATCCCGCGCGAACACCTGAAATGGAGGCACCACCGTGGGTTCCGCACTCAAGGCTCCATAAAGAATCAAAGTGCCTCCAGTTGCAGTTGCCTCAGCCAGTCTTGAAAAGCCGGCGCCACCGACAGCATCGAAGACAAGTTCAGCTCCCGTGCCGCTGGTCAGTTCCTTTACCTGCTGCGCAACGTCGACTTCTTCGACGGCGAGAACTGCTGTGGCGCCGTGCGCGAGCAACTCGTCCGACTTTTGTGATGTACGAGTAAGGGCAATGGGCCGTGCTCCTACACGGATGGCAGTTTGGATGGCGGCGAGCCCGACACTGCTCGAAGCCGCTGAGATCAACACCGTGTCTCCATTTTTCAAATTGCCAACAGAGATCAGACCTGCCCATGCTGTGCCAAACGCAGCCCACGTTGCCGCCGCCTGTTCGAATGTCTGGTTATCGGGGATCGCAACCAGGGAACGGGCCGGCGCAATAGCTGCCTCTGAATAGAGGGCATACTGTGCCGCGCCGTATGCGGGAACAAGTGCTACTCGATCTCCGGGGCTCCAGTTCTCCACGCCCGGTCCCACTTCGTCGATCACGCCCGCAGCTTCCCAACCGATCGAGGTCGGAAGGGAGGGCTTGATCGGCGAGCGCCCAGATCGGAGCGTTACTTCAGTACGGTTGAGGCCAATGGCACGAATGTCCAAACGAACCTCACCCAAGCCCGGCTCACCTACCAAGGTGTCCTCGATGTGCAACACGTCAGGTCCTCCGAACTGATGGATGCGTACGCTGCGTGCTTTTCTCTCAACCATGAGACTTATCCCACACCTTTCCGAATCGGCGCCCTCACCTTTGTTACTGGCATCCATCAACTGAGAAAACGATTCGCCTCGAAGACGAATTCCTCGTGAGTCTGATACAGGATCCGTGGTTCGAATCCGGATAGAGAATCAGTTTGGCATTTGGAAGGTTCTGGACAAGATGGAGGGGCTTCACGGTGTAGACAATAACATCGTGATTTCCGCTTACAACCAGGGTCGGGCGGTGGATGTTCTTGAGATAGGTGAAACGTTCACCGGGCTGCGCACCCCGTTCACCAACGGCCGCAATCTGTGCCGGAGCGACCTTTTCACTGATGGAAGCGTCACGATTCTCTGTGCGCGAGAGATAGCGCCTGAGAAAGGCGCTTCCCGCGGACTGGCTGGCTTCTGAATCAGTGAAGAACACCTTGAGCCACAGATTCTCCGGCGGATTATAGGCGGCACCGAAAATGGCCGCAGTCTCCGGGGTAATGTGGCCTTGACCATTGCCTGCGTCATGGTTGCGCGGGGCGGTTCCAATCAGGATGAGCTTGCGAATCAGTTCGGGACAGTCGATGACAATCTGCTGGGCAATCATGCCGCCGATGGAGAAGCCGAGAAGGTCAATCTGCTTCAGGCCGAGAGCATCGATGAAGGCCTCTGCGTTGCGCGCCATCCCCGCGAACGTAGATGGAACCTCGCGAGTCGAACTGGCGATCCCCGCGTTGTTGAAGAGAATGACCTCTCGCTCCGGCGTCAGACCATCCAAAACGGCGGGATCCCAATTATCAAGACTGCCTGCGAAGTGTTGGTTGAAGACGAGCGGAATGCCGCCCGGTTTGCCCCAGCGTCGGTAGGCGAAACGGATCCCGTTTGCCTCGACAAACTGAGTGGGAACGGTTATTGCTGTGTAGGTACTCCTGATGTGCTCCTCGAGGTTGGGAATGGCTGTTGATCTTGCGCCATTTGCTGATGGAGAATTTGCGAGCGCGGACCGCTGAAACAAGAGCGCCGCGCCGGTGAGGCCGAGGCTCTTGAGAAGGGTGCGCCGATGCTGATGGTTGTTCATACGACTCCTTCGAGTAATGCGACGCGGAACTCAGCACCTTCGCACCGATACTCGCGGAGAGAGCAGGCGGAGTCAGTATGCCCTCTCTCTCCGCGGGTGCGGCGACGCGTTCTCCTGCTGGTTGTCGCTTCGGTTCCGGGGAATGGTGCGAGTTGACTTATGCGTTGGTTCCACCATCCACGGTCAGATTCGCTCCGGTTATGTATGCGGCTTCAGGACTGGCTACGAACGCAACCAATGCGGCGACTTCGTCCACGGTGCCATAGCGGTTGAGCGCTGTGTTGGCCTTTTGTGGCGCCGCCCAATCACCCGAGGCGGGATTGAGATCGGTGTCGATCGGACCAGGCTGTACAGTGTTGACCGTAATGGCGCGGCCACCGACTTCCCGGGACAATCCCTGGGTGAACATCTTGACGGCTCCCTTGGTAGCCGAGTAGGCAGCGAGCCCAGGAGTCATCATCCGCTCGCCGACGCAGGAGCCGATATTGATGATCCGGCCGCCGTTGTTCATGTGCTTCAGCGCCGCTTGCGTTGTGACGAAGACGGCGCGAACGTTGAGGTTGAGAACGTGATCGAACTCCTCGATCGTCGCCTCCTCAAAGGGCTTGGGAATCGCCGTGCCGGCGTTGTTGACCAGGATGTCGAGCGAGCCAAACGCCGCCACGGTCTCCGCAACCGCATCTTTGATTGCTTCGGCATCGGTCGAATCAGCCTGGATGGCGATGGCCTTTCCGCCGCTGCCTTCGATGGCCTTCACCACGGCGGAAGCCGATGTGGCGTCTTTGGCGTAAGTGATGGCGACACTCGCTCCATCGGATGCCAAACGCTTTGCAATAGCAGCCCCAATACCGCGAGATGCCCCCGTAACCAGAGCGAATTTGCCTTCAAGTTTCTTTGACATGGTGTTTCTCCTTGTGGTTCGCCGAGGCTCCACTTGCCTCGTGGCGTTATTTCAATCGGGGCCAAGAGTCCTGTCCGCTATTTCGTCGCCAACACTGCTTGTCCAACGTGGTATGCCAAATGGTTCGTACGCGTGATCAGAATCGAAAGGCGATTGCGCAACGGCTCCTTTGCGAAGTCTTCTTCAGAAACTGCTGTATGCCGCGCGACCCAATCATTCAATGTCAGCTCGCGGAAACCTGCATCCAGCCGCCGGTTCACTTCTGCCCACCACGCACGCATCACATCGACTGGCGGCAACGTCGACGCTCCGTCCGGTGAGTTCAGGAAAACTGCGTCGAACTCCGGGTGTACACGTTCCGCAATCCCGAGCAACTGGAGCATTCTGTCGTGAGTCGATGCCAAATGACCCCAGAGATAAACAAGGCGATTCCGGGCGGCCGCGACTTGCCTTTCGAGTGCCGTTTCATCAAGACCGCCGAAGAGCTTGGTGGCCCTCTCAAGATTGCTCTTCCATGCCGCGATGACTACGGCAATCAAACTTTCCTCGTTCAATATGTTCTCGCTCCTCTTCCCCTCATGCGATACGATATGTCTCGTATCCATGGCATTTATTTCGATACAAGTTGTACCATTCAGGATTCAGGAGTTTCCCCTTTTTCTTTAGGAGCACCATGGAACCGGTGAGAAAACAAACAGGAGCGGAGACCTCCAGCGTAGGCCGGCCCAGAAGCCCGCGCATTCACCAGGCAATCTTGAAGGCCGCTGTCGACCTTGTGCTGGAAAGCGGCTTCAGGGCTATCAGCATGGACGATATCGCCGCCAGAGCCAACGTCGGCCGCATGACGATCTACCGGAGGTGGTGCAACAAGGCGTCGATCATCATGGACGCGTTTGTGGCCCGCGTGGACCCAGGCACGCTCTTTCTTCCTGCCGGGAGTTACACGGAGAGCATAAGGCTGCAGATGCGCTCGATGGCGAAGGTCTTCCGCGGCAAGGACGGGACTCTTATCCGAGCGCTGCTCGCCGAGGCTCAATTCGACCCCAGGCTCGCCGTTGAACTGCGTGACAGATGGACAATGCCGAGAAGAAAAATGGCGATCTCTTATTTTCAGCAAGGAATCAAGGATGGATCGTTGCGCTCTGACGCAGACCCTGACGCAATCATCGACATCCTTTACGCCCCGATCTACTACCGCCTCCAGATGGGCACGGGATCCTTGTCGGATGCTTACGTCGACGAGATTTTCGACCATGCGATGAAGGGGCTCAGGAAAGCCTGAGTGATTCGGCCGGGTTGTTTCGACTACTTCATGGATTGCGACCGTTGTCATCCCCTGGCCCTCTCGCTTTCATCTCCATAAGTGCCATCCGCAACTGTTGATCCTTGATGAGCAGCTCACAAATCCATCCCTGCAAACCCTGCAGCCGGGCTTGCCACTCTTCTTGCAGGCCGTCCACCAACAAATCCGACAGAAGATCTGTCAAATCCGCACCTCCCCCACCCCTCATTGGTAGGACTGAGCCGATTCTCGACAATGGCTCTCCCCGCGGCGGAGTGCTCATGTTGATCTCCCGTGCAGGTCGTGCTCATGGCACGCGCTTACCTTCCTTGATGTTGTTTCGAATCGTCATCCGCGACCTTCTCAATGCGCGGTTTGTAAAGCTGGCATCAAAGCGGCTGATTCGTTGTTCTCCGGCTTCGCATCGCTCGCGCTGGGATTGGAGTCTGCCAAGAGCTTTGAGATTGCCCGAATGGATACGGAGCGGAAAAACTTCTGGTGGTTGTTATTAGGCCAGTTGAGAGATTCCATCGCGTGGAACCAAGCGTCTGCGGCTCGCAGGCGGCCGCTTGGGCCCAGCACCTCTGCTGTCGCCTTCAGAAATGCCGCCATCTCGCATTCGGCGTGGCCTTCTATGCTCAGTGAATTAGCGTCGTTGCAATTGAACACTGTTGCTCCTCCGCCCTGACAGCTTTGGGGCCTCGTGTGCTGCCTGCTCTTCTAAGGAACTATGAAGGAAGCTTGGGGTGAATACATCCCGCGATGGGATACATTTTGAATGCCGTGGATTGGTGTAAATTCGATAACCCGATCTAGGTATATCTCAGACCCCCTGCGCGCATGGGACTGTGGCATATGTCAATTCGTAATCCGACCCTCAATTGTCTGGCGTCAACTACTCTTTCCGGACCGGTACTTCTAATTGTCGCCCGTCACTCAATCGTCGTCGAGATGAACGTCGGCCCGGGGAATGACAATTTCACGACGGCCGAACATACGCGCGTCGACCGAGAATGCGCCCGGACCAAGGAAGACCAGCGCTGCGGATACAAATGACAAGTCCAGAGCTGTGAACGCATTGTTGTGCTTGACAGGGTCAAGGGATTGGAGCAGCGAAGCACCTACGGCAACATAACCTACTGTGGCTGCAATACCGGCTACAGGCGTCAGGAAGCCAACGAGCAGCATGAGGCCTAGCAGGATCGCGATCGATCCCAGACTCCAGTTGCCCAAAGCGGCACCGGTAGTAGTTGAAAGGGGAAAACTAAGGCCTTGGATAACTGCGCCCAAACAGACGCCCAACCGCAGAAGAATGAGTCCGACGCCAGGCCAGCCGTCGGGGAAGCTGGAGAATAACCTTTGCAGCTTGTGCCTCCTCGGCAGGAAAGCGCACTGCCGATGAGACTAGCCTTTTTCGCTTTAGATTTAATCCCCCGATCGAGTGATTCTTTGTTATCAATCTTCTGGGGAACGCACTTCCGGAAGGGAGGCTAGATTTGTATGATGCCGCGCCGTATTCCAATTGCTACGGCTTCTGTGCGATCACTTGCCCCAAGCTTCTCCAAGATGTGTTTGACATGTGCTTTGACTGTCTCTTCGGATATAAACAGTAGCGATGCGATGTCGCCATTTCGGTTTCCGCCGGCGATCTTCTGAAGGACTTCGATCTCGCGCTTGCTCAGCGCTTCGTCGCCGAAATGTTCTGCAAGATGAACGGCAACTTCCGGCGGAATACTTTTCTTTCCGCTGTGCACCCTGCGGATCATCTCCACGAGTTGTTTCCTAGGCATGCTCTTGAGCATGTACCCTTGAGCCCCGGCCTGGAGCGCACGCTGGATCTCGACGTCCCCTTCAAAAGTGGTGAGCATGATGACGCGCGCATCCGCGGCCAGTGTGCGAATGGCGATCATGGCATCAATGCCTCCAATATCGGGCAACCTGAGGTCCATGAGAGTGATGTCCGGCCGGTGCTCCCGGTAACCCTGTATAGCTTCGCGGCCAGTTGCGGCTTCGGCAACCAGCAGCATATCGGGCTCGTTCTTTATGATGGTTGCGATTCCTTCCCTCATAATCGGATGATCATCAACGCAGAAGATTCGTATCGGAGAAGAGACGTTCATCCTTGCCCTCGTTTCCATTGGCTGCCCGCTGGTGATTCAACCGCTCCCGGCGCAGCCAGGGACGCCAGCGAAATTTTCGATCATTGGCTGTGCTTTCGAAAGCTAGCTCGCTGGGGACGATGAGTTCCACCTCGGTGCCCGCGCCCGGGCGGCTGCGAAGTCTAAAACTGGCGCCAATAGCCTCGGAGCGATCCCGCATGCCTGGTAGGCCCCAGTGGCCTTGACGACCTGAGTGTAGTACCAGGGGATCAACCCCTACGCCGTTGTCGCGCACCAGAACCCGAAGATGCTCGTTCGAATATTCCACGTCCACCTCGACGCTCTGAGCATGAGCGTGCAAAAATGCGTTCACAATGGCCTCTCGGCCAATGCGGTAAACCTCATTGCGGATCATCGGGCGCAGGGGGCGCACTTTGCTATTCACGATAACGCAGAAGCTCACTCCGTCGTCGAAAGAGAACTCCTTTCCCATTCGTGAGAACGCCATTTCAAGACTGTGATTGTCGGTCTCTGGCGCACGCAAACCGCGAAGAGCATTTCTGCCCTCTTCCGTAACGTTAGTCATCAACTGCAGAATCCGTTTCAAGAGAGGCTTGGTTGGCGAATCATCGGGCAGTTGATCTTCTGCCACATCAAGTTGAAGACAAGCACTCTGGACACCTTGCAGCAGCGTGTCGTGCAGCTCCTGCGCGATCCGCGTACGCTCCGCAAGCCGTTCCTGGAAACGGATGTTCAACTGCTGCGTCAGTTGGTAAATGCGCAGCCGATAGAGCCCGAAGACCGCGAGGCTGAAGGCTACCAGACCTGCCATCTGAAACCACCAGGTTTGCCAGAATGCTGGCTCGATGACAAAAGGAATGCTGGCCTCCGGTCCGTTCCATAGACCTTCGCCGTTCGAAGCTACCACGCGAAAACGAAAGCGGCCCGGATCGAGATGAGAGTAGACAACTTGGCGAGATGTGACATTGCTGCTCCAGTCCTGACCGGAGCCGTCGAGCTTGTAACGAAAGTTGAGCCGTTCCGGGACAGACAGGTTGGAAGCTGCATAGTTGAAGGTTATGCTCTTGCTGCCTGCCGAAAGCTTTGGTGAAGTTCTGAGATCAACCGGGATTCCCTCAGCCGATGTCGATTCGATTCGGACCGCAACCGGCCCAGAATTCCGGACAGAGCGTTGTGGACTAGCCACTGCAAGTCCGCGGTTAAGGGACACCCACACATTGCCGAGCGGGCCCGCTGCCACTGAGCGGTCACGCCGCACCCCTTCCAGCCCCCGAAGTCCGTCTGCAATTCCGTAGCTTTGGAAATCCGAGTCATCGAGGGTACCCATTCGCAGTCGATCGCGATCCACACGATTCATGCGATCCGAGGTGGCGAACCAAAGTGAGCCTCCCTTGTCTTCCGTGATTCCAAAAATCTGCTCACGCAGTGGTTCCGGAAGAATGCGCGGCACGCCCGCGTGGCCGGAAGCAACAAATGCAAGACCTGCGGAAGTAGCAGCCCAGACTACCTGTTTCGAATCCTCGAAGACAATCGTTACGTTAGCTGATGGAAGACCATCGGCAGTTGTGCGATTCAGCCAATGGCCGTTGGCGAAGGATGCAAGGCCGCTTGGAGTGGCGAACCAAGCGGTTCCGTCGCTGGCCTCGAGGATTGAGTTGACAGAGTTCGCAGGCATTCCATTGGCCACGGAATAATTCGTAAAGACTCCGTCTTTCAGCCGGCTGACCCCGGCGCTCAGGGTTCCCGCCCAGACGCTTCCATCCCGATTGCGAAAAACCGAACAGATACTGTTTTGCGGGAGTCCGTCCGCCTGCGTATAGGTCTTCGCGACAAACGAGCTGCCGCTCCTGGTAAGGCGAGTCAGGCCCCCGCGCTGCCTGCCAATCCAGGTTTCTCCGTTCCCACCACTGATTGAGTAAACTACGTCTCTATCTAGTCCGGCAATTGTCAAATGCCCGACGTGATTGTCCTTCAGCCAGTAGAGTCCACCGGAGACAGGAGCAAACCAGGTGCGGCCTTCAGAATCGACGTAGACCGGACCGTTGTTCGCGGGAGGAAGACCTTCGCTAGTCGAGTAAGTTTTGAACGCCCCGTCCCGAAGCCTTTCAATGCCTCCAGGACCACCGTACCAAAGTGCACCGTCACGATCTTCATAGACTGCCGTAATCCTGGTGCCCTGGTTTTGGCCGGTCTGGTCGAAGGATGCAATCCCAGAAGTGTTGATGCGGGCGAGTCCGTGGTCAGTCCCCACCCATACGTTGGAATCGTGATCCTTGCCCATCGCTAGGACATCGGATTGCTTGATCGAGCGTGGGAGACCTAGCTTAACCAGTCCTTTCCCGTCCCAGTACTCGATGCCGGCGGTCGTTCCAATCCATAGCCCGCCATTATTGGCTGCAAGCAGGGTATTGATGTCTTTGTTCACCAACTCTTTGGCCACGCTTGAGACGGATCCCCGGTCGACACGAAGAAGTCCAAAGTTCCTTGATCCCATCCAGATTCTGCCGTCGCGGGTAGCAGTAATTGCGTTGGCGGTGGCGCTTAACTCTGACGCGTTCGCGACTGTTTCGAGCTTTCCAAAGCGAAAACGAAAAATGCGACTACTGAGTCCCGCTAGAAGCAGCCCTCCTTCGCTATCTTTTGAAATCGCAGTAAAGGCGTGCTCTTTCAGGCCGAAGCGCGCATAGGCATCCTCGAATTTCCCTTCGCGATAGCGGAGCAGATGCGGGCCATCGAGGAGGATCCACATGCCTCCCTCTTCATCCGACTCGAGTCCTCGCACCGGACCGCTAGAAGGCAACCCCGGAATGGGCCGCTGAATCAGGACAAAGCTCAAGCCATCGAAGCGCACCAACCCTCTTTCCGTTCCTATCCAGAGATACCCGTCCTCTGATTGGCAGATAGCATAGACCGCCTCACCCAGGAATCCTCGGTCGGTACCCCAGGTTTCGTGGATATATTGCGACACGGAACTGCTGGGATCCAACGCGCAAGCCACGTGCGCCAGGCAAGCATACGCAATCCCGGCCAGCAGGCTCCTCCACAGCCGCCGCCCTGAAACCCCTCGATCACGGAAGGTATTCAAACTTCTCAATAACCACCTCTGCAGGGCCTTGCAAGGTGCTTCTGGAGTGGTGAAAGTCGTAAAGGTCGATGTGAACTCTCTCCCCCGCCGGGGTAGGAACGCCCGAAGTGAACACATGCTCGCTGATACTCTTCGCCTCGGGGGTAATTACGGAGCCGCGGATAGACTTGAACGAAGCAACCCCAGGCTCCCAGCGAAGTGTATGCGTAACCTCCCCTGCCGGCACCGTAAAGCGTGCTACATTCTCTGGAGCGTAGTAGGGCTGGACGACATACTGCGCGTTCAGAACGTTCGGGGTGGCCCAACGGCTCAATTCAATGTCCAGTTCCTTGCGGGTTTCATCCGGCGCCGCATCATCCAGCGTGTACATGCCAACCACGGGAGATGCCCCCAGATGAGCACTATCCTGAACGACAAACCGATAAGAGCCAAATCCGAGGCTGCGGTTCAGAATAACTTCCGCGCAGGACCACCGGCCATCCCGCACAGCCATGCGAAGATGCAGATAGCCTTTTTCATCGACCCAGGCATTTTCGGGATCATAGAAATTCGGCTCACCTCCACGGTCACTTCCCGCACTCCGGACCGTCCAGTCATATCCGCTAAAGTGGAGCAACTTTGGAGTGAGGGGTTTGGAAGTGGCACCCTTTGCCGTTGCTACAGCAACAACACCGTTTCCCACACTCGGTAACGCATCCATCTTTGACGGTGGATGATACCCCGGTTCCACAAGCAGGGCCGCATACTCGGAACCCAGATGAGTCGAGTTTTTCCAGCTAGAATCCGGCAGGATGTTAGTGAATGGTTGAGCTTTGAAGGGTTGTATCCACCAAACTCCGCTGCGCGCATAAAGGACAATTTGCTGCCCAGGTCCAACTCCGCTCGCCCGTCCCTCAATGTAGTCCATTTGCAATGGGCCGCCCGGGTCGCCCGTCGGAACTCGGGTCAACTGGACCGACGGCTTGG
>Ga0302320_10021382_pt1 | contig 12843 bp, 7 predicted proteins | sample Bog_T0_3_FD_202130 | JGI IMG/M metagenome (GOLD analysis project Ga0302320, IMG submission 202130) | Peat permafrost microbial communities from Stordalen Mire near Abisko, Sweden - Bog_T0_3 | ecosystem: Environmental > Terrestrial > Soil > Wetlands > Peat | place: Sweden: Abisko, Stordalen Mire...
ATTCCGAAAACGACGCGGACCGTATTTGGCCGCGCCGAGCGCGACGACGGTGACGTTGGCTATGTGGCTGCCTGGGGCCTCCTTGTCCACGCACGCGTATCGGACCTCCTCGCCGACGTGCCAAAAATTCAGCAAGCGAAACCCAACTAATGCTCACGACCGCTCAGCTCCGTCAGGCCGCAGCTCGTTCCGGCGCCCGGGACATCGGGATCATCGAGATCGACGTGATGCTGACGCATCTCCTCCAGCTCTTTCACGAACGAGGGCTGACCGAGCACCTCGCCTTCAAGGGCGGTACCTTCCTGCGGAAAATGATCTTTGGTCCGCGCGGGCGCCTCTCCACCGATCTGGACTTTACGTGCCGGACGGACATCTCGCTCGACGATCTGACCCTCAGGCTTCTCGACGCCCTGGGTCAACCGTATCGGGGCCTAAGCTTCCGATTCGACCGCGCCCGGGATTGGTACCTCACGGATGACGGCTGCGCAGCGAACCCGGTATTGGTGCATCCGGACAATTCGACCGGAGTTCGCATCAAGATCCAGGTCAGCGTTCGCGAACATCCGATTCGGCCGGTGACGGCCATGCCGCAACTGGACCAGGGCTATTTCCCGCACCTAGGCTTCGTCCCGGCTGCGATTCCGAGCCTAGCCCTCGAAGAAGTCATCTCGGAGAAAATTCGCGCGGCCAGCCAACGCTCGAAAATTCGAGACCTTTACGATTTGTCTGAAGTGGCCCGTAGGCCCTTGCCACGCGACCTGATTCGGGCGCTCGCGGTGCTCAAGCTTTGGCACAGCACCGGCCCCGGGCTGGACTTCGAGCACTTTCGCTCTCGCATTGAAAGCGGGCGCGACTACGACCTCGCGGACCTGCGCAATCTCCTGCGCCGCGATCAAAGCCCTGATTTGGCGGGGATGATCGCCCGCGTGCTGGATAATTTCCAGTTCCTCCGCCAAATGACCGAGATTGAGCGCGCCCTCTCGGTTGACTTGCCTCGCCGTCTGAAGAGCGAGGCCGCAACCTACCGCGCGAATGCGGCGGCGATGTGAAATCCTTTCTACAGCGGTTTTCTACAGGTCAGCCCGTTTTTTCTTCAACCTCAGGAAACTCGCCGAAACTCAGATTTTCCGTGTTCCCTCGGGAAACCTTAAAATTCAACCCCCAGAAACACTCCGAAACCCGCGGCCCCGTAGTGTGAAGCACGTGCTCTAACCAACTGAGCTAAGCGTCCCCTGAAAGGGAGGTGCTTTGTGGCTCAGGGAGCCCTTCTAATCAAGGATTTTGGGCGTACGGCGAACGGGACGACCGCGAGCAGCCCAATGCCGAGCAACGCCCAGGTGGACGGCTCGGGTACGGGCGTGAAATTGAGGTAGAGGCCGTTGCCATTCTCCGAGAAGCTGAACGTTCCGCCATTTGTCGGGTTGCTGAATCCAAGAAGCACCAGATTGAACTGGTTCGGGCTAAAGCCGCTGATGGCGGACGAGGACGTTGCGAACATCCAGGAATAGCTGCTGGACGGGTTGAAATTGATCGCTGAGGCCGGGTTTCCGCTGCTGTTGACGGAGACGAGGTTGAAGGTGATGCCGTTCGGGCTGGCCGTGAGGCTCAGGCCGCCGTCTGCGGTGATCAGGCTGTACCCCGTTCCGGGCGCCCCGTCGGCGTCGTAAAGGCTGAAATGGATCGCACCGCCGGACGCCAGTGTGAGTCCGCCCGTGAAGGTGAGGTTGCCTGGACCGTTGCCCGGCGAGGCGCTTGGCGAAATGATGGCCGTGCCGTCGACCGTGACCGCCGAGCCGATCGTGCCGCTGCCTGCGAGCGTGTTGGCCGCGCCCGAAAGTGACAGCGGATTGTTGATCGTGACTCCTGCCTCGACATTCATGGCGGCGCCTCCCGTCAGGTTCACCGTGTTACCGGAGGACCCGAAGGAGTTGTTGTTTCCCGCAATGACGGTGCCACTGCTGATGGTGAACGGTCCGCTGAAGCCGTTGCTGGCGCCGTTCAGGGTGAGCGTGCCGCTGCTTCCGCCGTCATAGGCGATCGAGGATTCTCCTGAAATGGCGCCGTTCAGTATGAGGTTGTTGTCGTCGCCATAGCCCAACTGGGCGGAGCTGCCCACAAGAGAGAGGTCGTTCGGGACCGTGCGCACGACCCCGGGTCCGCCATAGGCCGCAAGGATGGTGCCGGTATCAAGGAGGATCGTGCCGGTGCCGGCGGCCGTGTCGCTTCCGAGCAGCAGCATACCGTCGCGCATGTCGATTCCGTACTGGAAGGTGTTGTTTCCCGTGAGCGCGAGCGTGCTCCAGGTGCACCAGGCTATGCCGTTGGTGCCTGAAATCTGACCGGTCAGCGTCAGGTTGTTCGAACCCCCGTCGTCGTTGTCGATGTAGCCCGTGCCATTGAGCACCATCGAGTTCGCAAGCGTTACGTTCGCGGACGGCGACAGCTCGGTCCCGTTGTCAAACGTCAGGGTGCCCGTTCCGACCGCCGAGTTGCTGCCGACGAAGAGTTCGCCGTTCAGCACCGTCGTTCCGCCGGAATAGTTGTTCGCGCCTGCCAGTCCCTGGCTGAGGTTGAGGCTCAGGTTTGTGTTTATGACAAGGGCACCCGAGCCTGAAATCGTGCCGAGAAACGGCGCAAGGGCGCCATTTCCAACGTCTATCGTCAAGGTTGTGCCCGGCGCCAGGTTGACCGATCCGCCGCTGCCGCTGTAGTTCTCGAGATCGCCGACTGTTTCGTTGTAGTTCACGTTGAGGGTTGCGCCGGACGCCACCTGCGTCGCGCTCAACGATGAGAAGGCGTTTGCGATTCCGTCGGCAAGCGTACCGGCAGTGACTGACGTTGTTCCCGAATAGGAATTGGCTCCTGAAAGCGTCGTCGTTCCGCTCCCGGCTTGAACGACGCTCAGGGCCCCGGAAAGAGTGCCGGCGAACGTGTTGGCATTGGACAGGTCATACTCCAGCGTACCGCCGCCGGAGACGCCGCTGCTGTCCGCGATGCTTCCGGTCGTGCCATCCACGAACCCGAGCTCGAGGCGGGCTCCCGTGGCTATGGAGGTCGGCCCAGTGTAGGTATTGGCCCCTTCGAGGACGACATTGCCGGGCGCCGCGACGTCAAGGCCGCCCGTGCCGGAAATGATGCCGCCGTAGATGTTGGTCCCGCCGGCTTCGCCGGTAGTGATCGTGCCGGACCCGAGATCGATGAAGGTGCCCGCATTGCCCACGATCGAGCCGACCGTGTTGCTGAAGCCGTTCAGGTTGATCGTCCCCCCGGAGGCCAGGCTTAGGGCGCTCATTCCGTTGCCGAAGGCGCTCGTCGAGCCGGCGATGAATGTCGCCCCGGTTACATTCGTGAGGCCGGAATAGGTGTTGGTGCCGGTGAGTGTGATCGTGCCGCCGTCCTGGGCCTCGATGCCGCCCGTTCCGCTGATCGAGTTCGGGAAGGTGATGGAATCGGTCCGCGCGAAATCGATCAATCCGTTGTCGGTTATGGGCAGGTTGGCGATGGAGCCGGTCGCCGAGTCGTTTCCGATCTCAAGGGTCCCGCCGTTCTGGGTGATGGTGACGGGGCCGGTGCCGGTCGCCGAGCCGGACGTGTTATCGGCGATCAGCGTGCCGCTTGCGATCGTCGTGCCGCCGGAGTAGGTGTTGCTGTTGCCGGTCAGGTCAAGGGAGCTAATGACATTGACGTCGAGCGAGCCGGTGCCGGCGATTGATCCCGCGAAAGTCGTGCTGCTGACGAAGTTTCCCAGTGTCAGCGTGTTGGGTCCGAGGTTGATCGAGGTGCTCGAGTCGCCCGAGATGTTTCCGACCGTTATGTTGTTCCCGTTCAGGACGAGCGCGCCATTCGTGGACAGTTCGACGGTGCTCAGATTCCCGAGGGCGGTTGCCGAGCCTGCTTCGACGGTGCTGTCGAAGATCGTCGTGATTCCCCGTAGGTGTTGTTTCCGGAGAGGGTGACCGTGCCGCGGTCAACCGTGACGGCGCCGAAGCCGCTTATCACGTTGGAGACCGTGATGGAATCCGTGCGCGCAAACGTGAGGGTGCCGTCGTCGGTGATGTTCGCGGTCCCGATGGCGCCCGTTGTTGTAAGGCTTCCGACCTGCAGGACCGCGCCCGAGCCGATGGTGATCGGCCCAGTTCCGACAGCGGAACCGGACGCATTGTCCGCGAGCAGCGTGCCATTCGTGATCGTCGTTGCTCCGGAGTAGGTGTTGGCGCCGTTAAGGAGCAATGTGTAGCCGTCCACGTTGTTCAGCGTGAGCCCGCCGGTGCCCGAGATGGTGCCGTCGAATGTGGAATTCACGGCGGCGGTGCCGATCGTCAGGGTGCCGGACCCAAGAGTGACGGAGCTGCTTGCGCTGAAGCTGCTCAGGGTGCCGATTGTGTTGCTGAAATTATTCAGATCGAGGGTGCCGCTGCCCGTGATCGAGACGGCGCTCAGGTTTCCAAATGCGCTTGTCGAACCCGCCTGGAGCGTTCCGAAATTGACGGTCGTCGGTCCCGAATAGGTGTTGTTTCCGGTGAGCGTGGTTATGCCGGTGCCCTGCTGGACCACGTTCAGGGCACCGGAAAGGGTCCCCGCATATGTGTAATTTCCGGTGAGGTCAAAGGAGAGCCCACCCGCGCCCGAAACATTGCTTACGATGCTGCCGGTCGCCCCGCCCCCGCCAATGTTGATGGCGGTACCTGATCCGATCACCGTCGGGCCCGTGTAGGTATTGGCGCCGGTCAGTGTCAGGGTTCCCACGGTGCTTGTGGAGATCCCTCCCGCCCCTGAAATGATGCCCGGAAAAGTGGTGGAGAAGCCTCCGTTTATGAGCAGAGCGGCGCCGCTGGCGATCACAACCGATCCTCCTGTGCCCAAGTAGTTGTCCAGGTACGAGACCGTTTCGTCAAAGTTGACGTCGACTGTGGCGCCGGATCCGATGACCAGTCCGCTGCTGGCCGAGAACGCGTTCGCGTTTGCGTCGGCGAGCGTTCCCGAGGTGACGAGCGTGTTGCCTGCGTACGTGTTTGAGCTTCCGCCAAGGGTCAGGGTGCCGGTGCCATTCACGTCGACAATCATCGTGTATTGGAGCGGAACAGAGACCGTGACGGAGTTGGCGCTGCTGTCCGTGAGGGCGCTTGAAATCGAAAGCACCTGGCCCCCGCTGTTGTTCAGGGTGAGCGCGCCCGCGCCGTTCAGGATCGTCAGCGAAAAGAGGTCAAAGCTCGTATTGACCGTCGAGGTGAAAGCGGAGGCCGAGGAGAAATCAATTGAAGTCGAGTAGGAATTGGCTGGAGCGCTGGACCAATTGCCACTGGTGGACCAATTCGTGTCGCCTCCTCCTCCGGTCCACGTCGACTGCGCTCGCGTTTCAAAAGCGCCGAATGCTAGGACGGCTAGAACGCAGCAGGGTAAGCGGAATTTCATGGCCGGAAAGATTTCTGCAAATTGATGGCGGTTTCAAGTTCTTTTGCATCATAATTGCATAATTATAATTTATTGATTATAAATATCTTAAATTTATTCATCTTCGAATTTTCCCAGCCCTGCACAGGATTGAACCTCAAGGGCCTTTCCAAGCGTCATTCGGGCACCCAAGGGATCAGGATTCCTTTCCGATATGTGCTGCCCTTTGCTCACGGAGCAGCGCTGAAGCCGCGGGCCGTGAAAGCGAATGCCCGCAGGCGTTCCGAAATCGTCTCACTGCCTCGTGGTAGGAAGCCGGCCTGCGCCATTATGGGCACATCGGGGGTCGCCCGGTGAGCCGAATTGGCCGGAGCCCGGCCCACTCCCGGCCGCCGGCTCCCTCTGCTCCGGCGAATTGCGCTCGTGGCGGATCTCATGCAGGTTGTGGGTGCAATGGACCTGAATGGCTTCACGCAGATGTCCCGCCAGGCCGTCACGGACGCACAGGCGACGGCCCGCCGTCTCAACCACAACGAGGTTGAGACCTGGCACCTGCTTTCCGCGCTCCTTTCCCAGGAGAACGGGATAGTTCCAGGGCTCGTCGACAGGATGGGGCTTTCCTCGAGCGCGCTGCAGCTGGCCGTCGAGCGCGAGCTGGAGCGCCTTCCCAAGGTGACGGGCAGCGTCGACACGTCGAAGGTCTACGTGACGCAGGCCGTTAACGACGTCCTCACGAAGGCCGAGCAGGACTCAAAGGCGCTCAAGGACGAGTTTGTCAGCGTCGAGCACGTCTTCCTTGGCCTGATCGAGGTCGGCCGGCCGGACGCGATGAAGAAGCTCTTCAAGAGCTTCGGCCTCGACCGCGCGAAGGTGATGAAGGCCCTGAAGGAGGTCCGCGGAAGCCAGCGAGTCACGACGGACAATCCCGAGGCGACCTACGCGGCGCTCGAGAAGTACGGCGTGGACCTCGTGGACCGCGCGAAGAAGGGGAAGCTCGACCCGGTGATCGGCCGGGACGACGAGATCCGCCGGACAATCCGGATCCTTTCACGCAAGACGAAGAACAACCCCGTCCTAATCGGCGAGCCCGGGGTCGGCAAGACGGCGATCGTGGAGGGCCTGGCCCAGCGGATCCTCAGGGGCGACGTTCCCGAGGGCCTTAAGGGCACGACCCTGTTCGCTCTCGACATGGGGGCCCTGGTCGCCGGCGCCAAGTACCGCGGCGAGTTCGAGGAGCGCCTCAAGGCGGTCCTGAACGAGATCAAGCAGTCGGAGGGCCGGGTGATCCTTTTCATCGACGAGCTTCACCTGATCGTCGGCGCCGGGAAGGTCGACGGCGCCATGGACGCCGGCAACCTCCTCAAACCCATGCTCGCCCGCGGCGAACTCCACTGCATCGGGGCGACGACGCTCGACGAGTACCGCAAGCACATCGAGAAGGACGCGGCGCTGGAGCGCCGCTTCCAGCCGGTCCTCGTGGAGCAGCCGAGCGTCGAGGATGCGATCTCGATCCTGCGGGGGTTGAAGGAGCGCTTCGAGCTCCACCACGGCGTCCGAATACAGGACAACGCCCTCGTGAACGCGGTCGTCCTCTCCAACCGTTACATCTCCGACAGGTTCCTACCGGACAAGGCCATCGACCTCGTCGACGAGGCGTGCGCCATGATACGCACGGACATGGACTCGATGCCGCAGGAGTTGGACGAACTGACGCGGCGCTCGCTCCGGCTGGAGATCGAGGAGACCGCCCTCGCCAAGGAGAAGGATGACGCGAGCAAGCAGAGGCTCACCGTGCTGCGAAGGGAGCTGGCCGAGGTCCGCGAAAAGGCCAAGGGGCTCAAGCTGCAGTGGGACAAGGAGAAGGCCTCGGTGGACCGCGTGCGCAAGCTGCGCGAGGAGATCGAGGCAACGCGGCTCGACATGGAGAGGGCGGAGCGCGCCTATGACCTGAACAAGGTCGCCGAGCTGCGCCACGGGAAGATCCCGCAGCTGGAAGGCGAGCTCAAGAAGCTTGAGAAGGCTGGCAGGACGACGACGCTTTTCAAGGAGGAGGTCTCGGGCGAGGAGATCGCCGAGATCGTCGCCAAATGGACGGGTGTCCCGGTCACGCGGCTTATCGAGGGCGAGAAGGAGAAGCTCCTGCGGCTGGAGGAGACCCTCCACAAGCGCGTCATCGGCCAGGACGAGGCCGTCACCCTCGTGACGGAGGCGATCCTGCGCGCCAGGAGCGGGATCAAGGACCCCCGCCGGCCGGTCGGAAGCTTCCTCTTCCTTGGGCCCACCGGCGTCGGAAAGACGGAGCTCGCGAAGGCACTGGCCGAGACCCTTTTCGACACCGAGTCCGCGATCGTCCGCATCGACATGTCCGAGTACATGGAGAAGCACGCGGTCTCGCGGTTGATAGGCGCCCCGCCTGGCTATGTGGGCTACGACGAGGGCGGGCAGCTGACGGAGGCCGTCCGGCGCAAGCCCTACGCCGTCGTCCTCTTCGACGAGGTCGAGAAGGCCCACCCGGACGTCTTCAACGTCCTCCTGCAGGTTCTTGACGACGGACGGATCACCGACGCCCAGGGCCGCACTGTGGATTTCAAGAACACGATCATCATCATGACCTCGAACATCGGCTCGCGCTTCCTTCTCGAGGGCGTCGTCGGGGACACAATCCCCGAGAGCGTCCGCGAAAGCGTGATGGCGGAGCTGCGCACGACCTTCCGCCCGGAGTTCCTGAACCGGATCGACGAGACGATTCTGTTCAAGCCGCTCACCCTCGAGGAGATCGGTTCGATCGTTGACCTGCTGCTCGCCGACCTGAACCGCCGGCTCGCGGAGCAGCGCGTGAGCGTGGCCCTCGACAAGAAGGCGAGGGAATGGGCCGCCGAAAAGGGCTACGACCCGGTGTTTGGCGCCCGGCCCCTCAGGCGCTACCTCCAGCGCCAGATCGAGACGCGCCTTGCGCGCGGCCTGATCTCGGGCCAGATCGCACAGGGTTCGACCGTCACCTTTTCAGTCAAGAATGGGGAATGGACGATCGCTTGAGACCCACGCCGGTACCGGCGTGGGCGGATGAGGATGGGGTTGAAAAATGTGAAGTTTTCCATGGCGGATGCCAAAAACCTGCGAAGAATGGGAAAGCCGAAACCGACCCTTGCCTCCCGAACCCATACGTTATTTCGACCGCTACAGCCGGACAACCAGGATCGAGAAAGTCTTCGGGGAGCGCTGGCTGCGCTACGCCTATGAAAATCCGGTAGGGCGGCTTGCCGTCTGGCTCCTTGTCAGGCGGCGCCTGTTCTCATGGTACTACGGCAGGAGGATGAAGGAGCGCTCGAGCGACATGCTCATCTTCAAGTTCATCGCCGATTACGACATCGACGCCACGGAATTCGCGCGGTCGGCCTTCGAGTTCAAGACGTTCAACGAGTTTTTCCACAGGGCGCTCAAGCCTGAATGCAGGCCGATCGCGCAGGGGGCCGGAGTCGCCGTGCTGCCGGCGGACGGCAGGCACCTCGCATTCCCGGACGTGGACAAAGCCGTCGGCTTCTACGTCAAGGGGGCGAAGTTCACGCTCGAGGAGCTCCTTGGCGACGCCGAGCTTGCCGGCAGCTTCGCCGGGGGGGCGATGGTCGTCTCGCGGCTTTGCCCGAGCGACTACCACCGCTTTCACTTTCCCGTGTCGGGAATACCGTCCGAGGCCACGCTCATCAAGGGAAGCCTCTACTCGGTCAACCCGATCGCCCTCCGGAGGAACATCCTCTACATTGTCCAGAACAAGAGGTTCGTGACCCTCATAGAGGCGCCCGATTTTGGAACGGTGGCCATGGTGGAGGTCGGCGCGACGAACGTGGGCAGCATTGTGGAGGGTTTCGTGCCGGGGCGGCCCGTCGCAAGGGGGGATGAGAAGGGCATGTTCGCCTTCGGGGGCTCGTGCGTGATTACGCTGTTCGCGAAGGGCCGGATCAGGCTCGACCCGGACATCGTCGCGCAAAGCGAGGCCTTCGTAGAAACCTACGCCCGGATGGGAGACCGGCTGGGAGCCGCGCCCAACTGAGTCAGGATGCGGCGTTCGCCTTTGTCACCCTGTCGTAGGCCGCCTGCACCTTTTTCCACGCGGCGTCGGCCTTTGCCTTTGCATCGGCCCATGTGTCGGCCGTGGCGTTTCCGAGCTCGGTGAGCCTGGCCTTGAGGTCGGCCCGGGCGCTGTCGTAATCCTCCAACGCCTTGGCGCGCTCCCTGGAGGCGTCGTCCGGAACCCCGGCGACCTTCGCCTTCAGCGCGGCGGTCTTCTCGTCGAGGTCCTTGGACATGCGGTCCATCGCGGCGGAAAAGTCGGCGCGCCTATCATAGGTGAAGTCCTTGATGCTGGCCCATGAGTCCGTGGCCGCGGCCTTGACATCGGCGACGGCGCTCGAGGCGGCTGCTTTGGCATCCTGGCCAGTCTTCGTCGTGTCGTCCGTCTTGGAGCAGCCGCAGATGAAAAGGGCGGCTGGGGAGAGGGCCGCCGCGAGCAGGGTGAGGGAGCGTAGAGTTTTCATGGAGCAAGGATAGACGCTGGGGCGCGTTCGCCATATGGGGTGAAACCCGAATGGTTGCGGCTTCGCGATAGGCTGACTGCTCCAATGGCTTCAATCCACAGACTGTCCCGCCGCTTCACTCTTTTGGGGACCCGGGTGGTGGAATTGGCATCCACGGCAGTCTGAAAAGACGCATTTCGTATTTTAGAATAATGACTTACAAATGTTCAGATGCGACAAGGGGCGACAATGGAAGACGGCAATCTGCGCCCTATCTGTCAATGGAATGGCAATGAAAAGGCTGGGTGTTCGGCATAGTTCTCGGGTGATCTCCAGCGGCCCGCGCACACGCGCGCCTGCAGGTTGCGGAAACCCCCAATCTCAGGCCTCCGCCCCTGCGATCTTAAGCTTCAATGAACTGTGGAGCGGGGATCGACCTCACGCCTGCATTTCCACGGTCGCACGTGCGATCGCGAATGTGGCCACGCGTTGTGCCAAATGACAGCCGCGCCGGCCAACGCTCCGCAGGTCGGACTCGCTTCAACTCGCCGTCAAATCGACAGCTGACGGGCGCTTCGATTCTCCCAACGCGAATCCTTCACTTGTGTCTTCGCACAGCTTGGATTTTTCTATTCCCAATGCCCCCTCCTCCCTCCCTTGCCGTGATCGCATGCGCCGTTTTGGAGGACGAGACACGGCACTTCGCCAGCGCGATGCCTCATGTGCGCGAGATCGTCATCCTGCCCCAGGGTCTGCATAAGGAGCCGGTGCGCCTTCAACGCGAATTGCAGGCTGCAATTGACCGGGCCGAGGCGCTGCCGGCCGTTGAGGCCATCGCGCTGGTCTACGGCCTGTGCAGCCGGGGGGTGGAGAACCTGCGCCATGGGCGCTGTCCGCTGATCATGGCCCGGGCGCACGACTGCGTTACCCTCTTTCTCGGCAGCAAGGAACGCTACGCCGCCTACGCTCGCGAGCATCCCGACACCTACTGGTATACGCCCGGCTGGATAAAGACCGGCAAGCAGCCGGGCCCCGATCGCGCCGCGAACCTGCGCAAGGAGTATTCCGAAAAATTTGATGCCGACGACGTCGAGTATCTCATGGAAATGGATCGGCAGGGGCTCGCGAACTACAGGCGGGCCACCTACGTGGACCTCCATGTGGGCGAAACCGCGCAAGAGGTCGCCTACACCCGGGGTTGCGCCGACTGCCTGGGCTGGTCCTTCGAGCAGGTGGAAGGCGATCCGTCACTATTGCGCGACCTGCTCGCCGGCCCTTGGGATGAGCAACGCTTCCTCGTGGTCCCGCCGCACCATCTCATCCGCTTCACTGTGGCCGATAGCGTCATCGAAGCGGTTGCTCCAATAGTATAAAGTCTGCTCATGCAGCCCGAGCTCCCGGCAGAATGCCGACACCGGTCTCGGCCTAACTTACTCGATCCCTGACTCCGATCGGACTTTGCGCTCCCTCTTCTGAGGATGGACAATCCGCGATTGGCAACCCATCCTCTTCATTAACGGACCAACTCGAACCCCGATCTCCAAAGGCGGTCCGATCAAAAGACGAAGAGAACTTTGGGAATGAATTTATCCAGAGAGCTTATGAAAGGCACTGAAACGGCGCAAAGCAGACTCGGACTGAGGCGAATGGTCGGGATTCAGAAAGCAGTAGTGTTTCTTGGGGGGATGATGGCTGCGGTTGCGCATTCCGCGATCACGGTATCACCGGGAGAGATGGCGCAGAAGAACCAATGGATGCAGCAGCACCTGCTGACCGCGGCCAATCCTCCGCCATTCTCGTTTACCTATGGCGGACAACCGTCGTCCACTGTGTTGCCGCCATGGATGCGTGTGAAAGCTGACGCGATTCTCGACAAGAGTCGCACGCAGCACGTGGTGACCTGGACCAATGGCGTTCTCCAGGTGAGATGCGTGGCTGTCGAATACAATGACTTTCCGATGGTGGAATGGACCGTGTACCTGATGAACATCGGCACGCGCGTCACGCCGATCCTGGAAGGCATCCAGGGGCTGGATGCCACGTTTCAGCGAGGCAATGACGGCGAGTTCATCCTCCGTGGGAACCGGGGGGATTTTTGCACGGCCGACAGCTATGAGCCATACCAGATCACGCTCAACCCTTCCACAGCGGTCAATTTCTCTCCCCCTTCCTACTCGGGGAAATCGTGCGATGGTCCAAACGGCTGGCCCTATTATAACCTGCAGACTCCGGGAGGGGGGATCATTCTGGCGATCGGCTGGCCTGGGCAGTGGGCAAGCTCATTCACGCGCGACGCCGCGAATGACCTGCGGATCCGGGCGGGCCAGCAATTGACCCATCTTTGTCTGAATCCCGGCGAAGAGATCCGCACCCCTCTGGTTTCGCTGCTCTTCTGGCAGGGAACCGATGTGGTGCGGGCACAGAACCTGTGGCGGCATTGGTATCTTGCGCACGAGATTCCGCGGGTCAACGGCCAGCCCCCGTCAGCATTGGCACAGATTCAAGTCATGGGATCGGAGGAGGACATTGCCTACGTTGATAAATTCCTCGAGGCAGGCATCAAACCTGACCTCTGCTGGCGCGACGACCAGTATATGGGGAAGACCTGGTATCCGGCCATGGGCACATGGGAAGTGGATCCGAAGATATTTCCAAATGGGTTCAGACCGTTCAGCGACTGGATTCACGCTCGCGGGATGAAATTCGTCCTTTGGTTTGAACCGGAACGGGTGGGCGATCCCAATTCGTGGCTCGGCACCAAGCATCCCGAATGGCTGCTGCCGGGCACGGGTTCGACCAATGGCGACATTCTCAACGAGGGAGACCCCGCGGCCTTCCGTTGGTTGACCAACCACATCGACGGCTTGATCAAATCTCAGGGGATCGACTGGTATCGTGAAGACATGAACGGCGCCGGCCCCCTTGCCACCTGGCGAAATCA
>Ga0302320_10021383_pt1 | contig 12843 bp, 5 predicted proteins | sample Bog_T0_3_FD_202130 | JGI IMG/M metagenome (GOLD analysis project Ga0302320, IMG submission 202130) | Peat permafrost microbial communities from Stordalen Mire near Abisko, Sweden - Bog_T0_3 | ecosystem: Environmental > Terrestrial > Soil > Wetlands > Peat | place: Sweden: Abisko, Stordalen Mire...
GGAGTTGGCAGCGATTCCTCGGAGATCGTCATCGGTCGTTGAGACCTCGGTGTTGACGTAGAGGCGGAGATTGCGCGGATGGAGATCGCCATAAAGTTCGCGGATAAAAGCGAGATAAGCGGGACTGGCGTCATCGGGCAGATTTTCGATGTCGAGAGAAAGGCCTCGATAGACGGGATAGGCGGTAAAAAATCGAACGATTTGGCGGCGCAGTTCGGCGCGTTTGGCAGGGTCGGCCAGAAGAAGTCCAATGGCCGGGTCCCAGCTTTGCGTATTGGGATTGAAGTTATTGAGGTGGGGAAAGATTTCAGTATCTTCCTTGGCCCCCTGGATTATGCGCTTGACCTTGTTCGACTCATCGGGATCGTGCACGGCGGCGCCTTCGATAACCGGATATTCACGATGGCTGTCGCCGGAAATGGCCAGCAGTGTTCCCTGGGGGGCATCGACGTGAAGCCAGCCGGGAAACAGGAGATCGATCTGATGTACGTGCTCCTTGAGCGAAGAATAACTGGACGGATCGTCAGGCGCGTAAAAGGCGGCGCGCAAACCTTCGCCGGTGTTGAAGGGAATGTCGGAGGGCTTGCGGCCGGTTTTGCGGCGCGCGGGGCGGTCGCCTTTTGCGCCGTGCAACAGCACAGAGCGATCGGGCAGCGCCTTGTAGTTGTGCCGAGGAACGGGCAGCAACAATTCTGGCAACTGCTGGAAACGCACGACGTTGAAGATAAAAATGATCAGCACCAGCGTGAAAACCGCGGCGGTCCCGTCGAAGATGCGGCGCAGGCGCTTCCAACGTTTGCGCTGGGGATCGAAAAATATTTGTTTATCGGGCATGCAGGGTCTGACTTTTCCTTGTCTCTAACGCGTCGCGAAAGCGCAAGCGCAGAATGGTGCGTAAAAACCTGGGCGCTGAACGGGACGCGAAAAACGGGCGGCACGGTCTACGCTATATAGTACGAATCGTATGGAAGCTGCCCGCGAGAGTCAAACGATAGTCCCACGACGAGGATTTGCGCGCCGGTCGGCACTGCTTTCGATGGGCCTTGCCTTGGCTGTGGGCTTGAGCTTGCGTCTGTGGATGCTGAAGCATTTTTTCGAGGTCAACGGCGACTCGCTGCTCTATGGCGCGATTGCCAAAAACCTGCTGCTGCATGGCCGTTACGCGATGACCGGGGGCGGGGGCGAGTTGGTGCCGACGCTGATCCGGCTGCCGGGCTACCCGCTGTTTCTGGGCGTCTGTTTCCGGCTTTTCGGCATCGGAAATTATCTTTCGGCGGCTTATGTGCAGATAGCCGTGGAGTTGGCTGGATGCCTGCTGTTGGCCGACTTTGCCGGTCGCATGGTTCCGGCGGGGGGCGGCAACGCCGTCGGGCAAGCCACGCTCTGGCTGGCGGCGCTCTGTCCGTTTACGGCGGTCTACACGGCGGAGCCGCTGACCGAGACGCTGACTCTGTTTTTTATTACGCTCACGCTCGGGGCTTTGGCGCGCTTTCGCAAACAGCCGGGCTGGCCGTCGGCGCTGTGGTTTACGTTTGCGGTTTGCTATGCGGCGCTGCTGCGGCCGGACGGCGCGCTGGTGGCCGTGGCGCTGGCTCCGGCACTGGTGATCGGCCTGAAGAGCGAAGGGCGCGTTGTTCCGGTAAAAAAACTCGCTCGCATGGCTCTGGTTTGCGTGCTGCTGGCGCTCCTGCCGTTCGCTGCGTGGGCTGTGCGCAATTGGCGGAGCTTTCATGTTTTTCAGCCGCTGGCGCCGCGGCTGGCAAACGATCCGGGCGAGCCGACCTATCCTGGCTGGCAGCGTTGGATGAAAACCTGGTGCCTGGATTTCACTTCAACTTACGACATTTATTGGAATGTGCCGGGCGGCCCGTTCGACATAAACAAGCTGCCCAGCCGGGCCTTCGATTCGGCGGCGCAACGGGAGGAAACGGCCGCACTGGCTACCGGCTACGTCGATAACGGGCAGGATCTTTCGCCGCAACTGGATGCGGGTTTTGGCCGGCTGGCGAGTGAGCGGATCGCGGCGCATCCGCTGCGCTATTATCTCTGGCTGCCGCTGGGGCGCGTGGCCGATATGTGGCTGAGGCCGCGTGTGGAGAACCTGCCGATTGATCTCGATTGGTGGGCGTACGGGCGGCATCGGGCCGAGACGCGGTTCAGTTGGAGCTACGCGGGATTGAACGCGATTTATCTTGCGCTGGCGGTTGTTGGATTGTGCTGGAAGCCGCGTTTATGGCCGGTTTTATTGGGGTATGTGCTGCTGCGCAGCGCGCTGCTGGCGACGATTGAAGCGCCGGAGACACGGTACACGCTGGAGTGTTTTCCAATGATTTTTGTGTTGGGCGGAGTTGCGCTGGGCGCGGGGTGGCGCAGGATTGCCGGACACAAAAAGCAGAACGCGATATTTTTCTAGCGCTTCGCAAGGCGTGAGGATGGGGTCTCGTTCTATTGATCCGGCAAAAAAACAGTGACAACGTATTCCCACCCATTTCCGCAAAAAACGCGGGAATGGATGGGGCACCCACACAGTATTTAGTCGCAGGATCAATAGCAGCGGTTTGGTCCGAAAGCCGGCGCGAGTTGCGCGGCACAGAAGCTCGGCCTCCGATCTTCTGTGCACGCGCTGTTGAGAATCGGAGGCCAGTTCGAGACATCTCGAAATTGTCTACTTATTGGGCGAGCAGCCTTACTACGTGATTGACGATGACGAGGTCTTCGGCGGGTGGAATGACGCGAACGGCGACGCGTGAGTTATCGGCAGAGATGACGGCCTCGCCGCGAACGTTATTGCGCGCGGGATCGAGAACGATGCCGAGACCGGCGAGTTGGCTACAGATTTCAGCGCGCACTTCGATGGCGTTTTCGCCGATGCCGCCGGTGAAGACGAGCATGTCGAGACCGCCGAGTTCGGCAACATAACTGCCGATGTAGCGGACGATGTTGAGAGCAAACATATCGACGGCCAGGCGCGCCTTGGCGTTGCCGGCGTTGATGCCGTCGCGCAGATCGCGCATGTCGTTGGAGAGTTCGCTGACGCCGAGTAGGCCGGCTTTTTTGGTGGCGACAATTTCGAGTTGGTCGGCGGCTTCTTCGGCAGTCTTGGCCGTCTCGGCGATTTTGCGCAGGATGAACAAGAGTACGCCGGGATCGATGTCGCCGGTGCGTGAGCCACTGATGATGCCTCCGGTCGGCGATAAGCCCATCGAAGTATCGATGCAGCGGCCGTTGCGAATGGCGGAAAGCGAGGCGCCGTTGCCGAGATGAGCGACGATCAAGCGTTCGGGAATGTTGGGCTGCAATTGAAGGATGATCGATTCGTAAGAGATGCCGTGAAAGCCGATGCGACGCACGCCCATGGAGCAATATTCCTGCGGAATCGGCATGCGCTTGACGACTTCAGACATGGTGCGATGGAAGTAGGAATCGGAACAGGCGAAGTTGGGAACGCCGGGAAACAGGCGTAGCGCCTCGCGCATGATGTAAGCGCCGATGGGAGTGTGAAGCGGCGCGAGATCTTTGAAGCGCTCCATCTCATCGATCATGGCCGGCGTGACGCGCTGGTTTTCTTGAAGCGAAGGCGCGCCGCAGACCATGCGATGACCGATGGCCGTGGGAACTGGGTAAGCGCCGGAGTGGAGCGCGTCGGCCACCATCTTGAAAGCGACGGCGCGATTGGGCAGAGCCGGTGTTTGATCGATGAGTTTTTTGCCGGCTGCATCCTTGATCCAGAAGGTTCCCTGGTCGGTGCCGATGCCGTCGACGGCGCCCTCGAAGAGCCGGGTGCGCTGTCCGGACTCGGTCTCGTAAACCGAAAATTTGATGGAAGAAGAACCGCTATTCAAAACCAATACTGGCGAGGAAGACATTGTTGAATCCTTTGAATTCGGAGCGCGTAGCTTGTTAGCAAGTCAGCTAGTTGGCGAGTCAGCTTGTTTGCCGATTGGCTCGCGCTTTGGTGTGGGGAGCCCCAGGTCTGAAAATCCGGACCTGGGGTACCCGATGTGAAATTCGAAAAACCTTCAATCTACGAGCCGGAGGCAGTTTGCCCCACCGCAGGTGGCCAACGCCAGTCGCGAATTTCGGGCAGGTCGTCGCCGTTTTCGGAGACATACAATTTATGGCGCTGGATGGCTTCGGAGTACCATTGTTCGGCGGCGTCGGCCTGCGCCCTGAGACGAGGCACTCGCTTGATGGCGTCGAGCGTCAGTTGGTAACGGTCAATGTTATTGAGCACGCACATGTCGAAAGGCGTCGTGGTTGTGCCTTCTTCCTTGTAGCCGCGCACGTGAAGAGATTCGTGATTGTGACGCCGATAAGTGAGGCGATGAATCAGCCAGGGATAACCGTGGAAGGCGAAAACAACCGGCACCTTGGGCGGGAAGATTTCATCGTAATCTTCATCGGGCAGGCCGTGGGGATGTTCGGAAGGCGGCTCGAGCGCCATGAGATCGACGACGTTGACAAAGCGGACGCGAAGATCGGGCGCGAGACCACGCAGCAGAACGACGGCGGCGAGAGCTTCCATGGTCGGCACGTCGCCGGCGCAGGCGAGAACGACGTCGGGATTGCCCTCGTCATTGGAAGCCCACTTCCAGACGCCGAGCCCGCTGGTGCAATGAGCGACAGCCTCGTCGATGGTGAGCCACTGCGGCGCAGGCTGCTTGCCGGCAACGATCAGATTGATGTAGTTTTTGCTGCGCAGGCAGTGATCGCCAACGGAGAGAAGCGTGTTGGCATCGGGCGGAAGATAGACGCGGACGACTTCGGCTTTTTTGTTGACGAGATGATCGATGAAGCCGGGATCCTGATGACTGAAGCCGTTATGATCTTGCCGCCAAACAAGTGAACTCAGTAAATAGTTGAGCGAGGCAATCGGTTTGCGCCAGGGAATATGGCGAGTGACTTTGAGCCACTTGGCGTGCTGATTGACCATGGAATCGATGATGTGAATGAAGGCTTCATAACAACTGAAGAAGCCATGGCGGCCGGTCAACAGATAGCCTTCGAGCCAGCCCTGGCACATGTGTTCGCTGAGGACTTCCATGACGCGTCCGGTTTGCGAAAGGTTTTCATCGACGGGCAGCGTGGAACCCATCCATTCTTTGCCGACGCCGGTGATGGTGTCGCCGAGACGATTGGAGGCGGTCTCGTCGGGACCAAAGACGCGGAAGTTTTTCTGGTCCTGGTTGGCCATCATGACGCCGTGAAGGAACTGGCCGAGGACGCGCGTGGACTCGACATCTTTTGCACCGCGACCTTCGATTTTGACGGCGAAATCGCGGAAGCTGGGCATCTTGAGCGGTTCGAGCAGAAGCCCGCCGTTGGCGTGGGCGTTCATGCCCATGCGGCGTCGGCCCTTGGGCGCGATTTCGGCGAGTTCGGGGCGAAGAGCGCCCTTGGCGTCGAAGAGCTCTTCGGGCTTGTAGCTGCGCATCCAGTCTTCGAGCAGGCGCATGTGTTCAGGCTTTTCGCGCAGTTCGGAAAACGGAACCTGGTGAGCGCGCCATGTATTTTCAACGGGCTTGCCGTCGACAAACTTGGGGCCGGTCCAGCCTTTTGGTGTGCGCATGATCAACATGGGCCAAGCCGGGCGTTCGAGGGTTTCGCCCTTGGCCATCGCCTCGCGAGCAGACTTTTGAATGGCGGCAATGCGGTCGAAAATCGTATCGAAGAGGGCCGCAGCCTGCTGGTGCATGGTCTCGGGATCGTCGCCCTCGAGCGTGAACGGCTCGTAGCCGTAGCCGCGCATCAGGCTTTCGAGTTCAACATGCGGAATGCGCGCGAGCATGGTGGGATTGGCGATTTTGTAGCCATTCAAATGGAGAATCGGCAGAACGCAGCCATCGGTCGCGGGATTGAGGAACTTGTTGCCGTGCCAACTGGTGGCGAGCGGGCCGGTTTCGGCCTCGCCGTCGCCGACGACACAGGCCACGATCAGATTGGGATTGTCGAAGGCCGCGCCATAGGCGTGAACCAGCGAGTAGCCGAGTTCGCCGCCCTCGTGAATGGAGCCAGGTGTCTCGGGAGCGACGTGGCTGGGGATGCCGTAGGGCCAACTGAACTGGCGAAAGAGGCGCTTGATACCGTCGCGGTTCTGCTCGATGTGAGGATACATCTCGCTGTAGGAGCCTTCGAGATAGGTGTTGGCGACGAGGCCCGGACCGCCATGGCCGGGACCGATGATGTAGAGCAGATCGAGGTCGCGTTCGCGGATCAGGCGATTCCAGTGAACGTAGAGGAAGTTGAGGCCGGGGGTTGTGCCCCAGTGGCCGAGCAGGCGGGGTTTGACGTCATCGAGCGTCAACGGGCGCTCAAGCAGGGGGTTGTCTTTCAGGTAGATCTGGCCAACGGAGAGATAGTTTGCGGCGCGCCAGTAGGCGTTCATCTTCTCCAACTGCTCTTTACTCAAGGGACCTTTAGACGTTGCTTCGCTCATTTATCCACCTCAGAAGGGGAGTTGCGGATGCACCTAAAGCCTAGCAGCCGGGGGTGGCTGCCTGGGTGATTGATGTCACAAACCGGCGCGACGCAGGTTTACATTGTGATAAATTTGCACGGCCGGCGGTGTGGATTCCGCCGGTGTTTTGCAGGGAGTTTTTTTCAATGTGCGGCGACAGGCACGGGGATTTCCATCGAGCCGGTGTGGGTGGTGGCAGGGTCGTAGACGGCGACGCGCAGGGTGACCGGCGTCGAAGGCAGATCGACAACCAGGCGATGCCTGGGCAGGGCATGGGCGGGATCGGCAGCTTGAACGCGGGCAAATTGTTCGGGCGTCAGTTTGAGCTGGATGGCATGATCGACGGAATTGATGCGCTTGCCGTTGGCGTCGTAGGCGAGGAGTTTGAATTCAAGCTGGGTCTGGTGCGCGCCGTTGGGGCCGTCGGCGAAGACGAGCGAATGGGGATCGAGCGTGAGTTGAACGACGACGCGGCGCACGGGCGCTTTGAGAGCCGCAGCGCCATCGCCGGCCGGGCCGTCGGGAAGTTTTACGCCAGCCAGTTGCGGGTCGGAGATATTGAGCAACTGCGCTTCAAAGAGAATCTGCGTTGCGGGCGGCGCGCCGAATTGTGCTGCTGCCACGGGAGCCAGATTGGCAGCGGCAACTCGGGAGTCGGGATAGTAGCCGCGCCGATAGGCGAGATTGTAGTTGGCGTTATCGAGATGAAGCGCGATGCTGCGGAAGTTGCCGTCGGGGCGAGTGGCAGGGACATATCCGATGGTGTAGTAGCTGGCTCCGCCTTCAACGGCACTGGCTATGGCGTCCTGGGGGCCGACGGTGTTGAAGTATTGGCCGCCGGTTGCTTCGGCAATTTGCTCCATCGCGGTCTGGTCGGCGCTGACTTCCTGCTCAGATTGGTTTTCGCGCGCCTGGGCCTTAGCCGAGTCGGAGACAGTGAGATTGGTAATGTCGGCGCGGTAGGTCTGCGAATGCCTTAGACCGCGCACATCGACCGGATAGACGGCTACGCGTGCGGCCGAAAGCGCTGCCGTCGAATCGGCTCCCGCGGGGAACGATCCGGAAAACCAGATCAGATTTTTGCGACCGGGAATTGCGACCAGATAGCGCGCCAACTGAAGGGCGGCTTCGGCGGTGCGATCGGCGCGATTCGCATTCTGGTCGGCGGTTACGGATTCGGCCATCCACGCTATGCTGCTTGCGGCCAATGCGTCGCCGTTGCTCTCGGCCGCGCCCGACGAGGTTGCAATGGTGTCGACAAAATGATGATCGGACTCGATGGCAGGCCGACTGGTAGCCAGAGAACCGGTGACCGCTTTGGTCAGCAAGTCGGCATCCTTGGTGAACCCCTGAATCAACTTCAACTGCGAACCAAGCGCGAAGACGGCCAGCGAAGTTCCCGGCGGCAGCTTGCCGATGTATTCACGCATCCGTTGGCGCAATGACTCCTGGAATTCCAGCGGAGTATTCAACTGATCGAGCAGCAGAACGTAGAGTGTGGTGGCCTTGGGATAAGTGGGCGTGTTGGTGTAGGTGTTGGGAGGCAGCGGAGCGGGCGTTGCAGCCGGAGGCGCGGTGGAGGGCAGGTGCTCCTCAAAGGCGGAGATCGCTTGCTCGCGGTTATCTTCGGAGATGTGAAAGCGGCTGCGTTCGAGACCATGAACGGCATTGCCCTTGTCGGTGACGACGGCGTCGACGAGCACGAGATTGCTTTCGAGATGAAGAACGACGGCGGGAGATTCGGTCTTGGCGGCGGTGTCGACGGGTAGCGGCGGTGCTTCTGGAGCGGGCGCCGGTGTAACAGGCTGTGGGACGAGGGCGACGGGGGCAGTGGCTACGGGGGCAGGTTGCGAGGGCGCGGCGTTGGTTTGAGCGGCTGGCGGGGGCGGAGTTGCATCGGGCTGGTCGCTATCGTCCGTCAGGATGCGGGCCTCGGAGCGCAGGACGTGATATTGGGTGAAGCGAATGTCGTTCAGCTTGATTTCGAGCGGCTTGGTTGAGAAGCTGCCGGGCTTGCTGGGAGTTCTCCACATGAACAGAGCAGCGCTTTTGACGGGGCAGGTGTAGTTTTTGCCGCCGATCTCAACCGATCCGTATTCAACGAGGATGTTGGACTGGAGGATGGGATAGTTGGCCTCGAATTCGGCGACTTCGGTCAGGCGCAGGATGGTTCCGGTCTTGGGATCGACGGCAATTTCACCGTGATACGCAGCGGTCTGCTGAACGACAGTATCGCGGCTGGGATAGGCAACGGCGTAGTGCGAAACCTCTCGCGGAACCGCATAGCGAAAGACGGCCATCGCGCCGGCGGGGCCTTGTTCCCAGTGGCTCCAGGTGATTTTTCCTTTGCGGGCGTCGACGAGGACGACGCGCAGGATGGGACCGAAGAGGCCGGGCGTGACGAGCTCCTGAGTTGTGGGCTGCGCAGTTTTGGTGGGTTTGGGAGCGTCGGCAAGCTCATGGCCGTCGCGAAAATAAACTTTGACGCTGGAACTGCCGACCATGTGCAAGGGCTGAGAAGACAGAGTCTTTTCAGACATCAGATCTTCGGACTGGCCTGCCATCATATCGAGCGGCGTTTCTTCAAAGCGGATCGTGTCGCGGGTAGCGAAAAAATTGGGTAGCAGCGGAAGGACGCTGTTCACATATTCGAATGCTCGGGAAAGAATTTGAAACTGTGCGGCGCGATCGGGCACGGGGGTAAGGGGAAGTTCGGCGGGGGGAAGATCGCGAAAAGCCGACGCGTCGGCCACGGCAATCAGCGCCTGGAGCGATTGCGGTCCGGGCATGTTCGGCTCAAGGCGGGCCAGGCGCGCCGAACTGATGCGCTCGGTGAGTTCCAGATCGTCAATCTGCTGCGCGAGCTTGGCATCGGGCTTGGAGTGGGCCGAGACAAGCAGCTTTTCCAGCTCGGCTGTATTCATTTGTTTCGCGGCAAAGGCCGGCAGAGTGAAACAAGCAAGCAGTAATAAAAACGCCATTCGTCGCATGATTGATCCCCGCTGCATTGTCGTGCGTGGAGGCTTGTGCGGTCAATGGGTACCGCTGATTATGGTGCTTTAACCGTAACAGGAATTTCTAGCGAACCGGCATGGCCTGCGGCTTGATCGACGACGACCAGACGCAGGAAAATTTGTCCGGCGGGCAGGTCGAGAGCAATCGTCGCTGGAATTCCAGTGGCCATCAGGCGCGTATATTGCTCGGGCTTCAATGAGAGTTGAATGGGGCGATCGTAGTAATTTATGCGCTTGCCATCGGCGTCGTAAGCGAGCGCGGCGAACTCGATGGAAACCTTTCGCGTACCATCCGGATTTTCTTCATAAGTAAAGTGGCGCGGATCGACGGTCATCTGCGCAACGTAGCGAGCCGTGGGGGCTTTGAGAGAGGCAGCCATGGCACCGGCGGGAGCCGCGGGCAAATTCAAGCCTTTGAGCAGCGGGTCGGAAGCCGGCAGAATGCGCGCCTGAAAGAGAATCTGTGTGGCTGGAGGGGCACCGTGCAAAGCGGCCTCGACGAGCAGATTGGGCCGGCCGGAAGCTTGCGCAAGCGCTTTGTCCCGAGCATCGGCGTAATACCCGCGGCGATAGGCGAGCTTATAAGTCGAGTTATCGAGATGGACCTGGATTTTATGAAACTGACCGTCGAACTTGCTGTTGGCGGGAATGTATCCGACGATGTAGTAACTCGATCCGTTCTCGATGGCATTGGCGACGGCCTCTTTGAGTCCGTTGGTGTTGACGTATTCCTGACCGCCGGTCTGCTCGGCGACCTGCTGCATGGTGGCTTGTTCATTTAGAGTGCTGGCCATGAAGCGGGCGGTGTCGCGAGCAAAATTAGCGCCGGCCGTGGCGGGATTGCCGCGCGATTTATACGAAGCCTCAACAGAAGGACCGGAGAGGAGGCCGCGGGCATCGACGGGATAGACGGCAACCCGCGCGGCCGACAACAGGTCGTTGGTTTCGCGAATGTCTTCGGAGTAATTGCGCATGGCATTGAAAGGGCTTCTGAGCGTGTCGTCGGGATCGAGCGCGATGGGAAAAGAGCCTGAGAACCAGATGAGATTTTTGCGGCCTGGAATGGAACTTAGATAGCGAGCCAGATCCTTCAAGCCATCGAGTGTCATGCGCACGCGGACGTCCATTTGATAGGCGCCCACGTCGGCAGCGAACTGACGCATACTGGCGACGGCTTCGGCGGTCGTGTAGGCATTGATCATGTCGTCGGTGGCTTCGTCGAGACTTTGAGCGGACGCGGGATCGAGCAGGACGGACGGATTGCCTTTGGAGCTTGCGATGGCTTTGGCGAGTTGCGATGGATCGGTCGTAAATCCTTCGACGAGGCGCAACTCCGAAGCCAGCGTGAAGATTGCGAGCGTGGTACCGGGCTGTACCTTGCCGAGATACTCGATCATCTGGCGACGCATATCCATCTGATTGGCGGCGGGAGTGTTCAATCCATCGAGCAGCAGCACGTTGACGACGCCAGCGTCGGGATAGACGGGAATGTTGCTGTAGGTATGCGGCGGCAGCTTGATGCGATTGGGAGTGAGCGGGGTTGCGGCTGGATGATGCTCGTCGAAAGTGCTGATGGCTTGTTCGCGGCCATCTTCAAAAACATGAAAGCTGCCGCGGTCGAGACTATGAATGGCTTTGCCCTTGTCGGTAACAATGACATCGACGAGCACGAGATTGGCGTTGGCGTGCAGGATGGTCGGAGTCGTTGGAATGGAAGAGGAAGTTGCGGGCGCAGGCGTTTGACCGAAACCGCGTGGGGTAGAAAGAATTGCGGAAACGGCAAGAACAACGCAAACGATAAAGGAATGCGATTGCATGGGAGAGTCCTTCCGAAAATCCGAAATGATTGTCCCTGCAATTTTGCATCATGCGCCGTGGCTTTGTGAATCAACACGCAAAAAATGTACACGGACAACCCGTCAGAAAACGCTCATCGGACGGGTTGTCGGCTCAATATGTACATTTTTTTATTTGCGGGCAATTTCCGTGGGGCGTTCGAGGGGAACTTCGAGTGAACCGGCGCGTGCTGTTGACGGGTCGTAAATGGCGATGCGCAGAGCGACATCGCCGGAAGGAAGATCGATCACCATGCGATGCGGCGCAAGATGCGTTTCGCCGGTCATGATGCGCGCGTACTGGTCTGGCTTGAGGTTGAGCCGGACGCCCTGATCGATAGAGTTGACACGCTTGCCAGTGGCATCGTAGGCGACGAGGGCGTATTCGACCTCGGTGCGGAAAACGCCTTCGGGCATTTCTTCAAACGCGAGGCTGTGCGGGTCGAGGGAGAGATCGACGACGGTGCGGCGAAGCAATCCTTTCAGAGTAGCCGCACCGTCGCCGGCGGGCCCTTGGGGCAGCTTCACGTCGCCGAGTTGCGGATCATTGGCCGACAACACATGCGCCTGGAAGAGAATCTGCGTGGAGGGCGGCGCGCCGAGTTGAATCGCGGCCGAAACCAGGTTGGCTTCGCCGGGATTATGCACCGGGGATTTGCCGGGCCGGTCGGCGTAATAGCCGCGCCGGTAGGAGACGTTGTACTTGTCTTCTTCGACGCGGAGCTTGATATTGCGAAAATGCCCATCGACTTTTTTCGCATCCGGCACATAGCCGATGGTGTAATAACTGGCGCCATTTTCGACGGCGGTTGCGAGGGCGTCCTTGATTGCATTGGTATTGAAATATTCGCCGCCGGTCTGCTCGGCGATCTTTACCATTGAAGACAGATCGGATTGGAGTAACTGGAGGGAACGGGCATCGGTGTCGCTAAATCCGGGAGCACCGAAGGAGGGCTTATCGGGAAAGGTATAGCTTTCTTGAAGCGAAGGATTCGATAGCGGACCGACGGCATAAACGGGATAGACGGCCACGCGGGCGCGCGCCAGCAACTGCGTGGTTTCACGCAATTCGTCGGAGTAAAGGCGAAGGTCGACGGCCGGATAGGTTGTGGTGAACTCGGGCGGAATTTCGATGGGGAAGGAACCGGAAAACCAGACGAGATTTTTGCGCCCGGGAATTGCGCTCAAGTAGCGAGCGAGCTGCTGCAAGGCCCGCAGCGTCGTGAGCACTTGCTGATCGGCCAACTGGGAGGTTACGTCGGCGGCCGATTGGCGCAGGTGAGCGGCGGTGTCTTCGATCAATGCGGTCATGGCCGGGCTGATCGTGTTTCCACCAGTGGACGCTACGAGCGCGGGAGCGTTTTCTTCCACTCGATTCGCGTCATCGCGAAGGGCATCGGCGACCCCCTGATCCATAGCGACGGACGCCTGCGGGGCAGCCTTCGGACTGCGCAGAACGGCAGCCAATTGGAGTGTGTCCGTGGTAAAGCCCTGAATCAATCGCAGACGTGTACCCAGAGTGAAAATAGCGAGGGGC
>Ga0302320_10021386_pt1 | contig 12841 bp, 12 predicted proteins | sample Bog_T0_3_FD_202130 | JGI IMG/M metagenome (GOLD analysis project Ga0302320, IMG submission 202130) | Peat permafrost microbial communities from Stordalen Mire near Abisko, Sweden - Bog_T0_3 | ecosystem: Environmental > Terrestrial > Soil > Wetlands > Peat | place: Sweden: Abisko, Stordalen Mire...
CGACCATGTATGCGAACCGATCTGTGCAAGATGCCTCGCATGTTGCAGCTCAGCCCAGATGGTCACAAGGTGGGGACAAAACGCCGCTTACGATCGAGCACAGGGGCGCCGTTGTTTTCGAGATAGGTCGCAGGAACTAGAGTGGTATTTTTTGTCTTGGGATCTATACCCGTCACATAGAAAACGGGTTGAGCCATCACAGCCTCATTTATGACTAATACACCAACCTAGATCCGCTAATCTTTGGCTACATATGATCGCTGACTACATCCGGGAGTTTTCCTCACAATTGAAATCGACGAAATAGTAATGCTCGTATGCGTGCTTGGTGTTGAATGCACAAATTCCAAAGCCCGCATCTATCGACCGTGCGACGCGTTTCCAAGCGGCGGATTGGCGCCCTTCCGGCAGCGCAATTTCATCTGTCGAATCATAAACGGTCCACCTCGTCTCTTCAGCTGAAAGAAACTGAAGATTACAGGCGCCAAATTTCGCGCCTGGACCGAGGTCTGGCGCAGATTTTATACACACCCCATAGAACGGGATCGACAACCACATCTCGGCGAAATCGACCGAGTCAAAGATCAATGCACGCTCGTAAAAACAAAATATCACAACACCGCACGCACAGATTCTTCCAAAAGCCGATCCAATATTCCTGCGATACAATTCGCTGATAAAAATCTTCAGGTTGTAGACAGTAATAATCAAAAACAGCACAAGCACAGCAGTGCCATATATCAGCAGCCAACGCTTATTCTCCAATCCCGAAAATTGGGGATAAATGATATTACAAACGATCCATGCACATAACACCGCGGCGGACGGCCTCAAGAACAACCATACGCCTATCCCCGGTCGCATCCGCGAGTTGTATTCTTTAATCAAAAATCTCAAACACGCCCGATCCTATTCACCATTCTCCCGCCGCCATTTGGACACGTCATTGTCTGGTTTGCAATGACTCAACAGGAGACAGAAATAATTTTTTCCAATTAGTCGAATTTTTTCGCAGTACAATATTCCGAACGAACTCGGCAGTCGCATAGGAATACCTTATTGCTACTCCATCTACGAAGGCAGTTCCCGTGAATTGCACCCCTTGATTGCCGCCGCTTACTGAGTAAGAAAAGCCCGAGAGACCGTCTCCAATATTACCATTAAACACATGTATTTGCGGCATAGACGGTATCTCCTGTTATCGCGTCGAATGCCGCTTCAAAGCCCAAATTCGTCAAAGAACTGCGTCACAGCCGCCATAACGGTTGCTCGGTCTAAAACTTCACGAGTCAATCCTCCAAGACTGCTGAGTTGGACGACCATGGTCTTTTGGTGCAGCCAGTTGATCCGGCCATCAATTTTCCAGAAAAGCCCTCCTATCTCTGCTTCCTGCAGCTGCTGCATTTCGCAACAGAGTTTTAGCATTTTGAATAATTCTCTGGCGTCGCGCATAGAAAGCCGAAACGATTCAGTGCCCTCCAACCGGATCGACATCAAAACGATGTCGATCGGCGGAACCACGAAATAAACTCGGTGAGACAGTGAAATTTTGCCATCGGATTTTCTTACCGCTCGCGCGTGGCCGCCACGAAATTCTCTGACAGTTGCTCGGACAAGCGGGACGATTATGATGGCAAACAGAACAAGGAGCGGAGCGCCCCGAACAAGATCTCTAATCCAATCGCGAACCTGATCCATGCGCCGCTTTCCGGGATCCGAACCCTTTAGGTCGTAGGGCGGATTGTAGCCGAAGGCGTAATCCGCCGCTTGGCGAATACGAGCAGGAAGGTTGCGGCTTCCACCTTCGCTCTGCAAGCTTAGGCGAAAAAGTCGCCTGCAACCCGCCGTACAGGATACGGCCAAATTTTGAAAAATATTTATATTTGCCAGTTTCAGCCACGTCTCGAACGTTGGGAAACCTTCAACATCGAAACAGTGATTTTGACGCTCACGGCCGACAATGCCAACTCGCCGATACGCGCGTCGCCCCAATATCGACGAACCCGCGCCGACCCATCGCAACGCCCTATTCACGCACATCCCCAATTCAGGATCTTGAAATCTCAGCGCGCCCTGCGGATGCACCCAAACACTCGACAAAGACTCAACATCGCCCCGCCGCTAATTGGCCACAGCTTCGATTGATTTGCAATTGCTTCCAATCGCAATCGGACAAAATATTCTCTTCATCAGCGAGCTAAAACTTTTATGATGCAACCTTGGTGGCTGTTGCTCGTAAAGGTACGCGCACACAGGCGAATTGGATAGCGGATACGTAGAGCCTGACCGACCGCCAACATATCAATCTTAACCGGCGAATCGAGCAAGACGAAAGCCATTTGACGGTCCATGGGACATCCTCCGCAACTTCATGTTCAGAACGGCCTGTACGGCGGATTGTAGTCGAATGCGGCGTCGCTGATGCGGATGCTCAAGACCTTCATCGCCTTGTTTATGCCCGCGCCACCCCGATATCGAATGGCCCGCGCCCTCCCATCGCAACGCCCTATTCACGCACATCCCCAGCCGATCTCTTCAAGTTGTCAATTCTTGATCTTGAAATCTCAGCGCGCCCTGGGATGCACCCAAACACTCGACACAGACCCAACATCGCCCCGCCGCATTTGGCCACAGCTTCGACTGATTTTCAATTGCTGCGATCTTCGCAGGAGCGAGTATTTTCTCTGCGTGGCGATCTAAGTTTTCAGAAATGCAACTTTTCGCTCTGAAGATACACGCGTCGATTGCCCTTCGCTGTTTCCGTGTCGACGAATCTTCTTCTAAAAGTCGCGTTTCCGACACATGCGTGCATGACGCGCGCGCTTGGTCGCCTGTGAGCCGCTGGCATAATCCAACGATTGATAACGGCGAAGAGGCGTCTATCGGTAGGCGCGACTGCCCGACGAATCCGCTGGATTCCAGGTCTGCGCCTTCGATGTGGCGGCAGCCCTTCGATGCGAGCGCGCTGCTAGCTTGTCACGCTGCTGATAGCGGCGGCTCATCGCCTCGCCGGGCAACCGCCGCGCCGACCACTTCGCCGGCAGCAGATGCAACATGGGCGATGCCGAGCCGGATATCGACATTGGGATCGACGCTGAATTCGAGACGGTGACGGCCTGGCTGCCGTCGAGTGTCGTCGAGGCGCGTAATTTCCATGCATCGGCAAACTAAATTTGCAGATGGCATCTTCGCGTTTGCTCGATGGAGCCGCAGGCAAGAATTGATGTAGTTGCGTGTGTGGCAGCAAGCTGGATTGCTTCGCTGACGCTCGCAATGACGAGGCGGTTCCATCCATCACGCTGCGCGAAAATGCGGAATACCCCGCCGCCTCACCTCTCGCGCAGGCTTTCCTGCTTGTAGCGCAACAGCGGCGACAGCAAATATTCGATGACGCGGCGCTGGCCGGTCTTGATCTCCGCGGTCACCGCCATGCCGGGGGTCAGGTTGACCAGCCGGTCCTCGATCTGCATCTGCGTGCGGTCGAGCGCGATGTGCGCGGCGTAGAGCAGTTCCTGGCCGGACGGTTCGCTGGTCTCCGCCGGGCCGCCGCCCTTGGCGTCGGGGGACTTGTCAACCGGCTTGTCGCGGACGATGGAATCCTGCGAGACGCTCTCGACCTCGCCATGCAACAGCCCGTAGCGGGTGAAATTGAAGGTGTCGACCTTGATTTCGGCGGCCTCGCCGGGATGAACGAAGCCGACATCGCGGTTCGACACCATGGCCTCGACCTCCAAATGGCTGTCGAGCGGCACGATCGTCATCAGTTGCTGTGCCGGGGTCACCACGCCGCCGATGGTGTGGATCGCAAGCTGCTGCACGGTGCCGTCGACCGGCGCGCGCAGCACCTGCTCGTCGAGTTTCTGGTCGGCCTTGACCAGGTCCTCGGTCAGCTCCGCCGCCTTCTTCTCGGCATCGGTGAGGTCGCTGAGAACGCTGTGAGTATATTCGCCGATCACCTGCTCGCGCTGCCGCTCCAGCGCGTCGCGGGCGGCGGCGACCTCGATGGCGTGATGCCGCTGTACAATGCACTCATTCTGCTGGTCGAGCAGCCTCGCCTGGGCCTCGAGATGGGCGATCTGGTTGCCATACTCGATCTCCATCGCCTTGCGGCGAATATCCGCCTGCTGCTGCACCAGCGGCAGCGAGGCTTCGAGCTTGGCGATGGTGGCCGCGACGCCGTCGACTTCGGCCCGCTTCTCGGCGATCTGCCGCTCGAGCGACGCCACCTTCGCGGCGTGCTCGCTGGCCTGCGCGTTCATCGCGGCGCGCGTCCGCGCCACGTCACGGGCGGGCGCTCCATCGGGCGGCGAGAAGCCAACCGGCCCGGTTCCGGCGTCGACGCCGGCGCGCAAGGCTGACAGCCGCGCCACGTCGAGCCGCGCCGACAGCAGATCGCTGGCGACATGCCGGCGGTCGGCGCTGTTGAGGGTGTGGTCGAGCTCGATCAGGACATCGCCGACTGCGACCTGATCGCCGTCGCGGACATGAATGGCGGTGACAAGACCCGTTTCGAGCGGCTGGATCACCTTGGAACGGCCGGTCGGCACCACCTTGCCGGTCGCCGTAGCAATGATGTCGACATGGCCGAAGGTCGCCCAGCCAATGGCCACGGCGAAGAACAGCATGATCACGAAGGCGATGGCGCGGCCCGCGGGCGAGGCCGGCGTCTCGACGATTTCGAGCGCGGCCGGCAGGAATTCGCGCTGCGCCTGCCGCGCAGCCACCGCCTGCGGCCGCAATGCCAACACCACGCTCTTGCGTTCAGCTGGCTTCATGCATTCCTGCCTGCAGGCGGTGCAGCGACGCGTACCGGCCATTGGTGCGGATCAATTCGTCATGGATGCCGTCCTCGATGACGCGGCCGCCCTCAATGGTGATGATGCGATCGGCACGGCGGACCGTGGACAGCCGATGCGCGATGATGAGCACAGTGCGGCCCTGCGCGATCCGCCGCATATTGTCCTGGATGATGCGCTCGCTTTCATAATCGAGCGCGCTGGTGGCCTCGTCGAAGATCAGTATGCGCGGATCGGTGATCAGCGCACGCGCGATCGCGATGCGCTGGCGCTGGCCGCCCGACAGGCTGGCGCCACGCTCGCCGACGATGGTGTCATAGCCCTGCGGCAGTTCGAGGATGAATTCGTGGGCGCCGGCGAGCTGGGCGGCGGCGATCACCCGGTCCATCGGCAGGCCGGGATCGGCGAGCGCGATGTTGTCGCGGATCGAACGGTTGAACAGCACGTTTTCCTGCAGCACCACCCCGATCTGCCGGCGCAGCCAGGTAACGTCGACCACCGACAGATCGACGCCGTCGATCAAGACCCGGCCGGTTTCCGGCACATAGAGCCGCTGCACCAGCTTGGTCAGGGTCGACTTGCCGGAGCCGGACGGCCCGACAATGCCGACCACCTGCCCGGCGGGAATATGCAGGTCGATGTCGCGGAGAATCTCGGGTCCGTCCAGCCGGTAGCGAAAGCCAAGCTTGGAAAACACGATGTCGCCGCGGATCGACGGCAAGGCGCTGCGCGCCGGATTATAGGTCGGCTCCGGGGTTGTATTGAGGATATCGCCGAGCCGGGCGATCGAGATCTTGACCTGGTGGAAATCCTGCCAGACCTGGGCCAACCGCAGCACCGGCTGCGCCACCCGGCCGGCCAGCATGTTGAACGCGATCAGTTCGCCGACGGTGAGATCGCCGTCGATCACCAGATGAGCGCCGAAATACAGCGTCAGCGCGGTGACGATCTTGCTGACCAGCTGCACGCTCTGGCTGCCGACATTGCCGAGCGTCAGCACCCGGAAGCTCGCCTGCACATAGCTCGCCAGCTGGTCCTCCCAGTGCCGCTGCATCTGCGGCTCGACCGCCATCGCCTTCAAGGTGCCGACCCCGGTGACGCTCTCGACCAGGAACGCCTGGTTCTCGGCGCCGCGATCGAACTTCTCCTCCAGGCGACGGCGGAACACCGGAGTGAGGCTCGCCGACAGCCCGATATAGAACGGGAACGAGCCAAGCACGATCCACGTCAGGGGCGGCGAGTAGTAGAACAGCACGGCGACAAACACGAAGGTGAAGAACAGGTCGATGACCAGCGTCAACGCCGAGCCGGTGATGAAATTTCGGATGTTCTCCAGTTCGCGCACCCGGGCGACCGAATCGCCGGCGCGGCGGGTCTCGAAATAGGCGATCGGCAGCGCCATCAAATGACGAAACAGCCGGGCGCCCAGCTCGACATCGATCCGGTTGGTGGTGTGCGAGAACACGAAAGTGCGCAGCGCCCCGAGCACCGATTCGAAGATCGACACCGTGATCAGCCCGACCACCAGCACATCGAGCGTGGTGTAGCCACGATGCACCAGGACCTTGTCGGTCACCACCTGGAAGAACAACGGCGTGACCAGGCCAAACAGCTGCAGGAAGAACGACGCGGCGAAGACCTCGCCCAGCAGCCGCTGATATTTGCTCATCGCCTGCAGAAACCAGGTGATATCGAATCGCCGGCCGAGATCGCGCAACGAGGCGCGGCGCGTCAGCAACAGGAAGCGGCCGCTGCAGAAGGCCTCGAACTGGGCGCGGTCCAACAGCCGCGGCCGGCCGCCGACCTGGACCACGGCATTGTCGTCCGCCACCCGGGCCACGATGAGAAAGCCGCCATCGCTGCATTCGGCCATCACCGGAAGGCTCAGCTTGCCAAGCTGCGTCCAGTCGCAGGATAAAAGCCGCGACTTCAACTTGAATTCCTTGGCGCAGCGTTGCAGCTCGGTCACGCCGATCGCGTCGCCGCCGAAACGATGCGCGATCTGCGCCGGATCGGCTGCCATGCCGTAGCAGCGCAGGAACAGTGCGAAACATTCGGGTGCGGCATCGCCCCTCAGTTCAGAAACGCCGCCCATCTGAGAAACCCGCACGCATGACGGACAAGATGGCGCCACACTATGGACGCAGGTGTGACGCGTCAATTGTCATCGCTGGCGTCCCGTTCGACTTTTATTTGATCGACGCCAACCGTTGCGCGTTTGCATCGCTGCCGATGGCATCTGAGGCCGTAAGTTTTTAAGGGTGCTGCGGCGCTACTTGATACGCTGCGGTTTCACGTGAGGCATCAGGATGCACCGAACTACGAAACGAGAGCAGCCGAAGCATATAAGATAATTAAGGCACGCAGAGTAATAAGAATAATTGTTTTCAATTTAATCAGCTCTACAACTGCATGAGCGCCAATCGCTTGGCTATTAATTGTTATTCGTGTTCTTTTAAATGAGAGCGCAAAATTCCGAGATCGTTTGCCGCTCAGGACAACAACTGCGCCCGTCAAAAGGGTTGGAGCGCGGCGTCTTGGCGCAGTGGCTTGCTTCACGCGCAGAAATTTTTTAGGATGCCGATGTACCGACGGATGGTTCCCCGCGCGGCGAAGTCGCCCGCTCGGCATCGCCAATCCCCATGGCTGGGATGACCTCAATCCGCTGGCGGCAATGGCCGTCAGCGCGCGTTAGAGAATTCTGCTGGATCGAGTCGTGATGGATCGACCAGCCGGTCCGCTCCGGCAAGTTGATCTGTTGCCGGCAGGATGTCGCCGCCGCAGTTCGGCAGCAGATAGCCTGCGCGCTGCATCATCGGGGCGTGCGCATAGACAATCCGCTGGACCTGGTCCCTGCTGAGAATTTCGCGCCATTGGTCGGCGGTCCCGGCCCGAAAGAACTTCTTTGCGGCCGGCGGCTTTTCCCTAAAGCCGTTTTCCTGCTCCTGACGGCTCAATTCGGCAAACGACGACTTGTCGATGGCGCGCCGCAGCTGGTCACTTGTCGGGGTAAGGCGCAGGAAACCTGCCAGTCGGCCGAACACCTCGACCGGCGAGCGCAACATGTCCTCATAGCGCATGACGAAGATGGGGCGGTCGAATACCGACATCCAGCTCGCCACATGCGTGCTCCATGACCCGATGAGCTCATAGACCCGGTCATCCGTAACATGTGAGCGCAACACCGGATCCGCCATCAGCTCAATCGTATTGTCGATACTGATCGCCGCATGATGCGCATAGGAAATGGCGACATCCAGCGGGTTGCGGACAATATAGATCGATGCCAGCGTGACATCGAGGTTGATCGTCCAATGCCCTTCACAACGCGCCATGATGAGATGGGTCTTCATCAGAAAGGCGCTGCTTCTTGCCGCGGCCAGCAGGCGCTGCACCTCAGGGCGAGTCCGGGCGATTTCCTCTGGCGTGCATTCCCGTGGCGGTCGACCCAGTAATTGCTGGTAGGGCGCCGCCTTGACCTCCCACACGGTATGTCTGTTCAGGCCATTGATATCCTGCGCATCCGGAGCGTTGCTATGCATCTCCCGCAGCAGATTATGGATGAAAGCTCTCACCCAGGTATTGCCGGATTTCGGATAGGACGCGATCCAAATAATCTTTTGCAGGCTACAGTCCGTTTTTTTCACGGGCATACTCTCAGAACATCTCCGCGGCGATGAGCCACGGGACGCCGGTGATGCGTACCTAATTTGTGGTCATCTCGATGTCGTATCGCTTCCTGTCAGCCATGTCGAGCAACCGTCGCGAGAGCGCTCCATCTAGTGGAATTACGCATAAGGCGTCCGATTAACTCAGCTTCCGGTTGCGTTCAAGGTAAGGAAAGTTGTGTGCTTGGAAGCCACCAGGGAATTATTTCTATTTCGATCGTGTTGTCAGCGATTGCAATTGGGTCATGACCGTGGCTCAATGATGCCATAACAATGTCGGGATTTCGTCCGGGCCCATCAAGGTACAGTATGTTACGTCACTATTTATACCGTGCCGCCTTATACTGTATCGCCGAAAGACACCCCTCATGCCGCTAACGCTTATTCCGTTGGGTGTCCGCTGCAATCTTCAGTGCGGCTACTGCTACGAGGACCCGCAGCGCGATGCCGGCAACCTCGGTGGACGCTATAATCTTGATACGATGAAGCAGGCGCTTTCGGCCCATGGCCGCAAGGACGAGCCGTTCCTGCTGTTTGGCGGCGAGCCGCTGTTGCTCCCGAAGCGGGTCCTGGAGGATTTATGGGCCTGGGGATTTAAACGCTCTGGACGAAACACGGTTCAGACCAACGGCGTGCTGATCGACGACGAGCATATTGCTCTGTTCAAACGCTACAAGGTCGACGTCGGCATCTCAATGGATGGGCCGGGCGAGCTGAACGACGCCCGTTGGGACCGTACCCTGGAGCGGACGCGGCGCTCGACAGAACGCGCCGAGCGTGCCATCGAAAAACTGATTGAGAATGGCCTGGTCCCGAGCCTGATCGTCACCTTACACCGGCTGAATGCCACCGGCCCGAAGCTTGAATCGCTGGTTGGCTGGTTTCGTCAACTCGAACGTCTGGGGGTCCGCAGCATCGGCGTTCATGTGCTGGAGGTCGAAAACCAGGAGATGCGCGACAAGTATGCGTTGTCGGCCGATGAAACGGTACGCGCGCTTCGACGGCTGCGGCTCGCCAGCAAGCAGCTGAGCGCCATTACCCTGAGCTTGATCGAAGATCTCGAACTCCTGCTGCTTGGCAAGGATGGTAAAGTAAAATGCATCTGGACGGCGTGCGATCCCTATACCACGAAGGCCGTCAAGGGACTGGATGGACAGGGCGAGCGTAAGAAGTGCAGCCGGGTCAACAAGGACGGCGTCGACTATCTTCCCGCCGAGCGCGAGGGCTTCGAGCGTTATATGGCGCTTTACCGGACGCCCCAGGAGACGGGCGGCTGCAAGGGGTGCCGGTTCTTCCTGATGTGCCGGGGACAATGCCCGGGCACCGCGATCGCCGGCGACTGGCGCAGCAAATCGGAGCAATGCTCGACCTGGCTTGCGGTATTCGCCGAGATCGAGGCCGAGCTGGTTGCCAAAGGAACGCAGCCGCTTTCACTGCGGCCTGAGCGAATCGAAATTGAAGCGGAAATGATGCGGCGCTGGGAACTCGGACAGAACTGGCCGGTCGAACAGGTCATGCGCGAGTTGCGAACGCGGCGCTCGGGCACCCCGCAGGCGCAGGTGGCCGGGGCGTGACAACCAACGGCGGTCTCCTTCCTGCGGGTGCATGCGCCGGGACTGCGGCGCCGCGCGATTATTCCGATCGGTTGGACTTCCGCCTGCCGCCCTTCCTTCGCATGGCCTGGGCGACCGCGGCGGCCAGGGGTCGGTGGGCAGGACCTTTGAACCGACTGGTCGATGAGGTGCGGCGAGCCGAATGGTTATCCGTCGCCGCCGGCCTGCGGTCAGCCGCGCTGATGGTGGTCCCACGATCCGAAGCCTCGGCGCTGGCCAGCGAATGGTCGGCCAGCGACCTCATTTCTCGCCTCCTAGGTCAGGATGATGCGGCGCAGATCCGCGCACTCACTGGAAAGACGCCTTACGATTCGTCGCTGCATGATGTCCATCTGGTGACCCGCCGCGAGCGAATGCAACATCTCGAGGCGATCTGGCATAGGGCCGATCTGGTCGAAATCGCCTGCTGGCTGGGCTACCCGGCGTGCTGCGCGGCCTTCCTCAGGACCGCCACCCTGCAGCAGCGAGCCCTGGATACGACCTGGGCGATGGTCGAAGGAAACACCTATGCTGAAAATGGTGTCCAGGTCGCCGACCTGTTCGACGCGGCGGTCAATCCTTTGCTGACGGCGCTCGGCCTTCGCGCCATTCCACACCGGCCGTGCAGTTTCTGTTGTCAGGAAACACAACGCCTGGCCTCGGACTATCGCCAGCTGACTGCTCACTCCGATTCTCCGCCCGTTCAAGACACGCTGGAAGCGGTCCTGAACTGGCCGGTGGAGTGGTCAACGCTGCATGGCATCGTCGAAGTTCGGCTCCCGATTCTCAAACTCTGCTACGACGGCGACGCCACGGCGACGGCCTACAAGGTGCGCCTGACCGGTGGCGCGCTGCCTGAGCACGCGGCACAGGGACTGGAATTTCTCTACCAGCCGCCAAGGCGTCTACGGGCGAAGACTGGCTGAGGGTTCCGGCCAGTCATGTGACGGGATGGATGACCGGTAGCCATACGAGCAGATGTGATGAGCGTAAGATTGGGATTGCGTACCCCTATACGCCTGTTCAGCACCTACACAGCTTGTCAGCTTGCGGAATTGCTGGAGGTCAGTTCTGGAATTCGTCCTGCGACCATAGATGACGGGACGCCGGCCTATAGCAGCATCGCGATGGTTCCGAAGGAGCCATGGCGGTCATTGAAGGCTACGGAAATATCCCTGCTTTTCGAATTGACGGGGGCGTGGGAGCAGCATCGGTCGGTCGCCATTTTAAAGCCCAGCGTCGCCTTGGACACGGTGCTTGCTGCAAAACGCTTAGCGACCACCCCCTATAAACGCGATGATGCTCCGGAAATATCAGAGGCCATCATCAATGCCTTGGCCGGCGAATGTGAGGTGGCGCTCGATTATGTTTTTCTCATCTCACATAACGCTCCCAATTTGGTTACAGTTACGATTGATCAGAGAATAAACCAGCGTATCGGTCTTCACGTCGATTCCTGGGAAAAGCTGCCAATTGCAAAGCGTCCTTTTGCGCAAAACCGAATCTCGATCAATCTTGGGCCGACTTCGAGGTACGTTCTTTTAATACCCGCGGCCCTCCAGGAAATTCAGGCGCTGGTCGCCAGCAAACTTCGAGTGAGTCTGGAACTGCCAAGGCTTATAACCGCATTCATGAACGAGTTTGCAGGTTGTCCTGTCGTGAGGTTCAAGCTAGCGCCCGGCGCATCCTATATTGTGCCGACCGAAAACATGGTGCACGACGGCTCTACGGCCGGTCAGTCGGCGGTCAATTATAGCGCCATTCTCAGAGGGCATGTCCGCCCTCAGTGCAACGGACTCGCCGGTTGACGATTGAGGCAAGGGGATGCAAGTCCGGATGGATTGCGAAACGTGCCGTCGCGGCAGAAGGGAATTTTCACATGCGGCCCATCCCCTGCTTGTTTCGCTGCTGTCTGCTCGCTCTGGTCATCATCGCAAAAGGCGGCTCGATCGCCTTGGCTGATCCACTCGTGCCCACCAAAATCCCAACCTTGAGGATCGGGCCGTCGGCCGGCGACCAGCCCGAGCTGTCGACGTTCCCCACGGACTCCTCGAAGGCCCATATCATTACCGCGCGGCCGCGGCCTGCCGGAGAACGCCGCGATGCATCCGGCCGCGCATCGCCAGCCGAGCTGGGCCCGGGGGCGCCGACGCCCGATCCCGATCGGCGTTCCGTTGATACCATCCCGATCCGGCCAAACCCGGCCTCAACCCGCGATCCCGATCACAGGATCGTTCGCACCCTGCCGGTGCCGTCGCAGGTGGGGCCGCCCACCGGCTATTTCGCGCCGCCGCGAAATCCGGATCCATGATATCGTTCAGGGTCACTCACGCCTCCAGCCGCCTGAACACCAACGTCGCGTTGGTGCCGCCGAAGCCGAAGGAGTTCGACAGCACGGTTGCGATTCTTGCGTTGTCGATCCGCTTGCGCACGATCGGCATATCGGAGAACACCGGATCGAGTTCGGTGATATGGGCGCTCTCGCAGATGAAGCCGTTGTTCATCATCAACAGCGAGTAGATCGCCTCCTGCACGCCGGTGGCGCCGAGCGAATGCCCGGTCAGGGCCTTGGTGGCGGAAATCGGCGGGCATTTATCGCCGGCACCGAACACCCTGCGGATCGCCTCCATTTCGGGCGGGTCGCCCATCGGCGTCGAGGTGGCGTGCGGATTGATATAGTCGACCTTGGTATTCACCGTCGCCATCGCCATCCGCATGCAGCGTTCGGCGCCTTCGCCCGACGGCGCCACCATGTCGTAGCCATCGGAGGTGGCGCCGTAGCCTA
>Ga0302320_10021388_pt1 | contig 12839 bp, 13 predicted proteins | sample Bog_T0_3_FD_202130 | JGI IMG/M metagenome (GOLD analysis project Ga0302320, IMG submission 202130) | Peat permafrost microbial communities from Stordalen Mire near Abisko, Sweden - Bog_T0_3 | ecosystem: Environmental > Terrestrial > Soil > Wetlands > Peat | place: Sweden: Abisko, Stordalen Mire...
GGGCAGAGTTTTTTGGGACTTTTTTGACGTTTGGCCGGGGCCATACCAAATTCGGCTATTTTTGTCGGCTCGCCTAGTTCGAAAAGAGGGGTTTTTGAGCCTTTCGTGTCGGCTGATGCACGAAATGAAGCCAATTGGCACATTGGCAGGCTTTCATGCCCGCCATAAAGGCGGCTTGCGAAATGGCCCAAATGGGGATCGAAAGCATAATCTCGACAGAGGATTCAGTGGTCGGTTCGTCCGGTCTGTTGGCCGTGCCAAACAGGTCTATAGCACGCACGAATTGTGTCCAAAACGCCAGTTTTGCCATGCGGATCAGGGCAACGAGCTGAATCGAAAGGCGGGAGTCGTGCGAGAATTCAAGCGGGAGAAATTGCATCTTCGTTTACAGTCGAAATTCACAATTTGGCTGTCCATGTTTTGCATTTGTTCCTGAAGAACTGGCGAATTCGACGGCAAAAAATCATGTGACTTGAGCGACAGAACTACCGTGTAGCCCGCCAATTCGGACATCTCGATCCAAGAATGACAATCATGGCGGGCAGCATATCCAAAGACAGCAATGTTAGCGTCCGGGATTCGCGTTTATTACCTTGGGGTTTGTTTCCCAAACTTGTCGTACCAGTTGTGGATTTTGGCGACAATTGTTGCATAGGGTGTGGAATTTAAGCGTCCACCCGAGTGCGCTCTTCACCATCCGATCCGTGACTTTAGGACGACAACGGACAAACCGTCCCCGCCGCTAAACTCCCAAAATCGAACTTGAATTTGAAGACGAAGCGACCGCTCCTGGACCCAAACCGCAGGTCCAATTCTTGCGGTGCTCGTTCTGGGATCGAGCGGCGGGCGAAGTGCGGTCTAACCGAACCCCCCCGCCAGGCGGAGATGAACGGCGCATTTGAGATTGCAATGCAATCTTGACTAGACCGCTTATGATTAGCTGGCGGTCTGGTCTAAACAAGTTGGTGGCGGCTTTCAGAAATGGCCAGTTTGTTCTAAGCGGGCGCACATTCGGCAAGCGAATCTGATGAGATTTGCGCCCGCCAATGCCGCCGTAATGTCCCCGCCATTGACCGGAATAAATCGTGTAATCCCGGTTGACTTAGCGCCCTCGGAACTCATCAGCAAGCGGACGGCCAAGGTCGTTGGGAACGGTTTTGGAATCAGAATAATCCTACGCTTGTGGCGTCGGGCTTTCGATGGTCGGCGGCCGATTGCCGCGTGAGATTCCGGTTCTGTTGGCCGTTTGTGTTTGTGTTCGCGGCCCATTCAATCATGCTGACCGCATGTACAAAATCCTGATCGAGGAGCAGGGCTGGCCAAAGGCTGGTTCGAACAATTCGTGCCGGGACCACGGGGAAGTATTGTGAAAACCAGGACTTCCTCAATGAGCCAACAACGCTCCCCAAGGGGCCGGGTATCGCAGGATCTGATCAAAAAACTGATCGCGATCGGCGTGCCGGACGACCCCGCGGCAATGCGCCAGGCACTGAACGACTTGGCGGTGATGTCGATTGACACGGGAACTGCTTACCTTCCTGATCTGTCGGATTCCATCGCAGTCGAAACGGCCTTGGGGGACCGGATCGAAGAACTGACCAAAGTCAATCTCGAACTGTTACGCACACTGGTTGAGCTCGGCGGCGCGTCGGAACACGAATCTTTGCTCCGTTCGATGCGGGAGCTCCTGAAAGAAATAGAATCATGAGTTCAAATGGCGAAGGCGATGTCCCAAAACCGTCCCCACATGGTCAGAAGAAATCCAGGAAGGAAAGGGCGCAGGAACTGAAACATCTTGTGGAGGGCGATTTTCTTCACGATCTCCTGGCGAACCTGGCCCTCCATTATCATATTGACAAGGACAAACTGAAAGAACTGATGCTTCGTCGGCACGTGCTAATAGTCCAAGTGTATACGGACTTTAGCAAGAAAAACGCCGGGGAGGCAGATCTTCAAGCGCTCTTGGAGAATCACACGCTTCTCGGCGACGGCATTCTGCGGATGAGAGAGAGACTCAGTCAGCTCGACGCGGCCCTGGCGGCGACGAAGCAGATCCAGGAGGAAGCCGTTCGTGTTTTGGCAGAGTACAGGGCTCGACTTTTGCCGCCGAACAAACCTTAACCGGATTACCAACTTTATGCGCCATGTCGTGGTAGTGAGCAGAGGGCCTTCGATCATTCGCACATCCAAGAAAGTCATCGAATGGGTCGTCAGAAATACGCAACGGCGTTCGCGGCTCGAGGTGGATGCAACGCACGGGTTGGTTGGTATCGCCTCGGGCAGGAACCTTTACACCAGTCTGCGCGACGGGGAATTGTCGATCCACGGCTCAGCTCAGAGCCGGATTTGGGACATTGCGAGGGTGAGGGGACTGGGTTTCGACGCAGCGACGGTCGAGTATCTTTGGGAACACTGCCGTCGTTTGAAGGCGCTGGGTGCTAAAAATATGTTTGGTCTCGCCTGGAGCCTGAAGGTGGATCCGAACGAAATTGGCCAGAGGACTGGTCGTGCGATCGATATTGATCGCGCCCTGACTAGCGCTGCGGGAGAAGCCTGCAGCAAGATTTCAAAAGATATTTTCGGCAAAGGCAACCCCACATTCCTGCTGGTCATAAGCCATGGCACCCGCACGTTCGTTGCTTCGACGCCGGTCGCGTTGCCCGAGACGGCTGACGAAAAACGGCGCAGCCCCACCCGGGAGCACGTCCTCGTTCGCGTTTTGCTCCTGGCGCCGGCCGATAAGCGGAAGGCGGCCTCTGGCGACGAGGAAGCATGGATTGCAAAATGGGACAAAGACGAAGTCCGCCAACAGGCGGGCGGCGTCTTCGCCTGGAGCCTGATTGGGCCGCAGGATGAGAAATTGCAAACCATTGAGAATGTTGGAATGGAATGGAAAGCACTGATCACGGAGGCTTGCGCGAAAACGGTGGAGGAGCTTCGTCAAAACGGTGAACTGATCGATTTTAAGGCCGCGGCGGGGCGGGTGATTTCCCGGTTCAAAGACCAATTTAGAACCATGACAAGGGATACCTGTATGCATTCCAGCTTCTGGAATGGAACTCACACTGCTCTTGCGCCAACTGAGACTCAAATTTGAGCGGTCTGGCGTTCGCGAGGTTGAGGCGGAAGGCGCTGTTTTGGTTTAAAAGAAAATTAAGATTGAATGATTCCTACGCACCTAAGTCAGAACGTGTTTTTGAAGCGGATCGGGCCAACGGCCTTGATGGCCGGCATGTTGGGCCTCCTGGTCGCAGGATGTGCGAGTCCACCCGCTCCTACCTACCAGCCGCCACCCAGCCAAACCGCTCTTCCTCCGCCCACCCTGACCAGCGATCAGATGGCCAAACTTTGCCAGGAGGCCCCGGACACTTGTCATCGAGTCCAGACGATGCAACCGTTGACTGTGGCCGATGTGAAGGTTATGGCCAAGATTGGCTTTACTTCCGATGTCATCATCACCCAAGTGCGGAACTCGCGTACGGTCTATCATCTGACCGCCAGTGCCATCATTGACTTAAAAAACTCCGGCGTTAGCGAACCAGTGATTGATTTTCTGATCAGCACGCCCATCTCCGTTGCCGGATCGACGCCTGTCCCCGAGCCAGCGACGCAATCCTCCTCCGTGCAAACGCCGCCCCCGGCGCCCATTATAGAAACCGCGCCTCCGACTCCCGGACCTGACTATGCTTGGGTGGATGGCGATTGGGTATGGAACGGCGGATGGGTCTGGGTGGGTGGACATTGGACTATCCCGCCGTTTCCTAATGCTTTTTGGTTTCATGGCGGCTGGTCAAGAGGATGGGGCGGGTTTCAACGTCAGCGGGGGCGTTGGCGTTAAATTGGTAAGAGCAGCTTTGGCGGCGACCACCTGCAGGAAACGTCATCGAGTGCCGCTATTCTTTCGCACACTTTTTCTTCCGGCGGCTGTTATTCCCTTGGAATCAGATTCGGCAAAGGGGTTTTATTTGGCATCAAACTCGGCACAGAAGGAAGCGGGATGGCGGGCGACCATTTCTCCCAATCAGCGTCGGATTTTTCATTCAAGCTAAATACGGCGCCATTGGTTGCGACCTCTTTAAAATCGGGCGGGGTGGCAAAGGCGATGCCACCGCTGATGAGGGTTTGGGCGGATTCAGCCGTAATTTTCGCACCGCTAAACAAACCAAGATGAAAATCAATCCCGCCGGCATTCCAAAACTTTGAATTCATCCGCACCAGTGGAGCGTAATTTTGATTAATGCGAGCCTGAATGAGGACTTTGCGGGCGTCGTCGCTGAGACGGCAATCCAGCACCTCGCCAACCTTCACACCCCGATAGAAAACCGGCGATTGTGGCTGCAATGAATCGAGTTTTGCGGCGAGCAACAGGATGTCCAGCGCCTGGATGGGTTCAATCGGCTCATTTTCCGCGCCGAGGAATATGTTAGTGCGCGCACCGTGACGGGGTTGAACTGCGATGTAGTTTCCCAAAACGATGGTCCGCAGTCCGCTCACCGCGCCCAGTTTGAGCTCGGGTCGAACGATCCAAAAAATGGAACCTTCCTGCGCGACGCTCGCGGCGGAAGTGTCGAGTTGCACTTTCACACCGACGCGCTGCCGGTCTTGGGTGAGTTTCAGAGTTTCGACTTCGCCGATTTTGACGCCGTGATATTGCACGATTGAATTCTTTTCCTGCAATCCTTCGGCATTCTGAAAGTAAATCGTGATGGTTGGACCGACGAAAACAACGTCCTGGCAGACGTACCAGGCGCACAAGAGCGCGGCCGCCAGCGGAATAAACCATAGGAACCAGTTGAAACGGCTCTTGGCGATTCGCGCCTTTGGCAGGGTGCGCGTTTCCTCACTCATAGTGCTTTTTCTCCTCAAGCGAATCCCAGAGCAGTCGCGAATCAAAACTGAGCGTAGCCAGCAGGGTCAGCACAACGCAGGCCGCGAACGAAAAAACGCCACGACCCGGATGCACCGTGGCCACTTCGCCCAGTTCAACCATGGAGACGCAAATCGCCAGCAGAAAAACTTCCAGCATGTTCCAGGGATCAATGACGCGGATGACTTTGAAAATCCATGTCCGCGTCCTTTTCCAGCAGGTCCAATCGAGTGTGAGCGTGATGAATATCAGCCCGATGATTTTCAACACGGGCGTCAAAATGCTTGTGCAAAACATGAGCGACCCGATGAAGTATTGTTGGCGTTCGAAGAGCGATCGGATTCCCTGAAAAATCGTTGTTTGAACATGCTGTCCCTGGTAATCGGCGCTGATAATGGGATAATAGTTTGACGGAAAATAGAGAATCAACGCGGCCAGCGAAAAGGCCAGCGTGCGCACGCGGCTATGCTCGCGGCGGTGAAAAACCTGAAAATGGCAGCGGGCACATTGGATCACAGAATCCTTCGGAACTTCGCCCGACTCCTGCACCAGCCCGCAGGTTTGACATGCCACCAATTTGTCCATTTAGTCGTTTGGTCCCCGATAGCGGCAAATAAAGGAGGAGGCGCAGACCGCTTCCAGCAGTTCGCCGCGAGCATTCAGGACATTGACTTCGTGCCACTTGTTTTGGACGCGCTGTGATCCCGTCGCCCGTGTTACCCGTTGAGAAGTTTGCATTGGCGATTTTCGGATCACGATGTCCCGATCCACACAAGCCATGGTCAAAGCGCATGTCGATTCATTTGGACCAATGGCCACCTCGAAGCGTTCGGATGGACCTTCCAGAATCTCAATCTCTTTCATGCTTTTAGATGCTGGGCTGGGATCGTTGCAAGACGGGAACTTTGGCGTTATGGGGTATTCACCCCATAAACCTATCGAGGCAACACTGCTGAGGGTTGCGTTTATTGAGTGGCATTCCGATTTGCATCCTGCGCTCGATATAGACCGGACAGTTTAATCAATCGGGAAAACTGAACCTGACCCGAGTTGACTATGCGGCGGGTTTGTTCTGGAAGCATTCCATCCGTATGGATTTGTGAACTGAACATGAGCCGGGTCTTGTGTTGCGGATTCAACTGTTGAATTGGTGAGAACCTGGAATGGGAAGAACACCTTATAGCGCCCGAACGGTTATCCTCCTTATCTTTTCCTCATGAGAGCGTCATCGCTTGGCGGTGCCGGCCAAAAGAAACAATCCGCGGAGAAAATTGAAATGAAACAAAACAGATCGTTCGCAATATTGATATTCGTTGTCATTCTGGGCGTCGGTGCCGCGGTGGCTTATGCCAGGTTTAGAGTGGCCGATAATTTTGGGGCGGGCGCGATTGGAGTCAGCGCTTTTATTCTGGCCATTGTCGTCTCCTCCGCGATTCAGGTTGCCGATCAGTGGGACAGGGCGGTGATATTGCGCCTGGGCCACTTTCACGCGCTTAAGGGGCCGGGGCTGTTTTTAATCATTCCCGTTCTTGATGCAATTCCTTATTGGATCGACACCCGCGTTATTACGACAGGATTCAAAGCGGAAAAAACGCTGACCAAGGATACGGTGCCGGTGGACGTGGATGCCGTGCTGTTTTGGAAAGTGGTGGACCCAAAGAAGGCGGCTTTGGACGTTGCGGACTATCAAAGCGCCATCAGTTGGGCCTCCCAAACTGCCCTCCGCGACGTCATCGGCAAGACCATGCTTTCAGACATGCTGGAAGGCAGGGACAAAATTAGTGCCCTGCTGCAAAAGATCATTGACGAGCGCACGGAACCTTGGGGCATCAATGTCATTTCGGTGGAGGTGAAGGATGTCTTGATTCCTTCCGGTCTGGAGGATGCCATGTCCATGCAGGCGCAGGCGGAAAGGGAGCGCCAGGCCAGGGTGATCCTGGGTGACGCCGAGCGCCAGATCGCGGAGAAGTTCACTGAAGCAGGCAAGAGTTATGAGCACAATCCGATCGCCTTTCATTTGCGGGCGATGAATATGCTTTATGAGGGTTTGAAGGCCAACGCCACCATTGTCATCGTTCCCAGCACCGCCGTGGAATCGATGCAACTCGGCGGGCTGGCCGGGATGACCGCGTTGACCATGGGGCTGGGCCAGGAACGCGCCAACGGTCTTAAGGATGGCGAACTCAAAAAGCAGTTGGATGGCGTCACGGCAACCCAGGAAGTCCTCTCCCGCGCTTAACCCAAGACATTGGAAACTGTCTGGAAAACGAGCCCTATAGCCCACACGCGTTAGTGCCATCTCATCCCCACAACATGAAATCCAAAAGCTCTATCCAGCAACGGAATTACAAGAGCGCGATCCCCCCGCATTCATCTATGGCGTCACATTTAAACCAAAATGAAACGGAGGTCGCGCCAGCGGCAGAGGCGGTGGCCAAAAGGGCTTATTTCATTTATTTGAACCAGGGTTCGCTACCCGGTCACGATCTCCATTACTGGTTGGAGGCCGAGGCGCAGCTGCGGGCAGGACGCAACCGCCCGCTTATTCGTGGTTTCGCCGCCAGGAACCGATCGACTCTTGAGCCCCCAGGAAACCAAGGGGGAGGGCGAGTGCGACAAAACGGCAGCGGCAAGGCCAGACCCGATTATGAACAACAACTTCATTGAACTGAACGAGGCGAACTTCCACCGGGAGGTGCTCAGCGCCCTGCAGCCCGTCTTGGTCGAGTTTTGGGCGGGTTGGTCGGAAGCGAGCAAAGCGATGGCCCCGCTGCTTGAAACCGTCGCCCAGGACGATGCCGTCCTGGTCAAAATTGTGAGGGTGAATGTGGAGCATCACGAAAACCTGACCGATCAATACGGCGTCCGGGCTGTGCCCACCCTGCTTCTGTTCAACCAAGGCACTGTGCAGGATCAGATTGTCGGGCGAACCACCCCCCAAGCGGTCCGCGAGAGTTTAATGAGACTGACTTGAGTTTCAGTCCAGAACAGACCCAAACGCGAGAGAGGAAAGCACCATGAACACAGACCCCAGCGATCAACCAGCGATGGCATTTACCCAAACCTGCCAGCGTGTGGGCATCGCCGCCGACCACGGAGGTTTCGAGTTAAAAGAATATCTCGTCAAAATGTTGCGCGCCGCCGGTCATGAAGTGAACGACTTCGGCGACAGCCAACTGAAGTCGGACGACGATTATCCGGATTTTGTCATCCCTTTGGCTCGGGCGCTCGCCGCTGGGAAAGTGGATCGCGGCGTGGGCATCTGTGGCAGCGGGGTTGGGGCATCCATTGCCGCGAATAAAGTAAATGGAGTTCGAGCCTGCTTGATTGACGAGAACTTTTCGGCCCATCAAGGCGTCGAGGACGACGATTTAAACATGATCTGTTTTGGAGGGCTTTTGGTCGGTCACGCCCTTGCCTGGGAATTGGTGCAAACATTTCTCGCCGCGCGCTTCATCGGCGCTGAGCGATTTCGCCGCCGCCTGGCGAAAGTGGCGGACCTGGAAACCAAGCCATGTTAGGCAACATGATGAAAACAAGTCCCCTCGCCGGAAAACCGGCGCCACTTGGAATTCTCGTCGATGTGCCAAGGCTGGTCTCGGCCTACTACACCGGCCTGCCCGATCCTGCAGTGCCGGCCCAGCGGGTGGCGTTTGGCACCTCGGGGCATCGCGGTTCCTCCTTTAAACTGGCATTCAACGAATGGCATATCCTTGCGATCACCCAGGCAATTTGTCTTTATCGCGCATCAAAGAAAATCGTCGGCCCGCTCTATCTTGGCATCGACACGCATGCGCTTTCCATACCGGCCTGGGCCAGCGCGTTGGAGGTCTTGGCGGCCAATGGCGTAGAAGTGATGCTGGCCCAAGGGGATGAATATACTCCCACTCCGGTAATTTCTCATGCGATTCTGGCTTACAATCGGGGTCGCGCAGAGGGACTGGCCGATGGCATTGTCATCACGCCTTCGCATAATCCGCCGCATGACGGCGGCTTCAAATACAATCCGCCTAATGGTGGTCCGGCAGATACCGTCGTCACCGGCTGGATAGAGTCAAAAGCAAATGAATTGCTGGAAGCGCGCTTGGCGGGGGTGAAGCGAATTCCCTATGAGCAGGCACTGCGCGCCTCGACGACGCATCGGCATGACTATCTTAGCGCCTACGTCAATGATCTCGGCAGTATAATTGACTTGAACATCATTCGCGGAGGGAAAATTCACCTGGGGATTGATCCACTCGGCGGCGCGGGCGTCCACTATTGGGCGCGAATCGCCGAGCAGCATGGACTGAACCTGACGGTAGTGGACGAGACGGTGGACCCGACGTTTCGCTTCATGACGGTGGATTGGGATGGCCAGATACGGATGGATCCTTCCTCACCGTACGCCATGCAAAGGCTGATTGGCCTGAAGGATCGTTTTGATCTCTCGTTCGCGTGCGACACCGACCATGATCGGCATGGAATTGTGACCAAGAGCGATGGATTGCTGCCGCCCAATCACGACCTCTGCGCGGCCATTTTCTATCTTTTGCAGAACCGCCCGAAATGGTCCAAATCGGCCGCCATTGGCAAGACATTGGTGAGCAGCCAGATGATTGACCGGATCACCGCGAAGTTTGGCCGGAAGCTCTTCGAGGTGCCGGTTGGCTTTAAATGGTTCGTGGAAGGACTGCTCAACGGTTCGCTGGGATTTGCCGGGGAGGAAAGCGCAGGTTCAGTTTTTCTTCGTCTCGATGGCACTGTCTGGACGACGGACAAAGATGGAATTGTCCCCTGTTTGCTGGCCGCCGAGATGACCGCGCGGACGGGTCAGGATCCCGCCGCGATGTATCACAAATTCGGGCAGGAGTTCGGAGAGCCTGAATATGCCCGCATTCAGGCGCCAGCGACGCCAGAGCAAAAGGGGCGATTGGAGAAACTTTCCCCGCAGCAGGTCAAGATCACCGAGTTGGCGGGGGAAAAAATCCAGACCGTTCTTACTCAGGCGCCAGGGAACGGCGCTCCCATCGGCGGGTTGAAAGTGGCGGCCCAAAGCGGTTGGTTTGCGGCGCGTCCTTCGGGCACGGAGGACATCTATAAAATTTACGCCGAGAGCTTCCAAGGAAAGTACCATCTTAACCGCATTCTGGAGGAAGCGCAAAAAATCGTGAACGATGCGATTGCTCCTGCAGCTCTTTCCGCAATGGGACTTCCGAAAAAGTGATGAAAGCCATTGTTTACATCAAAGCCAATTGGACTTCTTCCGTGAGCATAATCGCCTTGGTCGTCCTGGCATTTTGCCTGGCCTCCTGTGTAGACGATGCAACTCCTGTCCCGCAGGCAGAATACTCGGCGAAAATTGTTGGGCGCTGGCAAGGCACCGCCGGCGAAATGAAAGAGACAATGTCCATTGACGCTGACGGCACTTTCGTTTGCCGACTATATCCTACGGGGTTCATTGCCAATACTCTTTCTCATGGTGTGAAGGGAACGGTTCGCGGAACGTGGGAGATCCACGGCGCAATGATCACTCTGAACATCACGGATGCGAAAAAGGAGCATCTGGACAACAGGATGACTGCCAGCACGATCGTGGCGTTCAAGAAAAACGAGCTCGTATTAAGATCTGATCGTGGCGGGACCTCGCCCTTCCAGCGAGTGCGTACCCTTTGATCCAAACTTTAAAGAGAGGAAAACAGAAACAAGATGAAAATAAAAAACGACAGCGTGAGCCCGCCAACACCGGTTAGCACGCCGATTTACAGTTGTTTACACAAGGACGTGGAGGGATTCGATTCCCTTGCGGAGTTAGCACTGGATTTGCACTGGTCGTGGAACCACGCCACCGACGGAATATGGCGACAGCTTGATCCCATCCTGTGGGAACTCACACAAAATCCCTGGGTGGTCTTGCAGACGGTTTCGCGCGATCAACTCCAGCGAGTGCTGGCCGATCCCGCCTTCCGCAAGAACATTAATGACCTCCTGCAATCCAAGCGTCAGCAGGCGGAGGCTCCGGCCTGGTTTCAGCAGCGCCATCCCCAGTCTCCCTTGTCTTGCGTCGCCTATTTCTGCATGGAATTCATGTTGAGCGAAGCGCTGCCCATTTACTCAGGCGGCCTTGGCAACGTAGCCGGCGACCAGCTTAAAGCCGCCAGCGACCTGGGAGTCCCGGTGGTCGGAGTGGGTTTACTCTATCAACAGGGCTATTTTCGCCAGGTAATTGACAAGGACGGGGCCCAGCAGGCCCTTTACCCCTACAACGACCCTGGACAACTGCCCATCACGCCGGTGCGCCAACCGAACGGCGAATGGTTGCGGCTGGAGATTGCTCTGCCCGGCTACTCGGTCTGGTTGCGCGCCTGGCAGGTGCAGGTGGGTCGAGTAAAGCTTTATCTCCTGGACAGCAATGACCCGGCGAATTTCCCCGCGCATCGGGGGATCACCAGTGAGTTGTATGGTGGCGGTCCTGAACTGCGCCTCAAGCAGGAAATACTTCTCGGCATCGGTGGATGGCGGCTGCTCCGCGCACTGGGCCTACAGCCGGAAGTCTGTCATCTCAATGAAGGACATGCCGCTTTCGCCGTCTTGGAACGCGCCCGTGATTTCATGCAAGAAAACAAGCAGCCCTTTGAAGTCGCACTGGCGGCCACGCGGGCGGGAAACCTCTTCACCACCCACACAGCCGTCGCTGCCGGCTTTGATCTTTTCCCTCCGGCTCTGGTCGAACAGTACGCTGGCAGGTACGCCAAGGAGAAGCTCGGCCTCACCCTGCACGATTTGCTGGCCCTGGGCCGCCAAAATCCGAACGATGCGTCGGAGCATTTCAACATGGCCTATCTGGCCATCCGGGGGAGCGGATCGGTGAATGGCGTGAGCCGATTGCATGGGATAGTCAGCCGGCATCTCTTCCAGCCGCTCTTTCCGCACTGGCCGGCAGAAGAGGTGCCCGTTGGGCATGTGACCAACGGAGTTCATATGCCGACTTGGGATTCAGCGGCGGCGGACGAACTTTGGACGAAGGCTTGTGGAAAAAATCGCTGGCTGGGGACGGCAGAAAACCTGGAGCAGGATATTCGCCGTGTGTCCGACGCCGATCTCTGGCAATTTCGCACGGCTTCCAGCAAGTTGCTGATTGACTATGCCCGAGACCGGCTGGCCCGGCACTTTGCCGCCGCCGGCGAGTCAGCCGAGACAGTGGAAGGGGCGAAACATCTTTTTGATCCCAATGTTCTGACCCTGGGCTTTGCGCGCCGTTTCGCCACTTACAAAAGGCCAAATTTGTTGCTGCACGATCCGGCGCGACTGTTGCGCTTGTTATCCAACCGGGAGCGCCCGGTGCAACTTCTGATCGCGGGCAAGGCCCATCCGGCGGACACGGCGGGGCAGGCCCTGATCCAAAAATGGGTTCAGTTTATCCGCCGGCCCGAGGTTCGCCCTCATGCGGTCTTCCTGAGTGATTACGACATGCAATTGACCGAGCGCCTCGTGCAGGGGGTCGATGTCTGGCTGAACACGCCACGGCGCCCCTGGGAAGCGTGTGGAACGAGCGGCATGAAAGTGCTGGTCAATGGAGGCCTTAATTTCTCGGAATTGGATGGCTGGTGGGCTGAAGCCTATGCGGCGGATTTGGGTTGGGCACTGGGTGACGGTAAGGAACACGGCGACGACCCGGCGTGGGACGCGGCCGAGGCGGGCATGCTCTACGACTTGCTCGAACACGAGGTGATCCCCGAGTTCTACGCTCGCGACGGCCAGGGAATTCCGAAGGCCTGGGTGGCGCGAATGCGGGAGAGCATGGCGCGGCTGACTCCGAATTTCTCCGCCGATCGCACCGTGCGTGAATACACCGAACAACACTATCTCCCGGCCGCCGCCGCCGTGCGTTCGCGCGTGGCCAATAACGGCGCCGGCGGCAGGCAACTGATTGATTGGCGGCACGATCTGCGACAGAAATGGGCTGGATTGCGCTTCGGCGAAATGAAAGTAG
>Ga0302320_10021395_pt1 | contig 12838 bp, 11 predicted proteins | sample Bog_T0_3_FD_202130 | JGI IMG/M metagenome (GOLD analysis project Ga0302320, IMG submission 202130) | Peat permafrost microbial communities from Stordalen Mire near Abisko, Sweden - Bog_T0_3 | ecosystem: Environmental > Terrestrial > Soil > Wetlands > Peat | place: Sweden: Abisko, Stordalen Mire...
GGCGTGAACATGAGCTGAAATTCTTAAAGCCGACCCGCCCAAGGCCGTTCAATTCCCCTCGGAGAACGAGGGGATCGCAGTCGAATTTTGCCCCCTATGGGATGCCAGTGAATTCGATTTGAAGGTGGAGGAGTCAGAAGGAACCCAGAAGTTTGTGGCCTTGGCCGGACCCTTTCTTCACACGCTACGTGAAGGCGCAGTGTTGATTGTGGACGAGCTTGAGGCGCGGCTTCATCCGTTGCTGACCAAGACGCTCGTCGGGTTGTTCAATAGTTCGGCCAACCGTCGGAACGCACAACTGATTTTTGCCACACATGATCAAGGGCTCCTCGATCCGAATCGCATCCGGCGCGATCAAATATGGTTCGTCGAGAAGGACGGCTTTGGCGCGTCGCGGCTTTTTTGCCTCGACGAGATCAAAGGTGTGCGGAAGGAGGCCAAGTTCGCCAAGGAATATCTTCTTGGCCAGTTTGGTGGCGTCCCGCGCGTCGGTGACATGCAGGGTGTGTTGAGCCATGCCACCAAATAAACCTTGGGAACATCGCGCAGACGTTCGTCGCCGCGGCGGGACCCGACAGCGGCGGCGGGTGCTGATTGTTTGCGAGGATAGCAAAAGCTCGTGCGACTACTTTAGATCATTCGAGGTTGACCGGAAAAGGGTGGAAGTCGTGGCCGAGGGAACAGGAATGAACACTGACAGTCTCGTAGAATACGCCAGGGGCCGAATGGAGGACGCCGCGCGGCGTGGCCAACCCTATAATCAAATTTGGTGCGTTTTTGACCGCGATGACTTCCCGTTGGCAGATTACGACCGCGCTTTCCAACTGGCGCGCAACTACGGCATCAAAGTGGCGTGGTCCAATGAGGCCTTCGAACTTTGGTACCTGATGCATTTCAACTATCACGATACTGGCATCAGACGGCAGTATTACCAAGCGAAGTTGGGTCCATGCCTGGGATGCAGTTACGACAAGGCCGACAAGACCCTTTACGCCAGATTGAAATCCCGGCGGGAAACGGCCATAAAACATGCGCGGAAGCTGGAAAAAAAGTGGAATGAATGCGGGGAGAGATTTCCCGAGCGATTGAACCCGTCCACCAGCGTCCACAAGTTGGTCGAGTTTTTGAACGAATTGGCGGATCTGGGCAGTACGGATTGAAGAGCGCCTCCGTAGCGGTCGCACCCTTCTGCCGCCCGGCAAACGACAAAGTAACCTTCCCACCCCCGGTTTCGTCTTGTCAATTGCCGACGCCCCCCTAAAATGACGGGGCGATGAAGCTTACGATCATTCGCGGCAGAAACTTCAACTAAAATCAGGAGCATACGTTTGCACTATGAAAATGAAACACGCATTTATTGTCATGGCCCTCGGCGCCGTCACGGCCTTGCCGTCATTGGCCGGGGTTAGCCCGCACGAAACCGTTAGCGTCAAAATCGGCGACAACAACGTTAAAATCACCTACGGCCGGCCCTTCTCCAAGAAGCCGGGCACGGATACCGTCCGCAAAATCTGGGGCGATTTGGTCCCGTGGGACAAGGCTTGGCGGCTGGGTGCCGACCAGAGCACCACGCTGGTCTGCGACAAGGGAATTAGCTTCGGCAGCGTCGCCGTCCCCGCCGGCACCTATCGCCTCTACCTGGTTCCCTCGGAAAAGGGGACATCGAAACTCGCCATCAACAAGACCACCGGTATTTGGGGCATTCAAAAGGATGCAACCGTGGATGAGAAGAATGATCTGGCGCGCGTGGACGTAAAAAAAGCAGCGGTTGATCCGCAGGTGGACCAACTAACACTCTCCATCACGCCCGGTTCGGCTCCGAACAGCGGGGTCATCAATATTGTCTGGGAGAAGACAAAGTATTCCGTCGAATTCACGAACACGCCTTAGCTCGGCATTGGGCGCTTCGCCCTTTTCGCCGCGGCCAACGGTGGCCGCGGCGAATTTAAACCTCCACCTCGCATTCACGATGAATTCAGAAAAATTGGCCGCCTTGCTCGGCGCGGCTTTCGTGTTGACGCTGGGCGGTGGATTGCAGGCGCAACCGGGGGCGGCTCCAACCAGGCCGGCCATCCGGTTTCCCGAGCTTCCCCAGGCCAGCCCGCTTTGCACGAACATGGTGCGGGTAGGATTGACCGATATTAAAATCGTCTATTCGCGGCCGAGCGCGCGGCGCCATGCGGTATTCGGCGGCATCATCCCTTACAACGACATCTGGCGCACCGGCGACAACGCCTCGACCAAGATCAGCTTCAGCACCGCCATCAAAATTGGCGGAGCGGACGGCGGACCGCTTCCGGCCGGCGAATATGCGCTTTACACGATCCCGGATGACAAGGAGTGGACGATCATCCTTTCCAAGGACACGGGACTTTGGGGCAAGGAAGGCTACGATCCCAAGAACGATTATGGGCGCTTCAAGGTGGCGCCCATGAAACTGGCCGATCCGGTCGAGACTTTTACCATTGACGTCAATGACATCCAGGACGATTCGGCCACGCTCAACCTGTGCTGGGCCCGGGTGCGCGTTCCCATCAAACTGGAAATGGACAACGGCCCGGATTTGCTCGTCAAAATCAAGGAGTCCATGGAATCCAGCGTCCGAAAAAGTTCGGATACGTATCTCAAAGCGGCCACGTTTTATTTCGACCATACCAAGGATTTGGCGCAGGCCCTGGAATGGGTGAACCTTGGTTTGGCGACCCACCCTGCCGGTGCCGCCGGACCTCCGAATGCGTATCAATTGCTTTATCTCAAAGCCAAAATCCTCTCGCGTCAGGGAGACCGGGAGGGCGCCAGCGCCGCCGCGCAGCAATCGCTGGATTTGGCGCGACAGATCGAGGGTCCGACGACCGCCTACAATCTGTTGGATACGGAAATCATCCATGGCGCGCGCCAATGATAACGCGTGACCATGTTCATTCTAGTTCGGTAGGGCGGTGCTACGTCTCTGCCCCATCTTCCCGAAATTTGGGCGGCGACATAGCACCGCCCTACCGGGCGCTTGCAACTTTCGTTCTGATGTTGTTGTTCGCGCCGTTAGCCTCTGCTGCCGAGGCCCCGCCCGACATTCTCGCCGAACTGCGCAGTTTCCAGCAAATGGGCAGCGCGGTATTCATCGCCGCCCATCCCGACGACGAAGACTCCAGCCTGATCGCCCTGCTGGCGCGGGGACGCTACTGCCGCACCGGCTATCTCTCCGTGACGCGCGGCGATGGTGGGCAAAATCTCCTCGGCCCGGAGATAGGCGATGAATTGGGTGTCATTCGCACCCAGGAATTACTGGCGGCGCGGCGGGTGGACGGCGGCCAGCAGTTTTTCACGCGGGCAAAGGATTTTGGATATTCCAAAGATTATCGCGAAACCATGAAGTTTTGGGGCGAACAAGACGTGCTGTCCGACGTGGTGCGGGTGATCCGGGAGTTTCGGCCCGACGTCATGATCGCTGGCTTTTCGACCAATCCTTCCCCCACTCAGCACGGGCATCACACCGCCTCCGCCATTCTCGCAGGCGAAGCGTTCAAACTGGCGGGCGATCCCAAGGCGTTTCCCGATCAACATCTAAAACCGTGGCAGCCGAAGCGTCTTCTCCAGGACGCGCGCGGCGGCGGTTCGCTCTCGATGGAATACGGCCCCGAAATCAGCGCATTGGCGGGACTCAGCCGATCCCAGCACAAGACGCAGGGCTTCGGCAATTCCGCCGGGCGCGGCGGCGGTGGCGGCACCGCCGGTTTTAATTTCCTCAACGGCGAGCGCGCGACCAACGATATATTTGACGGCGTGGATACCACGTGGGGGCGCGTCCCCGGCGGCGCCGAAATCGGCTCGCTTGCGGGCGAAGTCATTGCCCATTTTAATCCCACGAATGCCGCCGCCAGCGTCCCCACGCTCTTAAAAATCCACCATCTGCTTGCGGCGTTGCCCGCTGATTCGGTGCTGGATGAGAAGCGGACAAAACTGGACCACATCCTGCAGCAATGTCTTGGTCTCTCGGTGCAAACCACCATCGCGCAGGGCGACGTGGTGCCGGGTGAGAAACTTCACCTTGAAACCACGGCGATTCTCCACAGCGACGTTCCTGTGAAATGGCTTGCCGGACGTCCGCCCGGAAGCGGCATCGCCGGGGCCGGTGGGGCGGCGACTGTTCTCACCGCGGGCAAGGCTTCGAGTCAGGTGGCGGATTGGGTCCTTCCAGCGATCACGCCTCCAACCTGCCCGTATTGGCTGCGCGAGAAAGGCACGATAGGCCTGTTTCGGGTGGACGACCCGTCTCTGATCGGTCGCGCGGAAAACCCGCCGGCGTATCCCATTGAAAACCGGTTCGAGGTCGGCGGCGAAACGATCTCGATTCAAACCCAGCCGGTCGCGGTCACGCACGACCCGGTGAAAGGGAATGCCACGCGCGCCCTCTGGGTGATTCCCCCCGTGTCGCTCAAGTTTGTAGATGATGTGGAACTTTTTCCACCGGGCGCCGAGCGCAAAGCCACCGTTGAACTGACCGCCGCGCGGGATGGCACCGCCGGCTTGTTAAGACTGGCTGCCCCGGCCGGCTGGCGCGTTTCTCCCTTGTTACAACCATTTTCGATTGCCAGGTCCGGCGAGAAATCCAGTTATACTTTCACCCTCACCGCGCCGCGCCGAACCGGAACCGCCGAAATACTCGCTGTCGCGGACGTCGGAGGACGAAGCTGGCACACGGGCCACGAGGAACTGCGTTATGAGCACATTCCGCCGCAGTTATTGCAACTGCCGGCGCGGCTGAAGGCTTTGAGCATTGACATGGCCGTGCGCGCCAAAAAAGTTGGTTACATTCCCGGCGCAGGCGACCTTATCGCCGAAGCCCTCACCCGCATGGGTTGCGAAGTGACCCAATTATTCGGCGACGATCTGACGTTCGAAAAGCTGCGCGGATTGGACAGCGTGGTCGTGGGCATTCGCGCGTTCAATGTGCGCACAGACCTGGCGGCGCATCTGCCGGCGCTCTTCGAGTTCGCCACCAACGGCGGCAATGTGATTGTACTTTACAATCGGCCGGGGCAGGGAGGACGCCAAACCGTAATGCGACTTGCGCCCTACAGCCTCGCGGTTTCCGGGGAACGGGTGACCGATGAAACCGCCGAAATGAAACTGCTGGTCCCGGACCATCCCGTCTTCAATATGCCCAATAAAATAGTTCCGGCCGATTTTGACGGCTGGGTGCAGGAACGGGGCGCCTATTTCGCCGGCCAATGGGACGAACATTTCACCCCGCTCATCGCCTGCCATGATCCCGGTGAAGCCGACCTCAGGGGCAGCCTGTTGGTCGCGCCTTACGGCAAGGGCTATTTCGTGTACACCGCGCTTTCCTGGTTCCGGCAATTGCCCGACGGCGTGCCCGGCGCCTACCGGCTTTTCGCCAACCTGGTTTCGCTCGGAAAATGAAGCCTCTGGAACCGTCCCCGGGCCAGTCCGACGAAAAACCTGGTATTGACGACAAGGAAACCGGCCTTCCCGTCCTGAAGACCTGGCCGTCGGTTTACCTTTTCGTTTTCGTCGCTTTCGTCCTTTGTGTCCTATTGTTGACAATCCTGACCCGCGCTTTCCCATGAACCTTCTGGACTACCTCGTGCTCTTCGGCACAATGCTCGGCATCGCGGCCTACGGTCTGTGGCGAACGCGCGGCCAGCGCGGCTTGAGCGGTTACCTGAAAGGCAGCGGCAAGACCGGATGGGCCACGATCGGACTTTCCGTAATGGCCACGCAGGCCAGCGCCATCACCTTCATCTCGGTGCCGGGGCAGGGATACCAGGACGGGCTTGGATTTATACAAAACTACTTCGCCATGCCGCTGGCCTTGATCATCATCGCCGCCGTGTTTCTGCCGATGTACCGGCGGTTGAATGTTTACACCGCCTACGAGTTTCTCGGGCAGCGTTTCGACGCCAAAACACGGCTGCTGGGCGCGGGACTTTTTCTTTTACAACGGGGCCTCGGCGCCGGAATCACGATCTACGCGCCAGCCATCGTGCTCTCGACGGTGTTTGGATGGCCGCTGGGCCTGACCATCATCTTCAGCGGTTTGCTCGTAATCCTCTACACCGCCATCGGCGGGAACGAGGCGGTGACGGTCACGCAGAAGTATCAGATCATGGTCATCTTCCTCGGCATGGCCATTGCGTTGGTGGTGCTGCTTCGGCGCATGCCGGTGGGTTTTGGCGACGCGCTGGCGGTGGCGGGCGCATTCCGCAAGCTGGATGCGGTTGATTATTCCACGGACATTCATCGGCGTTATACTGTTTGGTCCGGCATGTTTGGCGGACTGTGCCTGATGCTCTCTTATTTTGGGACCGACCAATCTCAGGTGCAGCGCTACATTTCGGGCGCTTCGCTGCGGGAAAGCCGTCTCGGGCTGATGTTCAACGCGCTCTGCAAGATTCCCATGCAATTTCTAATTCTGCTGCTCGGCGTTCTTATGTTTGTCTTCTACCAATTCGAGCGCCCCCCCGTTTTTTTCAACCAATCCTCGTGGAAGTCCGCAGCGGCACACAACAGCGCAAAATTTCACACCATCGAACAACGGTATGCCGCGTCCTGCCAGGAGACCGAGGAAGAAATATTTTTCTGGCTCGTCAGCCGGGAAAACGGCCTCGACGAGGATGGCCAGCAACGCGCGAAGGTTGTGGCCGCGCACGAGCAAAGCGAAACCATTCGCGCGGAAGCGCGGGAGGCCGTTCAGGCCGCGGATGTCCACGCCCAAACCAACGATGGCGACTATGTCTTCATCACCTTCATTCTGGCGCAACTGCCGCACGGCGTAATCGGTTTGCTGGTGGCGGCATTTTTTGCCGCGGCGTTGTCATCCAAGGCGGCGGAACTCAGCGCGCTCGGTTCGACCACCACGGTGGATATTTACTCCCACCTCGTCAAGCATGGCGCGGGCGACGCCCACTACGTGAAAGCTTCCAAATGGTTTACGGCGATGTGGGGATTTGTAGCGCTGGGTTTCGCGCTCTTCGCCCATCTGGCGGAGAACCTGATCCAGGCTGTCAACATCATTGGCTCCGTTTTTTACGGCGTGGTGCTGGGACTGTTTCTGGTGGCATTTTTTGTAAAATGGGTGCGCGGGACGGCGGTTTTTTGGGGAGCCGTGCTGGCGCAGGCGCTCGTTTTTTCCATGTATTTCGGACTCAAAAACACGCCGCACGAAATCAGCTATCTTTGGTATAATTTAATTGGGTGCTCGGCCTGCATCCTGTTCAGCGTCGTGATCGAGGCGGCGGGAATTGGGAAGAAGGCCGTTGGAGGTTGATTGGAACGGGCAGCATCAAGTTTCCCCTTTGCATCCGACCCGGATCGTCGCAAATTTTACCCGGCATGGAGAAGATTGACCTAACTTCTGAAATCGGCTGCTTTTCGTCCGAGCGCTGCTGTGTTGCCGCCATTCAGACGCGGGAAAGGAGATTCGGTGAAAAGGTCTAAGAGCCGCCGTCCGATAAGCACGGCTCCGCCCCTGGCCGATTACCCGACGTTTCTCGCGGCGCTGAAGGATCGCGTCCTTCACGCCCGAACTTCCGCCGCCCGTGCGGTGAATCAGGAACTGGTACTGCTCTACTGGGACATTGGATGCCGGTTGGTGGAAAAACAACGGACTGCGGGTTGGGGAGACGCGGTGGTCGAGATGGTGGCGGCAGACCTGGGGAAAGCATTTCCCCAAATGACGGGATTTTCGGCGCGCAATTTGTGGGATATGCAGCGAATCTATGCCAACTATACGGCTCCCGAGTTTCTCCAGCAAGTTGCGCGGGAAATGAATCGCCGGAAAGGAAGCCAAATACTGCGACAGGCTGTCGCAGTATTTGAGAGTGAGAAAGGCCGGCGGCAACCGACGGCAATACCACCCGATACGGAACTCATCAAGTTTGTGCGACAGCTTGTCGCAGAAATCCCCTGGGGTCAAAACCTGCTCATTCTCAATAAGTTCTCCGATCCTGCCGCCTGTCTTTACTACCTCCGGGCCACCGCCCGACATGGCTGGAGCCGCAGCGTCCTACTCAACCAAATCAAGGCCGGCACCTACGAACGCGTGGCAAGGGAGAACAAGACACACAATTTTTCCGTCGCCCTCCCAGAGGATCTCGCGGCACAGGCGGACGAAATGCTCAAGAGCAGATACAATCTCGAGTTTCTGGGCCTTGCGCGAGCGATGAGGGAGCGCGACTTGGAGAAACGTCTCATCGCACGCTTGCAGCAGTTTATTCTGGAACTGGGCTACGGCTTTTGCTTTGTCGGGCGACAGTTTCGACTTGCGCTCGGCCACAAGGAATACTACGTGGACCTGCTCTTCTATCACCGCTTTCTCAAGGCGCTGGTGGCTTTCGACTTGAAAACTGGCCCGTTCGAACCGGAGCACGCGGGTAAAATGGACTTCTATCTGAATCTCCTCAACGAGAGGGAGCGAGGCCCGGATGACCAACCGTCCATCGGTATCGTCCTTTGTGCGGAAAAAGACGATGTGGAAGTCGAGTTCGCGCTCAAATCGAAAAGCAATCCCATCGGTGTGGCCGAGTACCGCCTTCAACCCAGATTGCCGTCCGAATTAAGAGGGCGCCTGCCCACGGCCAAACAGTTGGCCGACGTCGTGCGCAAAGCAAAAGAGGAAAAATGAACCAGGAAATCGGGCAGGTTTGCCAATGAGTGCCGAGCCGCTTGCATTATGAACACGAACCCGATCATCTGTTTTGGCCAGCAGCCGTGCGGGTTTTTTCCGCGCCGCTTCCTCGCGGCCAAAATCCGGACGGCACGCCGGCTGCAAAGCGAGATTGGCGGGGAAATTGTTTTTTTCTTCCACGACAGCGACCACGACCCGCGCGAAACCACCACCATCCTGCGCCATCGCAAAAACGGGGAGGCGCTGCGCCTGAACTTCGCGTGCGAAAACAAGGTGCAGCGCAAATTTTCGCCGCTCTTTGCCAAGCGCATCGCGGCGGAGTGGAAGGATCGGACGGCAATGCAACTCCCGTCGTTTGTAGATGGCAAATGGGTTGAGGCTTTTAAACAAACTACCGCGGCCAACCCGGCCGAATTTTGCCTCGAGATGTACCGCCGCATGGGCCTGCTCGAAGGCGTGCGGGTCGAGCGCTCGGGCGATCCCGCTTTTCGCCGCGCGGCGTGCGACATTGCCGATTTCTTTGTTGACGTTCCGTACGAGGGCGAAATCGTGCGCGCCCGCCACGCCGCGGGCAAAATGACCTTGCACGAAGGCGGCGACGCCTTCATCAACCTTCCCGTGACGCCGTTCACCAGGGAACAAATCAGTCCGACCCGCGACTCACGGTTGCGCTGGATGCAGTCCGTCATTCATTGCACGCATTACATTGCCGGGGCGGGCGAACAGGCGTATCTTTGCGCGACCGATGCGCCGGAAATCACTTTTGTCAAACGCGACCCCATTGACCGCTCCGATGAAGCCTGGACCGAAATCTCCCTCTGAGCACCCGCCCCTTCTCGCCTTCGGCCCGCACCCGGACGATGTTGAATTCGCCTGCGGTGGCGTGATCGCCAAGGAAACCCGCTCCGGGCGGCCGGTGCATCTGGTGGTGTGTTCGCGCGGCGAAGCCGGCACGCACGGCACTCCCGCGGAACGAACGGACGAGGCCACCAAAGCCGCCGCCATCCTTGGCGCGACCATCGAATTCGTGGAACTGGATGGCGATGCCCGCCTCGAAATCCGCGCCGCTCACGCCATCAAATTGGCGGCGATCATTCGGCGGGTCCGTCCGTCCATCGTGTTCGCTCCCAGTGTCGTGGAAAACCAGCATCCCGACCACGCGCGGTTGGGCAGACTCGTGCGCGATGCCGCCCGGCTGGCCCGCTACGGCGGGTTAAAGGAACTGCGGCCGGCGCCGCCTCACGCCATCGAACAGTTATACTTTTACGCCGTCACCCCGGAGGCCGAACCCGTCGGCGCGACCCCGGTGCTGGTAGATGTTTCCACGCTGGAAATCATCGCAGCGTGGCGGGGCGCAATGGAAGCGCACGCCTCCCAGGTTCAGGCCCGCCCTTACGTCGAACTCCAATTGGCGCGCGCCCGTCTGCATGGGCTGCGCGCGGGCTGCGACTACGCCATCGCCCTGTTTCCGGGCGACCCGATTGTGGTCGGTTCGCTGGCGCAGTTGACCCGCGGCGCGCGGCGCTTTTGAAATGGGCCGTCCGCTGAAAATCGGCATCACGTGCTATCCGTCGGTTGGCGGCAGCGGGATTCTGGCGTCGGCGCTGGGCGAGGAACTGGCCCGCCGCGGCGACGAAGTCCATTTCATCGGCTACGAACGTCCGTTCCGCCTGCCGTCTTCCGCGCCGCGCATTTTCTTTCATCCGGTCGTGGTCAATGGTTACGGGCTGTTCAAATATCCCGACTATACGCTGCCGCTTTCGGTCAAGATGGCGGAAGTGAGCCGGGAACATAAACTGGATGTGCTGCACGTGCATTACGCCGTGCCGCACGCCACCGCCGCCATCCTCGCCCGCGACATGCTGCCGCCGGAATTGCAGCCGCGCGTCGTGACCACCTTGCACGGCACCGACACCACCCTGCTCGGGCGTGATCCCGGTTACGCGCCCGCCATCAGCCACGCCCTGGCCCGCTCGGACGCCATTACCACCGTCTCCGCCTATCTGCGCCAGGAAACGCAGGACGTGCTCGGCGTGACGCGCCCGATTGATGTCATTTATAATTTCTTCGAGCCGCGTCCGACACGCCGTTCGCCCGAGGAGGTGCGCGCGGAATTGGGTCTGCGCGACCAAATGCTCATCCTCCATGCCTCGAATCTTCGGGCGCCCAAGCGGATTGATTTATTGCTGGAGGTCGTCGCCCGCGTGCAACCGAGGGGCGGGTTCAAGCTGTTGATTCTCGCCGGCGAAAGCTTTGCGCCCTTCGCGGAAGACGTGCGGCGGTTGGGACTGGAAGAAACTGTTATCGTGCGCGAAAAAGTCAGCGATATTGAGGACTATTTCCAGGCGGCCGACATCGGGCTGTTTACGTCTGAACTCGAGACTTTTTGCCTGAGCATTTTGGAGGCGATGTGCTTTGGCTGTCCCAGCGTCTCGACTTGCGTCGGCGGCATCCCCGAGGTGGTGGAAGACGACGTCAGCGGGGTGCTTATTCCGTTCGGCGACGTCGTCGCCATGGCGGCAGCGGTCGAGACGCTCCTGCGCGATTCCGCCCTCCGCCAAAAATTGGGCCAGGCCGCCCAGACACGCGCGCGCAAACTTTTTTCCGCCGAGACCGTCGTGCCGCAATATCAGGCCCTCTACCGCCGGGTGTGCGGGGGCTGAAGTGCTGGCTTCCTCGTTTACTGCAGATCCAAAACCACCACCGACTTGGCCGGCAGCGCCACGTTCAACTTCCCGCCGGACAGCGAGGCGCCGGTAAATGGTTTCGGGGAAACCACGTCCGGAGCGTCAAATGTATTGTGCGAATTAATCTCCGACGCGGTGAGAATGCGGCCCGAGACCGAACTCGCCTTCATGCCTTCCAATTCGCACGAAACCATGGCCGTGACATGCGGGTCCACGTTGACCAGTGAAAGATGCGTTTTGCCGGAGGCGTCGCGCGAGGCGGTGGCATCCAACATCGGCATGGTGCGGTCGGCGTAACGGTAATCCGGCGTCAGCAGCGAAACCGGCAGGAAGGTCGCGTCCTGATGGACCTTGTACATTTCAAAGACCCAGTAGGTCGGCGTCACGGTCATCTTCGGGCCGTCGGTCAAGACCATGGATTGGAGGACGTTGACCATTTGGGCGATGTTGGCCATGGGCACGCGGTCGGCGTGCTTGTGGAAAATATTGAAATTCAGCGCCGCCAGCAGCGCGTCGCGCAACGTGTTTTGTTGATAGAGAAATCCCGGATTGGTCCCCGGCTCCACGTCGTACCACGAGCCCCATTCATCCACGATAAGGCCCACCCGTTTTTTCGGATCGGTGCGATCCATGATGGCGGAGTGCCGGGCCAGAATGCCGTCCATCTCGATCGTGCGCGACAGTTGCGTGATCCAAGCGTCCTCGCCAAACTCCGTGGCGGAACCCTTCGGCTTGGACCAACTGCCCGACGGCAGCGTGTAGTTATGCACGGAAATGCCGTTCATGAAGGAGCCCGCCTGCGCCATCATCACCGTGGTCCAGTACAAGTCCTCGCCACTCGCGCCGCTGGCAATGCGATAAGGGTAGTTCTTGTTGGTCGTGTAATTCTTGACAAAGCTGTTGTAGCGCCGGAAAAGATCGGCGTAATACTCCGGACGCATGTTTCCGCCGCAGCCCCAGTTTTCGTTGCCCACGCCGAAATAGGCAACCTTCCATGCCTTGTCCCGTCCGTTTTGCCGGCGCAAATTGGCGAGAGTGGATTGCGTGTCTGACGTCATGTATTCGACCCATTCCATCATTTCCTGGGGCGTGCCGCTGCCGACGTTGCCGCAGACGTAGGCGTCGCAGCCGAGTTGTTCGCACAAATCCATAAACTCGTGCGTGCCAAAGGCGTTGTCTTCCACCACGCCGCCCCAGGTCGTGTTGATCATCTTGGGCCGTTTTTCGCGCGGCCCGATGCCGTCGCGCCAGTGGTACTCATCGGCAAAACAACCGCCCGGCCAGCGCAGCACAGGGATGTCCAGCTTCTTTAACGCCGCCACGACATCATTGCGAATGCCGTGTGTATTCGGGATCGGCGAATTCTCGCCCACCCACAACCCGCCATAAATGCCGTGGCCGAGATGCTCGGCAAACTGTCCATACTGATGCCGGTTGATGACCGGTCCCGGTTGATCCGCCTTGAGCAAGAGCGTGGCGTTGACCATGCCCGTGGCGTCCTGAG
>Ga0302320_10021397_pt1 | contig 12837 bp, 10 predicted proteins | sample Bog_T0_3_FD_202130 | JGI IMG/M metagenome (GOLD analysis project Ga0302320, IMG submission 202130) | Peat permafrost microbial communities from Stordalen Mire near Abisko, Sweden - Bog_T0_3 | ecosystem: Environmental > Terrestrial > Soil > Wetlands > Peat | place: Sweden: Abisko, Stordalen Mire...
GGGGAGATGAGCCTGGAAGACTTGCTGGGCGCGCTCTCCGACTATCTGTTGCAGAGTGGTTTTCAGGGCTACGAGTACGGCGATCCCAGCGGCGACGGCGAAATGACGCTGGACGATCTGCGGAAGATGCTGGAACAGGCGTTGCTCGAAAGTAGCGATCTCGATGAGAAACTTCGCGAACGCATGCAGCAGATGTATATGGACGGGACGCTCGACCAGTTGATCGAACAGCTCATCGAGCGCATGCAGCAGGAAGACTACATCAGCATCGATCAACCTTTCGATCCGGCGAAACGGTCGAGCACGGCAGGACAAGTCGGCGAAGCGCAGTCGCAAGTGAAGTTTGAGATCACGGACAAGAGCCTCGACTTCCTAGGATTCAAGACCCTGCGTGATTTGATGGGATCGCTGGGCAAGTCGAGTTTTGGCCGCCACGACACTCGTGACATGGCCACAGGGATTGAAGCTAGCGGAGCATCGCGTAAGTACGAGTTTGGCGACATGCTGAATCTCGACATCACGGCGACACTATCGAGCGCGATTCAACGCGAAGGCCTGACGCTACCGCTGAATATCGAATACTCCGACCTGCAGGTGAATCAGTGCGAGTATCAGTCTTCGTGCGCGACGGTGCTCATGCTCGACTGCTCCCATTCAATGATTCTTTACGGCGAAGACCGATTCACGCCGGCGAAGAAAGTTGCGATGGCGCTGTCGCAACTGATTCGTACGCAGTATCCTGGCGATTCGTTGTCGCTGATTTTGTTTCATGACTCTGCGGAAGAAATCCCCATCTCGCAATTGGCACGGGTGAAAGTCGGCCCTTATTACACCAACACGCGCGAAGGCCTGCGGCTGGCGCAGCGCATTTTGCAGCGCCAGCGCAAAGACATGAAGCAGATCGTGATGATCACGGACGGCAAGCCCTCCGCGCTGACGCTCGAAGATGGGCGCATTTACAAGAATGCCTTCGGCCTCGACCCGCTGGTGGTGAGCCAGACGCTGGAAGAAGTCTCCAAGTGCAAGCGCGCCGGAGTGCTCATCAACACTTTCATGCTGGCCTCCGATTACGGCCTGGTGCAGTTCGTGCAGAAAGTCACCGAAATGTGCCGCGGCAAAGCCTACTTCACGACTCCCTACACGCTCGGCCAATATTTGCTGATGGATTACATGTCGCGGAAGACTAAGACGATTCACTGAGGACGGGTGTTTGTCTTAATCCCGGCACAACGCCAAGATAGCCTGAAAGTGCTTGGCAAGTGTGCCCAAGTATCCGGCACTGAGAGGTCCAAGGCCCCGCTCACGCGGGGCTTGTTGTTTTTGGCGCAGCCCCCCGCAAGGGGCGGCTTTTCGTTTTTAAGTTGAGTGCCGCGTTATTTCTTGGCGGCGGGGGCAGCCGGTTCGGCTTTGGCGTACTTGCGGCGGAAGCGCTCGACGCGTCCGGCGGTGTCCATGAGCTTCTGCTTGCCGGTGAAGAAAGGATGGCAGTTGGAGCAGATTTCCACATGGATATCGCCTTTGTGCGTGGAGCGAGTGCTAAAGCTGTTGCCGCACGCGCACAGCACACGAATTTCGTCATACGCAGGATGAACGGATGGTTTCATGGTGTTTCCCTTCGAGGTCTAAACCTTAGATTCTACTAGAGGGCGGTTGGATTCGGCAAACGGGAGTGGCCAGACAGGCGTCGGCCAACGCACTATTACGCAGAAAGCTCGCATAACGTCACTGCGTTATCCCGCCTGCTTTGAGCCACGGCGAAATCGACATGAACCAGACGTTCGAGTTGCTATTATCCCAAATCTCCAGCCGATCCAGATCCCGTTGCGCTTGCTCGCGTGAGCGGGGGAAATCGACTGGAATCGCGCGGTCGCTGCTGAAATAGATAGTACGGTGATCCGGGCCGAGATGGGGCTCGTCGTCGGTGCTGGAGCCGTTCTTATCGTCGCCAGCGTAACGGATCGGCACCACGGGACCCCATCCGGTTCCGTCTCTTAGCACAATATAAAGGTGATCTTTCGGGTTGCCCGCGCGCCGCCCGGAGCTGCAAAAAACCAGGAATGAACCGTCGGGCGCGATCTCGGGATCGACGTCGGCAGTCGTGCCATCGCTGAATGGAAGCGGCTGCGCTTGCTGGTAAGCGCCATTGGCATACTGGGAGAAGTACAACCGCTTTCCACCTTTTTCGTCGATGGAGACGAAATAGAGGCTGCCATCCGCGGCGATCGTGGGCTTCCAGATCGAGTGGCCGATGTTGACCGTGTCGGGCAGACGCGTCGGCTTGCTCCATCCTGACCCAACGTGATCGGTACGCCAGAGATTCGCGGTTCGATGCGCGGCTTTGTCGCCAGGCCCGGCCGGGGTCGCAGGACGAATGGAAACGAACACCAGGAACGATCCGTCCGGCGACATACCCGGCGAGGAATCGGGCCATTCGCCGGAAAAAGGTGCGGGAGTCGGCTTCGACCAGCGGCCGTCGATCTTGTGCGATTCAAGAATCATTCCCCATGCAGCGGTGCTGCGGGTGAAGAAAAGCGTGTTTCCATCCGGCGAAAATGTCGGAGAACCATCGTTCGCCGGACCGGAAATCACCCCCGGCTCAAAGATCTCAGGTGCAGGCCCGAGCACAGCTTGCGAAGCAGTGTTATCGCCCATAACGGATGCGTTCGCTTGCCCTGGGATAACAACCGCCAGACACCACAGAGACAGCAGCCAACTTCGCGCTCTTCGCGTTCTCGCTTCGCACTTTCTCGTTTTGCGCATAGCTCTCCTATTCCTGCACCGAGATTAGACGTAGCCACTCTCCATTCGTTTACGCGTGGCACGGGATTAGAGTAATCAAGCTGAACCTCTCGTGCCTGCCCTCGATCGCGCCACTCCCAAAAGCAATGCCAGGATTTACTATCGCTCAAACAAAAATACTCAGGATGTCGCTGACTTTGCGCCAGTCCCGTCGCAAGACTAACCTAGAGGCTATGCCCGATTCGATCGATCACGTCGCGATTTCGGTGAAGAACATCGCTGCATCGGCCGCCTGGTATCAAGAACATTTCCACTGCGAGGTTCTTTACCAAGACGACACTTGGGCCATGCTGCAATTCGCCAACATCAAGCTCGCTCTGGTCGTGGAGGCGCAGCATCCACCGCACCTCGGATTCTTTACGCCTCGCGCCGCCGAGTTCGGAGAACTAAAGCTGCACCGAGACGGCACGCGGTCGGTCTATGTCAACGACCCGGATGGCAACAATATTGAAATGCTGCAGATGGACAGCGCGACAGGCGCGAAGCGGTAAGCAGCGGTTTAGGTTCGCGCCGGAACTGCAGGCAGATGCTCGCGCAGCATTTCCATCAACTCATCTTTCATCTTCGGCCCGCAGGCAATAAGCCCCGACAACAGCGGATTTCGGAGATTGCAGCGCAGCGGCTGATTGTCCAGCGTGTGCACGAAACCTCCAGCAGCCTGAACCAGAGCAGCGCCGGCAGCGACATCCCACTCGTTTTTCGGCGTGAGCGTAAAAGTGACGTCCGCCTTGCCAGCGGCGACTAAGCCGAGCTTGTAGGCGACCGACCCCATGGGCTTCACGATCGAAGTCGAGTTCTGAAACTGCGCCCACTCGCCGCGTTTGAGTTCGCTTCGGCTGGCAAGAATCACCGCGCCATCGAGCGTCGCGCGCTGACTAGGCTGGGCAGGCTGCCCTTTGTAAGTGATTCCCGACTCCAGCGATCCGATGACGATTTCGTTGGTGGCAGGATTGCAGATCCCTCCAGCTACGGGAATGCCATTCTCCACCATCGCCACTGAAACGCAAAACTCTGGAATGCCTTGCACGAATTCACGTGTGCCATCGAGCGGATCGACGACCCATACGCGGCTCTTATCCAGGCGAGTGAGGTCGTCCACGCTTTCTTCCGATAGCCAGCCTTCGCCCTCGCGCAACAATTCTTTGCGGAGAACAGCGTCAGTCGCGCGATCGGCTTCCGTCACCGGATCATGCCCGACTTTATATTCGGTCTCGATGGCGCCGGAAGTAAATCGACTCAACACAACTCGGGCGGATTCCAACGCCGATTGAATCCGTTCTAAAGTTTCGCGATTTTGGGTCGAAGTCATAAACGTTTTCTATAAGAGTTGCAACGAATTCATCCAATCAACATGCGCAACCCAGTTCCCAGCAGCACTACGCATAAAAGCCGTCGCAGCCAAAGTGTTGGCACACGCGTACTGAGTTGCGCTCCAATCAAGCCGCCGGGGATTGAGCCGATGAGCAGCGCTCCCACCAGCGGAAAATTGATGTTGCCCAGACGATAATGCAGCAAGCTCGTCATGCCAGTGAGCGCGACCGCATGAACGATATCCGTCCCGACCATCACCTTGGGCGGAAAACTGTAAAACAGAAGCAAGAGCATCATCACAATGCTGCCCGACCCAACCGAAGTCATCCCGACCAAAAAGCCCGCCAGCAGCCCAATCCCCGACATCCCAACAAAAGACTTCGCCGTTGCTGGCCGGTTTGCCACACGCTCTTCGATCTTGCGCTGAAACAATAGCAGCGTAGGAATACAGATCAACATGATCCCCACCGCGATGGTGACGAACTTGTTTACGCCCGTGCCGTACACCGTCCGCAAGTGGCCGAGCAGTGTTACCCCAAGATAAGAGCCCGGCACACTTCCTACCGCCAGCGCCAGCACAACCTTCTTCCGCACTGTGCCTTTGCTGAGATGCACCAGGCTCGATGGAATCTTGGTGAAGAAGTTAAACAGCGCGTCGGTTCCCACAGCCAGAATCGGAGGCACTCCTAGAACAAAAATCAAAAGGGGCAGCAATAACACGCCGCCCCCCACCCCGGTCAGACCGATCAGGGTGCCCACCATCAATCCAATGAGGATCTTGCCCGCAAGGAGCATCACAAGAAGACCCAGTCCCTAGGCCGCGGTCTCTGTCGCGCCGATGAAGCCTTCGCGCTCCAGGTGAAGAATGATCTCCTGAGCGGCTTCTTCCGGCGACAACTCGCCCGTGTTGATGACCACTTCGGCCTTCACTGGAACTTCATAAGGATCGGAAATTCCGGTGAACTCCTTGAGAATTCCCGCCCGAGCCTTGGCGTACAAGCCTTTGCGATCGCGCTGCTCACAAACCTCGACTGTCGTCGAGACGTGAACCAGAATGAATCCGCCGTGGGGCTCGATCATCTCGCGCACTGCTTTGCGCGTCGCTTCGTATGGAGCGATCGGAGCGCAAATCGCAATGCCGCCATTCTTCGTGATCTCCGATGCAACGTAACCGATGCGGCGAATGTTGATGTCGCGATGTTCTTTGGAGAAGCCCAGCTCCGACGAAAGATTCTTGCGCACCAGATCGCCGTCAAGAATCGTGACCGGACGTCCACCCATTTCCAAAAACTTCGTCATCAGCACGTTGGCGATGGTCGACTTGCCCGAGCCGGAAAGCCCCGTGAAGAAAATCGTCACGCCTTGCTTATGGCGCGGCGGAAAGCTGCGGCGTAATTCATGTACGACTTCGGGATAGGTAAACCAACTTGGAATATCGCGGCCTTCGTTTAAGCGTTGGCGCAGCTCTGTGCCGGAAATATCCAACACTCGCGCGCCCTTGGGGACCTCGTCCTGCGGGAAATACTTATCCTGATCTTCGAGATACACCATCATCTGGAACGGAACCATGACCACGCCGATATCGGCTTCGTGCTTCTTGTAAAGTTCCTGCGCGTCGTACGGTCCGTAGAAGTTCTTGCCGTCGGTATCCTTGCCGGGACCAGCATGATCGCGTCCCACGATGAAATGGGTGACGCCATGATTCTTGCGAATCAGCGCGTGCCAGATCGCTTCGCGCGGACCTCCCATGCGCATCGCCAGAGGCAAGAGCGAAAGTTTGGCCGTGTTCTGCGGATACTTCGGCAGCAACAATTGATAGCAGCGCACGCGGGTGAAGTAGTCCACGTCACCCGGTTTGGTTAATCCGACTGAAGGATGAATCAGGAGATTGGCCTCGACACTCTTCGCCGCGCGGAAGGTGAGCTCAACGTGCGCGCGATGCATAGGATTCCGGGTTTGGAATGCGACCACTTTGCGCCATCCCAGTCGCGCAAATTCGGCGCGCAACTCCGCAGGCGTCAGCCGCAGGTTGCGGAAATCATAATGATGTGGCGCTTCCACGCCCTCAACCCGCCCACCCACATACCACGGATGAGATTTGTTGATGGCGAAATCAGCGCCAGGATGAGCAGCGCTGGTGCTGCCGAACACCGCTTGGGCTTCGGCTTTGCGATCGGCTTGCCATACATCTTCCACGTGCAGAACGGCGAGCATAACGCCTTCCGCATCGCGCAACGCAACTTTGCTGATGCCAGGAGTCAAGGTCTTCGCGAATTCTTCTTTCACGTCAAGCGTGATCGGAATCGGCCAAAGGACGCCCGATGCGAGGCGCATGTTGTGGCATACGCCTTCATAATCGGCGCGGTTCATGAAGCCTTGCAGCGGAGAGAATCCCCCGCTCATTAGCAACTCTAAATCGCAGACTTGTCGTGGGCTCAAGTCCCACGACGGCCACTCGCGCGATTGCGCTTTCAATGCGGAAACTTGTTCGTTCTTGGCCATGAGGTCGATCAGTTCTCCCCCATGTGCGGCGATAAGATGGCTGATTGAAGCGTTCAAATGCGTACTCCTCCCGAGTTTGCAGGCCTATACTGCCAGACCGTCGATTGCAAGATTTATGAGATTTAGTTCCGACTAGCGTTTGTCCGGATTTAGTGTTCAGACCCTATTGGCCGCTCTGACGCGCAGGTGAAGAAGCTGAGGGACGAGAACTTAACTTTGAATCGCCCTTAGATTACTACGGGGCGTGGCCTCAACGAAACTGATTCTTCACCGGGATCGCAGTCTTTTCATCATTCGTTCATAGTCAATGCAATTGCGCTGCCTTCACGGGTCGCCAAAAAGTCCAGTAAGTCGCTAATAATAAGCGGGTTGAACACCGAGGGGGCGGTTTGGACGCCCGCATTCGGTCGGGTGCCGCAAAAGTTTGCAGCTACTGGGCATTCAGAGTCGGCCTCAATTCGGGAGAGCGACCGGAGATGGCGTGCCCGGATTGGGTTCGCGCTCCACCGCGACGGCCGCGACATAGCCACTCTGAGCCGCGAACCCCCGCAACAGCCAAAGTGAGGCGACGGCAGGATCGGGCCGGGTGTGCAGAAGCGCGTTCTCAGGATCGGCATCGAGCGACACATCGAAGCCATCTAGCGGATGCGACAAGCCTTCCCCCCGCGCTTTGATGTATGCCTCCTTTCGCGTCCAGCAGCGGAAGAAAGCTTCCGCAATGGACGGCTCAGTCAACTCGCGCAACGCCGATTTTTCGGCTGGAGAAAAAAAGCGGTCCGCCAAATCCTGTGCGTTGAAGGCATCGCGAACGCGTTCCACGTCAACCCCGACGCGCCGCCCCCACGCCAGAGCGATGGCTCCGTATCCCTCGCTGTGTGAAACATTGAATTGCAGATCGCCGAATTGCAGGTCGCCTATTCCCGCTTCCAGGAAGGGTTTGCCGAACTTCGTGTATTGAAAGCGTACGGCCGCAGGCGTTATCCCAAGTTGACACGCCACCAATTTCCGCAGCATTGCCCGGCATGCCATATAGCGGTTGCGGTGCCTGTCAAAATGAAAACGCTGGGCCCGCTCTTTTTCGTCTGCGTCAAGAAGCTCGCACGCGTGTCGGATATCGTCCGCGTTTGCCGCAATGCTTCCGTGCCAGATCTGCACTTCGTTCGGGGTAAGTAGCTGCGCTTCGAATAAGTTGGCAGAATCGAACGACCGGATTGTAATTTTGATTTCGCTATTTTCCATGCAAGATCTCTTTTGCGCCGCGACCTTAGCTTCTTGGTATGTAAATTAAGGTAAATGATCGTGTATTTTTTCCGTTTTTTTCGTGAAGTGCGCCTTTGTGCCGTAAGGGTATCCGCCGTGCCCACAGCGAGGTTGCCGAAAATTGATGCTTGGCATCTCGGCTGCTGTGCCGACTCCCCGGCAGCAGTTCTAAAATCCGCGGAGCTTTGAAAGATCATCTTCGCCAGTGTTCACAGGCCTGTTCGATTCGATTTGCACCGGCATCCCAGAAACTTCTTCGCCCTGAGAAGCACGGGCGACGTGTCAGGAGACACCCTCCGTAACCTCATCACCATCGCTACTGTGCAAATTAGTTCTACATGGCATGGTGAGTGCTATCAAAAGTAATACCGTGAGCAAAACTTCTTGCGCTGGGACGTGTTTTTGTCGGAAGCCGTTGACGGAACCGAATATCCTCAAATCCTAATGGAGCGACTCATAATGATGACGGACTTTACCCTCCCCCTACAGCCCCGGGAACAACGGATCGCCGACCTGCTGTTGCAAGGTTACGACAACGCAGAGATTGGAAAAGAACTCAAGATCGCTCCGCGCACAGTCAAAGCGCATTTCAACCGGCTTTTTACGCGATTCAATATCGAGAACGGAATTAAGCGGGTCAAGCTGGCCACACTTTTGTATCGGAGGCAGCTATGGTTAGAGAAGACATGTACGGAAAACGCACTCCTAATGAACGAGAACGGCGGGTCATCGAACTGGTGGCCGGAGGACTCAAGAACAGCGAGGTTGCCGCTGCCATCGGCACCACCGAACACGTTGTCAAGAACTACCTACGCGTAATCTACGACAAGCTTGGACTGTGGAACCGGGTGGAATTGGCGCTATGGTACGAGGCTCGGAAGCATGAAAATTCCGTACGTGCGTAGAGGGCGAGTACTGAATTTCGATCCGCACAAAAGCATCTAGTCGCATGCTTTGCGGTTCGCGGGCTCGAACTGGTCTTGCTGCGCAGTGCGCTGTGAGACAAATTTTCCGCTCGACGTCTTCCCGTATAACTCTGAACCGGGGCAATAGTAAATCGCGGTATGCAAGTCTTCCCACACTTGTATAGCCGGGTTGCCCGCATAGACCGGCGCGGGCGGCGGAGGTTCGGCCAGTCCGAACGAAACCAACGCCTTCTCAAACCAAGTCAACTGAACTTGAGTTTGCTCGTCATCGGACGTTGAGGACGACGGTTGCCCTGAGCGACCGACTTGACTTGGGCGACTGCCCAATCCCGCAATCACAGCCAGCAAGAGAAGAACAGCCGCACCCAAATAAACGTTGGCCTTTTGCGTCCGCCAGAGATCTGTAAGCCATGAATTCTTCTGCGCGTGCGGCAGCGATTCCAGCCACTGCTGAGTTTCCGCGGCGGAGTTCCAGGAAGGGGTAATCGGTATTTCTAAAGACGCATTCCCCGCCCCGGGCAATGCTTCAACCGTCGTCGCTTCAATGGTCAGCGCGGTTTGCTCCTTCGGTGCGATTACATCCGGCGCACCCCCAATCCGCGACTCTGACCCCTGCCCCAGGTCGACTCGCATCTCATCGCTGGAAAACTTCTCAAATAGTGCCTGCAACGCGTCGGGTAACGCGTCGACCGCGGGATCGTCCAGACCGCTCGGCCCGTCCGTGCCCCAGGCCTCCGCTTGCGCCGCCTCTTTCTCCGCCTGCACGTGCAGATGCCACAAGGAAGCTTTCGGCGATGCATCCTCGGGAAAACCTTCGGGAGCAAAAAGGGCGAGCCCACAGCCTCCGCAAAAGAATTCCTCTTGAGTGAACGGAGTACCGCACCCGCGGCACAACGAACCAGCGATAGGTTGCCACTGCTCTTGCCCTGAGGTTTCGACTTTTTCACCAACGTTAGCTGCCACGTCGGTTACCGCGTGCGCTTCCGTGGGAGGCGCAAACGGATCCTTCAGCAGCGCTTCCAGGTCGATCGGGATCGCGCCTTCGCGAGATGAGTTTGTTTCCGCCGTCAGGTTCGATACCGACTCACGGCCGGCTCCGACTGAAGCAGGAGGAATCTTCGGCGGTTCCGACGCAACCCCAGTCACCTCATCGACCTTCGGTAAATCCAATACTGGAAGTCGAAGTTTCTCCAGCGGAACGGGCGCCTTCTGCGGTTGCGCCAGCCGATCCAATTGCGGCTTGAGCGCGTCCAGCACTTGCATCATGTTGGTACGCTCTGTAGTGAGGGAATGTCTCCACTCCTGTTCGGCCGCGCGGCCAATCGCCTCGCGCAAAAGTCCAGCCATCAGTTCTGCGGTCCGCACGTCTTGCGGACTGAAGCCATTAACTTTTTCGTAGCGCAGTTCAAGAAAGCCGGCGAGTTTGTCTTCGTGCGCCACCGTCACTGTGATGAAGGCTCGCACTCCGAGAGATTTACAGAGATCGGCGTTCAGCTGGGCGTTCTTGCTGACATCCGGACATTGCATTGTGGAACCTGAAGCTGAGAATCGCCCAGCCAGCGTTCTTTCAATCGGTACGCTCGCTCCCACTTCGTTGGACGCCTCGCCGACAACCGCCCGGAATGTCCATTGGCCTTCGTCGATGGTTCCTGCGAGAGCGCTGGTGCAGTGTGTGATCTTCTGTGCTCTCGCGGCGATCAGTCCGCAGGCACTTTGCAAATCCAACGCGCCGGTGTGAATCAGTCTTTGGGTTTCAACAATCTCGGCCAGAGGATCGAGCGGGGCTGCTTTCGGGGGCGCAGAAACCGCAGTTTTCGGGGACTGCTCGGAGTGCTCCTGCAACACGTAAGCCGCCTCCAGCAGCTGCTGGAATGTGCTTTCGTCGAGCGCAGGCTTCGATTTGTCTCGGTCGGACGGCCCCTTCAACGCACGCTCCCGCGCCCTCCTGGGAGGGAGGGTAACGCCTTGATTGTAAAGCAAGGCGCCAGAGGGATCAGGTACCGAAAGTACCCCGGCGATGTCAAATGTTCGGGGTTTACTTTTCTGAAAATGATTACAGAATGCAGTCGTCGACTGCATTCTCGGCTTTCTGTTGCGCGGGATGTACCGTTATGGTAACTTTAAAACTTATCCCGGACGTGCGAAAGGGATCTTAGGGACAGACTCGCCTTCGAGGGCGATTTTATCCTTTGCTGGCGTAGCTCAGTCGGTAGAGCATCTGATTTGTAATCAGAGGGTCGGGGGTTCAAATCCCTTCGCCAGCTCCAGCATCGGTGACGGACGGCCGCAGGCTAGAGTTCGTGGGCTAGCATTAAAGAAGCGCGGCGGCGAAGTTTCACATCCTCAGGCACTCCATAAGGAATCACTTCCAAATGTGGTGTGAGCGCGGCGGAACGATGCGCGCGTAGTTCTGTGCCATGTGTTGTTCGCGCTATTTGATTTCGTCCGGTGAAAAAGTTAAAAAAGTCAACGCCGGGAGGCGGTGGTTTTGCACAGGTGGGTGAGTGGTTAAAGCCGGCAGACTGTAAATCTGCTCCTCCTAGCGGGGTACGAAGGTTCGAATCCTTCCCTGTGCACCAGAATTAGGAGTGAGCGCGTGAATCGGGTTTGGCTGGCGCTGGGGGCATACGTGGCTTTGGGAGTTCTATCCTGGAGGACGATTGACGAGCCGCGAATCCGGCTGGCGACCCTGGCGGTGTTAGGGATGTTTGCGGTGAAGACGCTGCTGCATCGCAGGAATGCGGGAGTGAGTACCGAGGGAGTCGGCGCTGGCGATGTGGGCGCCGAACGGGAAAAGTGATTTGATTTTGCCGATGTAGCTCAGTTGGTAGAGCACTCCCTTGGTAAGGGAGAGGTCACCAGTTCAATCCTGGTCATCGGCTCCAGGTTGAGGCGTCATGCGGGCGTGAGCGAAAGCGGGAGCCCACAGCCGAAATCCCGAGCGTGGTTTGCGAGGGAACGAGTTGCGGAGTGGAAGCAGGGCGGGAGTAACTCAGTGGTAGAGTCACAGCCTTCCAAGCTGTTGGTCGCGGGTTCGATCCCCGTCTCCCGCTCCAGAGATTAGTAGCGCTGGGAAACATCTAATAAGGAAACGAAGAGAGAACAATGGCGAAAGAGAAATTTGAACGGAATAAGCCGCACGTGAATGTGGGGACGATCGGTCACATCGATCATGGCAAGACGACCTTGACGGCGGCCATCACCAAGGTGTTGTCCAAGCATAATCCGAAGATTCAGTTTCGGTCGTTCGACTCGATCGATAACGCGCCGGAAGAAAAGGCTCGTGGAATCACGATTGCCACGGCGCACGTCGAGTATGAAACGGCGAACCGGCATTATGCGCACGTCGATTGCCCCGGCCACGCCGATTACATTAAGAACATGATCACGGGCGCGGCCCAGATGGATGGCGGCATTCTCGTCGTCGCCGCCACTGACGGCCCGATGCCGCAGACGCGCGAGCACGTGCTGCTGGCGCGCCAGGTCGGCGTGCCGTATCTGGTTGTGGCGTTGAACAAGTGCGATGCAGTCGACGATCCCGAATTGCTCGAACTGGTCGAACTCGAAGTGCGCGAGTTGCTCAAGAGCTATCAGTTTCCGGGCGACGATGTTCCGGTGGTGAAACTCTCGGCACTCGGCGCCTTGAATGGCGAAGAGAAGTGGGAGAAGCAAGTCGATGCGCTGATGGAGGCGGTCGATAAGTACATTCCGCAGCCGGCGCGGGATTTGGATAAGCCGTTCCTGATGCCGATCGAAGATATTTTTTCGATCTCAGGCCGCGGCACGGTTGTTACTGGAAGGATCGAGCGCGGCAAGGTGAAGGTCGGCGAGGAAGTGGAAATCGTCGGCTTCCGTGATACCCGCAAGACTGTCGTCACCGGCGTTGAAATGTTCAAGAAGCAGTTGGATGAAGGCATGGCGGGCGACAATGCCGGATTACTGCTACGCGGCATTGCGAAGGAAGATGTCGAGCGCGGCATGGTGCTGGCGAAGACAGGATCGATTACGCCGCACACCAAGTTCAAGGCGGAAGTCTACA
>Ga0302320_10021398_pt1 | contig 12837 bp, 10 predicted proteins | sample Bog_T0_3_FD_202130 | JGI IMG/M metagenome (GOLD analysis project Ga0302320, IMG submission 202130) | Peat permafrost microbial communities from Stordalen Mire near Abisko, Sweden - Bog_T0_3 | ecosystem: Environmental > Terrestrial > Soil > Wetlands > Peat | place: Sweden: Abisko, Stordalen Mire...
CGTGGCATCGGTGTAATCGCGGACGCCGGTTTTCTGGCCCATCTTCGTCTGGCCCTTGCCGTCGTCGCCGTGGCATTTGGCGCAGTTGTCGGAATAGACCGCCTGGCCGTCGGCGGCGAGGACGTTGGTGGTGAAGGCGAGCGCGAACGCCGCCGGAAATGCGAGGAGTGCGAGTTTTTTCATAGGCTTTCAACCAAGCTCGCACCTGCGGTGCCAATCCGTCCCAACCATTTTTGGCAAAAGCTTGGCGTGGATTGCCAGCTAATAGATCGTTCTGATTTGCATTTTATCCCCTCGTGACGCAGCTTTTGCACAGGATGAAATGTTTCGCGCACCAAAAAGAGGCCGTCGCCGTCTGCGCTTACTGTGGACGCGCACTTTGCGCCGATTGCGCGAAGCCCTCCGCCACGCAACGAATGGTCTGCTCCGACAATTGCGCCGCCGCGCTCACCCGCGCCGACTGGGCGATGGAATTAATACTGCAGAAGAGCCTGCAAAGCGCGCGGGCCAGTGCGCTTTATTCTTACCTGTGCGGCGGGCTGTCGCTGGCGGCGGCAATGGGTGCGAAGTTTTATCTGCCTTCGCCGTTCCTGATTTGGTTCACAACAGGCTGCGGTGTCGTTTTCATCGCGTCAGGATTCTGGTATGGCCGGATCGCCAAAAAACAAAATCCGTAAGATCAATACATCCGGAATCAGCCACGCGAAGGAAATATTTTAGCGCGGAAGGTTGCATTTTATTTCTTCAGGAAAATCAACCCGTCGCCCTTTGCCGTCACCTTGATCTTGTCGCCCGGCTTGAATTCGCCCGCCAGCAGCTTGGTCGCAAGCGGGTCGAGTAGATGTTCCTGGATCGCGCGCTTGAGCGGGCGCGCGCCGAACTGCGGATCGTAGCCTTCGCTAGCAATCAATTTCTTCGCATCAGCGTCCACATCGAGCGTGAGATTCTGCTGCGCGAGCCGTTGCTCCAATCGGCCGAGCTGGATGTCCACGATGCGCGCGATTTCACTTTCATCGAGGCTTTGGAAAATAATGACGTCGTCCACGCGGTTCAGGAATTCCGGGCGGAAATGTTTTTTCAGCTTGGCCAGCACCTTGTCCTCCATCGCCTGATGCGACGCCTTGTCGGTTTTGCCGTCCATGAAATATTCCTGGATGATCGGCGAGCCGAGATTGCTGGTCATGATGACGATGGTGTTCTTGAAATCCACCGTGCGGCCCTGGCCGTCCGTGAGCCGACCATCGTCGAGCACTTGCAGCAGCACGTTGAACACGTCGGAATGCGCCTTCTCGATCTCGTCGAACAAGATTACTGAATACGGTTTGCGCCGAACCGCCTCGCTCAACTGGCCGCCTTCCTCGTAGCCGACGTAGCCCGGCGGCGCGCCGATGAGCCGCGCGACGGTGTGCTTCTCCATGTATTCGCTCATGTCGATGCGAATCATGGCGCTTTCATCGTCGAAAAGAAATTCCGCCAGTGCACGCGCCGTCTCCGTTTTGCCCACGCCGGTCGGTCCGAGAAAAATAAACGAGCCGATCGGCCGGTTCGGATCTTGCAGCCCGCTGCGCGAACGGCGCACCGCGTTGGACACGGCGGTGATTGCCTGCTTCTGCCCGATGATGCGCATCTGCAAGCGCTCCTCCATCTTGAGCAATTTTTCGCGCTCGCCTTCGAGCATCCGCGACACGGGAATGTGCGTCCACGCCGCGACGACTTTGGCGATGTCTTCGTCGGTGACTTCCTGCCGCAGCAAAGTGGGTCGGGCATTCCCGCCTTTCACAGAAGGCGAACCCTCGGCCGCGCTTTCCATCTTCGCCAGCTTCTTTTCCAAGTCGGGAATCTTGCCGTATTGAACTTCCGCCGACTTGCTCAAATCACCTTTGCGCTGCGCCTGCTCCAATTCAATCTTCGCCTGCTCCAACTGCGACTGCACAATGCTCACGGCGTTCACCGCCGTTTTTTCATTCTGCCATTGCGCGGTGAGCGCCTTGGATTTGTCCTTCAAGTTCGCGACTTGTTTATCAATGATTTTAAGTCGTTCCTTGCTCGCCGCGTCCTTCTCCTTCGCGAGCGATGTGCGCTCGATTTCCAGCTGTAAAATCTGCCGGTCCAGCTGGTCCAGCTCGGTGGGCTTGGAATCCAGTTCCATCTTGATGCGCGACGCCGCCTCGTCCACGAGGTCAATCGCCTTGTCCGGCAAAAACCGGTCCGTGATATAGCGATGCGAGAGCGTGGCCGCCGCGACGAGCGCTGCGTCCTGAATGCGCACGCCGTGATGCACTTCGTAACGCTCCTTCAACCCGCGCAGAATCGCGATGGTCGCCTCGACCGTCGGCTCGTTCACCTGCACCGGCTGGAAGCGGCGCTCGAGCGCGGGATCTTTCTCGATGTGCTTGCGATATTCGTCCAGTGTGGTCGCACCGACGCAGCGCAATTCGCCGCGCGCGAGCTGCGGCTTCATGATGTTCGCCGCGTCCGTCGCGCCTTCCGCCGCGCCCGCGCCGACGATGGTGTGCAATTCATCAATGAATAAAATAATTTTGCCTTCGCTCGCCGTGATCTCTTTCAAAAACGCCTTGAGCCGGTCCTCAAACTCGCCGCGATATTTTGCGCCCGCGATCATCGCGCTCAAATCCATCGCCACGAGCCGCTTGTTTTTCAGCGATTCCGGCACGTCGCCACTGACGATGCGCCGCGCCAGACCTTCAGCGATCGCCGTTTTGCCCACGCCCGGCTCACCGATGAGGACGGGATTGTTTTTCGTGCGGCGCGTCAGCACCTGCATAACGCGGCGGATTTCTTCATCGCGGCCGATGACCGGATCAATCTTCCCCTGCCGCGCGAGCGCCGTGAGGTCGCGACCATATTTTTCCAGCGCCTGAAATTTTCCTTCCGGCTGCTGGTCGGTCACGCGCTGGTTGCCGCGCAATTCCGCCAGCGCCTTGAGCACCGCGTCGCGCTTGAGGCCATGCGCGGTGAAAATTTTCTTGAGCGACGGGCTGGCCTCGTCGAGCAGGCCAAGCAGCAGATGCTCCGTGCTGACGTAATCATCCTTGAGCCTGCCCGCCTCGGACTGCGCCGCGTCGAGCGCCTTTTGCAGGTCGCGCCCGGCGTAAGGATCGTTGCCGCCTTGAATCTTGTGGCGCCGGGCGAGTTCCTTTTCCAGATCCGGCTGGAGCTGGGCGGGTGGCACGCCGATGCGCGCGAGCAATTCCGGCACGAGGCTCTCGCTCTGGCCGAGCAGCGCGAGCAGCAGATGCTCGCCGTCCATTTCCTGATGCGAATGTTCCCGCGCGAGCCGTTGCGCCTCCTGCAACGCCTCCTGCGATTTCAAAGTGAGCTTGTCTAGTTGCATGACGCGAATTTAGCGCAAATGCGCAAGGACGCAAAGGCGGGAAATTTTAACCACGGATTACGCGGATTCTCAATACACCAGCACCAGCCCCGCCGCAGGTTTCTGACAGGATTAACAAGATTGACAGGATTCAATCCAACAATCCTGTCCATCCTGTAAATCCTGTCTAAATTTGGTAATTGTCCCTTCACGGCAAGTAATGCCGAAAACGTAGGTTTTTCAAGTTCCGAAAGGAGTGAGAAATGAAAAAACTTGAATTTTGGCATGAGCAGAGCAAACCTATTTGGGATGATTCAGAAAACGATGAAATTCTTGGAACAAAATCGAAAAACAAAATGACTCAAATTGTTGGCATCGTTTGCAAGGAATGGCCCGTAAAGTGAAACCGTGGCCTAACAAATCTCTGCAGGCAACGCGGGATGGCGGGTCCAGTTCCGCTTCGCGGTTCATGTCATTTGGTCCTGTGTGCCTGAGCTCTGGACGTTAGGCCACTTGGAAGATTTAACAACTAACCATAAGGAGACAAAGCTGTGAAAAATGACCAAAATTACACCACTTCTTTTACAGTAGATCAAACTCCCGAAGAAGTCTTTGACGCCATCAACAACGTTCGTGGTTGGTGGTCAGACGAAATTGACGGCAGCACCAACAAACTCGGTGCTGAGTTTACATATCGCTACAAAGACCTTCACCGCACCACCCAGAAGATTACTGAATTGGTGCCGGGCAAGAAAGTCGTATGGCATGTCTTGGACAGCCATATTAACTTTGTAAAAGACAAGGCCGAGTGGGACGGCACTGACATTGTCTTTGAGATTACCAAGAAGCACGGCAAGACCGAACTTCGCTTTACACATGTCGGCTTGTTTCCTGCCATCGAATGCTACGGTAAATGTTCAGGCGCATGGGGCTTTTATATCAACGACAGTTTGCGCAGCCTGATTATGACAGGTAAAGGGGACCCCAACTAGAAAGAATAGACGGATGGGGGTGGCCTAGCACCGCGCTGGAACCAATGCCTATTGCGCATCATGCAAGGCGATTTGGACAGAATTCACAGAATGGACAAAATTGGAACCAATTAAACTGCCAATTAGATTCTGATGATTATGTCAATCCTGTCTAAAAAAACTTTGCGACTTTGCCTTAATCCGATTTTTGTCTAATTTGTGGACATGAATCGCCGCACTCTGAACCGCACCGCCTGGAAGATTTTGGAATTCCATTGTGGCGCGTGGGGCGTCGGTGGAATGATGTTCTTGTTGCTTGCCTGCTTCGGTGCTGATATCGCCAGCGCGCAGCTCCCGCCCCCGGCGGAGGACACCAATCGCCCCGCCGGCATCACCCAGAATCCGACGCGGCCCAATTCGTGGTCCGATGCCCAGGGCAGAAGTTATGTCCGGTCGGGCGTTGGCGCCTGGACTTCTTACGACGAAGCCAAGGCCAATCCCTATCCTCTGCCCGATCCGCTGGTGCTGAAAAACGGCCAGCCGGTCAAGGACGCCGCCACCTGGTGGAACCAGCGCCGCCCGGAGATTCTGGAAGATTTCCGCGCTGAAATGTATGGACGGATTCCTGAAAACACACCAAAGGTGACCTGGGAAGTGACCGCCACCGACACCAATGCCGCCGGTGGAACCGCCATCATGAAGACGGTGGTCGGCCACATTGATAATTCGCGCTATCCGGCCGCCAATCCGAGCATTCATTTAACACTTTATACGCCGTCCAATGCCAAGGGGCCGGTGCCGATGATGGTGGTCGTTATTGCCGGGCCGGGTGGTTACGGCGCACCGCGCGGCGGCACAACCGCACCGGAGCGGGAGCCGCCGCCGGGCAGTCCGTTGTATCAACTGCTGGCCATCGGCTGGGGATATGGCACGATGGAAGTCGGCCCGATTCAAAATGATTACAGCGGCGGGCTGACCACCGGCATCATCGGCTTGATGTCCTGTGGCCAGACGAGAAAGCCCGATGATTGGGGCGCGCTTTCGGCCTGGTCGTGGGGCTTGAGCCGCGCGATGGATTATTTTGAAACCGACCAGGCCATTGACGCCAGGCAAATGGGCGTCGAGGGGCATTCGCGTTATGGCAAGGCGGCGCTTCTGGCCGCCGCGCTGGATCCGCGCTGGGCGATTGTGTTCCCCAGTTGCTCCGGCGAAGGCGGTGCCAAGCCATCGCGGCGCAATTTTGGCGAGACCGTGGACAATGTCGCTTCCTCGCATTGGTTTAACCCCAATTTTCGGAAATACGCCGGCCATTGGAACGATCTGCCGGTGGACTCGGATGAATTGATCGCCCTGGTCGCGCCGCGTCCGATTTTCCTCAACGGCGGCACGGGCGACCCATGGGCCGATCCGCATGGAGCATTTCTGGCCGCCGTCGCCGCCGGGCCGGTTTATCGGTTGCTGGGCGGGAAAGATTTAGGCTCGACGGAAATGCCCGCGCCCGACACGGCGCTGGCTTCGGGCGATATTGCCTTTCGTTATCATGCCGGCGGCCACACCGATGCGCCGGACTGGCCGGCGTTCCTGCAATTCGCCCGGCGATATCTCAAGGCGCCGGGTGGTCCGACAGGCGTTCATTGATCCGCTGCAAGCCGGAATTGTTACTGCTGCAAATGTGCGCAGCCGGGATGACGCGGATTTAACAAGCGGGTGGCGGCCATCATTTTCTGCGGCTGGGATAATAATTCTTGATGGAATTTAGCAGGTCTGCTTTCTTAGCCGCATGCCTGCAAGGACGAAAGCAAATACAACCGCGCGCGCCATTATCACCATTTGCGCGCTCTCAACATTGGCCCGGGGACAGACGCCTGTTCAGACCCCGCCTGTCCCGCCCGTGCTGCCATCGGCGGCCGCACATTACACGCTGAACACAAATCTTCCCACACTGTGGATCATTGGCGCGTCGGCAGTCCGCAACGGCCATGACACCGGCGGCAACGGCCAGTGGGGCTGGGGAAACCCCATCGCCAGTTTTTTTGACCGGGGCAGGATGAACGTCGTCAACTTCGCGCTCGGCGGCACCAGCACGCGAACCTATCAATCCTTCGGGTTGTGGAACCATGTGCTGGGAGACATGAAGCCCGGCGATTACCTGCTCATCCAGTTCGGCAGCAATGATTCCAGCCCGGTCAACGACACCGCCCGCGCCCGCGGCACGCTGCATGGCAACGGTGAAGAGACCCAGGAAATTGACAATCTGCTGACCAAAAAACATGAGGTGGTTCACACCTATGGCTGGTATATCCGCAAATTCATCACGGATGCCCGGGCGAAGGGCGCCGTGTGCGAAATTGTTTTATCCCCCGACCCGAAGAATTCATGGAAGGACGGCAAGGCGGTGCGCTCGGCGAATTTCACGGAATGGGACAAGGCGGCCGCCCGGCAGGAAAACGTGCTGTTCGTGGACGCCAACGAATTGATCGCGGAAAAATACGACGCTGCCGGCCAGGACTCGGTGACGCAAACCTATTTTCCCGACGGCGAGACCGAACACACCGATTGGGCGGGCGCAATCCTGAATGCCCGCTGCATCGTCGCGGGTATCAGGGGGCTGGAGCACTGCGATCTGGCAAATTATCTGCTACCGAATCCTCCGGCCGACATTCCACTGCCTTCAGGCAAGGCCAGATGATTTTCTGACAGATTGATTCAAGCCGCCGCGTTCTGGCGGTCCCGGCTGCTGGTGAGGTTTGGCTCCGGACAATCAATCCGGTAAATCACGCCATTGGCGTCGCGCCAGATAAGGGTCGAGGTGGTTCAATAGAAAATACGCCCAGCGCTGTTTCAGTTTCCGCCAGAAAGAGCGCGACTTGCGCCATTCCCCCGCCGTCACGCGGTGGCAGTGCTTGAGATTTTTTGAAAAGATTTCGCGCGCCTCCTTCGCGATGGTTTTGTTTTCAAACCGGATCATCAGCTCGTAATTGATGCGCAGGCTGCGCGTGTCGAGATTGGCGGAGCCGAGATACACGATGTCGTCCACGACAATCAGTTTCGCGTGCAGGATCTGCGGCTGATACTCGTAAATCTCGATGTTCCCCTTCAAAAAACGGCGATACAGGCCCTGCGCCGCCAGCATGGAAAGCAGCACGTCGGATTTGCCGGCCAGGATCAATTGCACCTTCCCGCCGCGCCGCGCCACGCGCATCAACTCGCGCCGCAGCCGCCACGTCGGCAGAAAATAGGCGATGATCATCTGGACACTTTTCGCGCGCTTCAAATCCCCATGCAGCGCGCGCTTGAACGGGTTGCGTCCCCTGCCCGGCCCGCTGAATAAAAGCTGCTCCTTCGGCAGCGCGACGACTTTTTTTGCATTGGATTTGCGCAGCGGCATGAACCGTTTGTGCCGGAATTCCGCGCGCCCGAACATTTCGTCAAACGACGACTCCAGTTGCGCCACCAGCGCGCCCTCGATTTTCAAGCCCACGTCGCACCAGCCGGATTTGACGCCGTCGCCTTCGTATTCCGTCGCGATGTTGAAGCCGCCAACGAACGCCACGCGCCCATCGCACACGAGCAGCTTGCGGTGGTTGCGGATGATCAGGCGTTTCAGCGTCACCGGATTGAACTGCCGGACTTCACCGCCCGCGCTCCGCAGCGAATCCCAAAAATGGGTGGGCAAGAAATAGGAACCGACCGCGTCCACGAGCACGCGGACTTTCGCGCCCCGCCCGCACGCGCGAACCAGCGCCCCCCGGAAACGAATCCCCACCGGGCTGTCCTGATAAACGTAAATCTCCAGGCAGACCGATTTTTTGGCCGCATCAATCGCCGCCAGCATCGCCGGGAAAACCTCGTCGCCCGTGCAAAGCCAGTTAAATGTGGAATTGGATTCGGCCATGATTGACGCGATCGGTTGGTTCATCGTGGCATATTTTCACCGAGACAGCCAGCCTGCCGAAAAAAGTTCCAACGTTTCCCGTTTTCAGGCATCTATAACTGTGTGCAAAGTGTTTTGAACCGGCTCATCCTGATTTTCCTGTGCCTCGCGGCGTTCGGCTCCCGCGATGCTCTTGCACAAATCCCGCTGCCATCACCCGGCGGCTCGTCGCTGGCCGCGCACCACACGCAGGCGAAATTAATCCTGTCCGCCGACACCGCCAGACCCGGCGACACTGTCTGGGCTGGCGTGGACATGAAAATGGAATCGGGCTGGCACACTTACTGGAAAAATCCCGGCGCGGCCGGATTGGCCACCAAAGTCGAATGGCAGTTACCACCCGGCGTCACCGCCGGCGAAATCCAATGGCCACTGCCGGAAAAATTGCCACCCATCGAGGTGACGACTTACGGTTACGAAAATGAGGTGATGCTGCTCGTGCCGCTCACGCTCGCCTCGAATCTGCCCGCCGGCTCGCTGGATTTGAAGGCGAACGTTTCGTGGCTCGAATGCAAGGAGGTTTGCGTTCCAGCCAGCCAAATGGTTGACGCCACGCTGGGCATCGGCAGTGAAATCAAAACTTCCGCTGACGCTGCGGCGGTTGATTCGTGGAAGAACAAAACGCCCAAAGCGAACGCGAATATAGATGTATATGCATGGTGGTATAATTCAACAAATGCCGACCCAAGAACGCTCATAATTCAAGTCCACCCAGCTCAAACGGACGCCGTGGACTTTTTTCCTGATGCAAATGACAGCTTTGAAATTCAACCCGTGACCAAATTAACTCACGACGAATACAGCAACTCAACAATAGTAAACAAATCAGTTAAAAAATATTCTGGCGACTGGCCGAAGGAAATTTCCGGTGTGCTGGTCATTCAAAGCGGGAATTTGCGTTTCGGTTACGAAGTCAAATTGCCTGTCAGCGACCAGGCTCCGGCTGATGAAACAATTCCCACGCAAACACCGTCGGCTGGTGGCGCAGGCGAGACGCCTGCGCTAACTTTGATGCTGCTCTACGCCTTCATCGGCGGGCTGATCCTGAACATCATGCCGTGCGTGCTGCCGGTCATCGCGCTCAAAATCCTCGGATTCGTCAGCGAAGCCAGAAGCGAACCGCGCCGCGTGCGCAATCTCGGTTTTGTTTACGCGCTTGGCGTGCTCGTTTCATTTCTCGCGCTTGCTGCCATCGTCATCGGCGTCAAGGCCGCCGGACACCACGCCGGCTGGGGAATGCAATTCGGCAGCCCGGTCTTCATCGTCTGCCTTACCACGCTGGTCACGCTCGTTGCGCTGAACTTGTTCGGCGTGTTCGAAGTCACGCTCGGCAGACGCGCGCTGGACGCGGCAGGCGGGCTTGCGTCGAAACACGGCGCGCCCGGCACATTTTTCAACGGCGTTCTCGCCACCACACTCGCGACCCCTTGCACCGCGCCGTTCCTTGCGCCGGCGCTTGGCTTCGCTTTTTCACAACCGCCGGCCACGATTGCCTTGATTTTTCTCACCGCCGGCCTTGGCCTCGCCGCGCCGTATGTTTTGTTGAGCTGCAATCCGGCGCTGCTGAAATTTCTACCCAAACCCGGCGCGTGGATGGAGAAATTCAAAATCGCCATGGGATTTCCGATGCTGGCGACGGTCATGTGGCTTCTCCACGTTGCCGCGAGTGATTACGGCAGGGGTGTTTTTTGGCTGGGTATTTTTTTGGTCATCGTCGCGTTCGCCGCGTGGATTTTCGGCGAATTTGTCCAGCGCGGTCGCAAACAAAAAGGAGTTGCGCTCGCGATCGTTTTAATTCTACTGACCGGCAGTTACGCCTATGCGCTTGAAGCCAAATTGCATTGGCGCGAGATGATTGCCGAGACTGATGCGACAAGTCTGGCAAAATCGTCGGGCGGAATTGACTGGCAGCCATGGTCGCCTGAAGCCGTCACGCAGGCGCGCGCCGCCGGGAAACCCGTGCTCGTGGATTTCACCGCCAGTTGGTGCGTGACATGCAATGCCATCATCAAACCGGCGCTCGAAAATAATTCTGTTTCCGCCAAGCTCAAAGAAATGAACGCCGTGGCCCTGTTGGCCGATTACACGCGCACGCCGCCGACAATCACCGATGAAATTTCCAAATACGGGGGAGCCGGCGTGCCGCTGGTTCTGGTCTATCCAAAAAATCCCGATGCCGCGCCGATTGTTTTGCCGCAGCCCTCGCCGCTGCAACTGCCTTCCAGCTACCGCAAAGACGTTTTGGACGCCCTTGATCGCGCGGCGCGTTGAACGTTTTTTGAAACCAAATGTCTGAATTTGCGTCTTAATAAGTCCAGGAAACAATCAAGAAACGAAAAAGTTATGAAAACCACATTGGCATTATTGACCGCATTGACATTCGCCACCGCCGCGTTCGCGGTGGAAACCGGCAAGCCCGCGCCCGATTTCACCGGCACGGACATCACCGGCAAGACCGTCAAGCTCTCCGATTACGCCGGCAAGATAGTCGTCATTGAGTCCTACAATTCCGACTGCCCGTTCTGCAACAACCAATACAAGACCGGCGCGATGCAGGCGTTGCAAAATGACCTGGCCGCCAAAGGCGTCGTGTGGCTCATTGTCAATTCGGTGAACCCGAAGAATTTCAGCCATCGCACGCCCGAACAGGCGCAAAAGGAAATGGCCGACAAGAAAATCGTGGCGAACGCGTGGATTGACGACAGCGCCGGCACCATCGGCCACCTCTACGGCATGGAAACGACGCCGCACATGTTCGTCATTGATAAGACCGGCACGCTCGTTTATGACGGCGCAATTGACGACCAGCCAGACCCCTCCCACGACCCGACCAAGGCACGCAATTATGTCCGCGAAGCCGTGGATGAAGTGATTGCCGGAAAGCCCGTGGCCGTTTCGCAGACCAAGCCTTACGGCTGCAGTGTGAAATACGCGGATTAAATTTGGGTAGGGTGCGTCACTCCGTGCGCGCCGGTGGTGTTTTCGTAGCAGCGGCGGGCAGAGGACTGCCCGCCCTACCAAGCGAAAACCCGTAGTCCTTCAGAAAATATTTCGTCGGCGCGATGATTTCAACGCGCTTCCTTGTGAACGGATCGTTGTAAGCCAGTCGCACCGCGCGCAGGCCGAATTCCAATTTGCCCGTCTGCCTTCCATAAAGCTCGTCGCTCACAATCGGGCAGCCCGATTCCGCCAGATGCACGCGGATTTGATGCGTGCGCCCCGTCACCGGCTTGCATTCGATGAGCGTCAGCCCCGGAATCTTTTCGATGACCCGAAAATGCGTTTCCGACGGCTTGCCTTCCTGTTCGTCCACAATCATCCGCGCAACGCGTTGCGGGTCGGGCATGAGCGCGAGCCGGCAGGTCCATTCCATTTCGCGCGGCTCGACGGCGGTGACCGCCAGATAGGTTTTCTCCATGCGCCGGCTCTCGAACATTTCGCCGAGCGAATCCAGTCCTCCGGCACTTTTTGAAAACAACAACACGCCGCTCGTGTCCGCGTCCAGCCGGTGGACGTAGCGGAGGAATTTCAGCCCGCGCGACTTCGCCCAAAAATCGCCGCCGCGTATGGATGAATCAATCGCCGCCTGCAGATTGCGCGACGTGCGCTGCCACGTGTGCGGCACGAGCATCCAGCCCGGCGGCTTGTCCACCGCGATCACCGTGCGGTCCTCGTATAAAATCCGGATGGGCTTGCAATCCGGCAGTTCGATGGAATTGGGCTTGGCCATTTGGTTAAACTCTCTTCATTCCGGCAGGCGGACACCAACCGCCTCCAATTGCGCGGCAATCTCCGCGTGAATGGGAATTCCCTTCGCCAGAAAATCTTCCCGCGTTTGCCAGCCGCGTTCGCCCGGCAGCGTGATGGTCAAGCCGGCTTCGGCCTGATGCAGCCACGCAATCCACTCTTCCACCCGCTGGCCGAACCGTTCCACATCCACGAACGCCGAAATGTCGAGTGCCAGAAATAATTTGGATGAACCGGAATCAAGCCCGGTTGGGTCAGCCTGCGCGATCTCGTGGGAAAACATTCCGCCGGACAATGCGCTTGTGAGCAATTCCATGATGAGCGCCAGACCCACGCCCTTATGATCGCCGAACGGCAGGATTTTTTTACCCGCCAGAATCGCCGCCGGATCGTTGGAAGGCTGACCGGCGGAATTAAGCCCCCAATTGCCCGGCACTTTTTCCCCTTCGCGTAGAAACGTTCCAATCTTACCCACAGCCGCCTGGCTCATCGCCATGTCGAGGACGATGGGTTCCTGCCCGTGCCCGCGCGGCACCGCGATGGCGAGCGGATTGTTGCCCAGCAACGGCCGCGTGGAGCCCCACGCCAGCATGTTCGGGATGGCGTTCGTGGTGCAGATGCCGATCATGCCCGCCTGCGCGGCGCGGCAGGCATACGCATGGGCGCGGCCCCAATGAGTGACCCGCGTCGCCAGACACGCGCCAATGCCCGACCGTTTCGCGCGCTCGATAGCCTGCTGCATCGCCTGCACGGAAACAAAACGGCCCGGCCCGTTGTCGCCATCCAGCACGCAGGACGCGGGACGCTCGCGGATGATTTTGATTTGTGGATTCGCCGTCACCCGGCCATCG
>Ga0302320_10021399_pt1 | contig 12836 bp, 10 predicted proteins | sample Bog_T0_3_FD_202130 | JGI IMG/M metagenome (GOLD analysis project Ga0302320, IMG submission 202130) | Peat permafrost microbial communities from Stordalen Mire near Abisko, Sweden - Bog_T0_3 | ecosystem: Environmental > Terrestrial > Soil > Wetlands > Peat | place: Sweden: Abisko, Stordalen Mire...
CGAGGCGCACGAGCGCGAGAAGGAAACCGGCCTGAGAGCGCAATTATGAGGGCAGAACCGAGGGCACAACTATGAGCACGGCAACCCTGAATCAGGCGCTGGGGGGTAAAACGCCTTCCATCGGCTCTGCGAGCCTCACTCCGAAAAACGCGCGTTGGGAACGAGCTGTACCAGTGTATGGCTTTCCGGTGGTGAACCGTTTTTTTCTGTTTCTCGTAGGAATGACTTTGGTGGCGTTTGGCTTGACGGCTTACCGGGAGCTGGCGGGACTTGGTCCGGTCAGCGGAATGAATGACGCGTATGGGTGGGGAATCTGGAAGACGTTCAACGTGATGGTGATGACGGCGCTCGGCTCGGGAGCGTTCGCGGTGGGAATAGCAGCCTGGGTATTCCGGCGCAAGCGGCTGCATGCGCTGATGCGGATGGCATTGCTCACCAGTTTTCTGGCCTACGCTTGCGGGCTTCTGCTTTTGGGGATTGATGCGGGACGTCCGTGGAATTTTTATTGGATGGTATTTCCGTGGAAATGGAACATGCACTCGCCGCTGGCGGAGGTGGCGATTTGCATGTCGATTTACGCGATGATTCCGTTGGCGCTCGAGAATGTTCCTCCGGTGCTGGAGCGGCTTTGGTATTTCGATTCGCGGTTGCGTCCGGGAGTGGAGAAGCTGGAACGCGGGCTGCATAAATTTTTTCCGTGGCTGATTGCGGCGGCTTACCTGCTGCCTGGAATGCATCAATCTTCGCTGGGTGCGCTCATGCTACTGGCGGGGGAGCGTGTGCATCCGTTGTGGCAGACGCCGTGGTTGCCGTTCTTGTATCTGGGTGCGGCGAGTTTTATGTCGTTTGGATGTGTTGCAGGCACGACCATGTTGTGCTGCCTGATGTGGAAACGCGCCATGGACATGGAAGTTCTGGATGAAGCGGCGCGCATTACTTCCTGGCTGATATTTGGTTGGCTCGGCGTGCGGCTGCTGGACATCGTTTTCAGGGGAGCACTCGGCACGGCCTTTCACTTCGATCGTTTTGCGGGTGTCTTTTGGCTGGAAGTGTTGCTGACTTCGGTTGGCGGCTGGATGCTGCGGAGTTCGGTGAAAGACCACAGCACTCGGTCGATGTTCCTAGGTTACATTCTGAGTTCGCTGGGCGGGATGATTTATCGCTTCAGCCCGACCACTTTGGCATTCCGGCCGAATCCTGAGTCGCTGTATTTTCCGTCGATGATCGAGGTGCTGGTGTCGATCGGATTCATATCGATGGGCGTTGCAGGGTTTCTATTGATTGTGAAGCGCTTTGGCATTCTTCCGGCGCCGCTTACGGAATGGTACGACATGGCGAACTACTTCCGGTTCCGCAGACCTTATATACGCTGGACGGGCTATTTCAAGTACGGATATTTCGGCGAGAACGAACCAGACTCCGACTAACAGCAGGCACACATGGCAAACAGAATCACGATTGATCCGATCACGAGAATTGAAGGCCACCTTCGCATTGATGTCGAAGTGGACAACAATGCTGTCAGCAATGCATGGGCGTCGTGCACCATGTGGCGCGGCATTGAAAAGATCCTGCGGGGCCGGGATCCGCGGGACGCGTGGCTTTTCACGCAACGTTTCTGCGGTGTGTGCACCACTGTGCACGCGATGGCGAGCGTGCGCGCGGTGGAAGATGCGCTGCAACTCGAGGTGCCGCTAAATGCGCAGTACATCCGCAATTTGATTTTGATTGCGCACGCGTTGCACGACCATATTGTTCACTTCTACCAATTGTCGGCGCTGGATTGGGTCGACATCATGCAGATTCCGAAAGCGGACCCGGCGGCGACCTCGAGGTTGGCGGAGAGTTTGTCGCCATGGACGCGCAATTCGCGCAACGAATTCAAAGCGGCACAGGACCGCGTGAATGCGGTTGCGGCGAGCGGGCAGCTGGGAATTTTCATGAACGGGTATTGGGGACATCCGGCAATGCGGCTTTCGCCGGAGGTGAATTTGCTGGCCTTCTCGCACTATGTGCAGGCGTTGGAATATCAGCGTAAGGCTCTGCAGGTGGTGGGAATACTGGGGTCGAAGACACCGCACATCCAAAATTTAACGGTTGGAGGCGTGGCAAACGCTATCGATCTCGACAGCCAGAGCGCGCTCAACATGGACCGGCTCGAGATGATCCGAGTGCTGCTGGAAGACGTGGTGCGGTTCATCAACGAAGTTTACCTGGTGGATGTGTGTGCGGTGGCGGCCATGTATCCGGAGTGGTTCAAGATCGGCAGCGGTGTGCGCAATTATTTGGCGGTGCCTGACCTTCCGCTTGACACCCAAGGGTCGGCCTACGATCTGCCGGGCGGGATGATTATGAATGGAAATATTGCGGGTGTGCATCCGTTCAAAACGGCGTCAGACAAGGACTTTCGTCAAGGCGTGAGTGAAGATGTGGCGCATGCTTACTATCAGGGCGGCAAGCCGTTGCATCCGTGGATGGGAGAGACCGAGCCCGAATTTACGGGATGGAATGCGGAACAGAAATATTCGTGGGTGAAAGCGCCGAGATTTAACGGGCAGCCGATGCAAGTTGGTCCCCTGGCGCAGGTGCTGGTGGGATATGCGCAAGGCCATCCGCTGACGGTGAAACACGCGACCCTGGCAATTGGGAAGATTGAAGCGGTAGGTGGAATTCATGTGACGCCGGATATGTTGCACTCGACGTTAGGACGCCATGCGGCGCGCGCGATTCGTGCCAGCATGCTGGCGGAGTTGGCGCAGAAGCATCTGCAGTTGCTGACCGACAACATTGCGAAGGGCGATTTGTCGGTTTGTAATTCGCCGGTGTTTCCGAGCCATGAGGTCGAGGGAGTGGGGACGCACGAGGCTCCGCGGGGTACGCTGTCGCACTGGATTGTGATTGAAGACGCAAAGATCAAGAACTACCAGGCGGTGGTGCCGTCGACATGGAATGCGAGCCCACGGGATGCTTCGGGGGCGCATGGTCCGTATGAAGCGTCGCTGCTGCACACGCCGCTGGCGCGGCCAGACGAGCCGCTTGAAGTGTTGCGGACGGTGCACTCCTTCGATCCGTGCATGGCTTGCGCTTGCCACACGTTTGATCCGTCGGGACGACAGATTGCTAAGGTGAAGGTGCTGTGAGAATCAGGCGAGTTTCGGGAAATGATTGGGTGCGATGAAGAAGATACTGATTGGCGGCATTGGCAACGTCCTGCTGGGAGACGACGGCGTAGGGCCGTATGTGGCGCGGTTGTTGGATGCACGGTATGAATTTGACGAAGGCGTCGAAGTGATTGATCTGGGGACGCCGGCGCTTGATCTGATCGATCAGCTGTCGGGAAGAGATGGCGTCATCCTGATCGACTCGGTGAACGCGGAAGCTGATCCGGGAACGGTGATTCTGTATCGCAAGGCGGACATCATGCGGCAGCGGCCGGCAGTGCGTATGGACCCGCATGCGCCTGCGCTGGTGGATGCGTTGCTGAGCGCAGAGCTGTTCGGGGTGGCTCCGGTGGATGTGCTGCTGGTGGGGATTAAGGCGGAGTCGTTTGAGCCGGGATGCAGATTGAGTGAGCCCGTGACAGCGGCCTTGGACGGGGCGATTGGGGAAGTCTTACGAGAACTGGATCGGCTCGGAGTTGATTACTGGCCGCGGGAGTGCGCGGGCGAGATTGATGTTTGGTGGACGAACGAGGGGAAGGTTGCAGGAAGAGTCTTTGAGGACGAAAGTATTTCCCTCAGGCGCTAAAGCGCCACGTATTTGAACGAGTTACTGCACGAGTGGAACTCGTGACCTTCCCGAAGGCGCTTGAATTCAGAGTTTTCCACAATCTCCGGAACTCGTGCCCTCCCAAGTGGTCCTTGCAAGGGCTCCTCGCTGTCAGGCAGCTTTTGGTGGCGACTTGATTATTGATGCACGCAGGCGGGCAGGAATGCCCGCCCCACACGTGTCTTGCCACTATCGCGGTCGAGATATTCTGATCGTGCCTCGAACGTCAGCTAACAGTGGCTTCCGCGAGCGGCTTATTTGCGGTGCGGCGGCTTTCCAGCCAGGTCATCCATTCATGCAGGCCGTTGCCGGTCTGGCATGAGACTTTGACGATTTCCATCCCGGGGTGAACTTTGCGGGCATTTTCTGCCGCGGCATTCATGTCAAACGGAACATAGGGGAGTAAGTCGATCTTACTTAATATTAGTAAGTCAGACTTGAAGAATATAGAAGGATATTTCAACGGTTTGTCTTCGCCTTCGGTGACACTCAGGACGACGATTTTGGCCGCTTCTCCTAGATCGTAACTGGAGGGACAGACCAGGTTACCCACGTTTTCGATGAACAACAGGTCGAGGTCTTCGAGCTTCCAGTCGGCCAGGTGTTTGTCGACCATGCGCGCGTCGAGGTGGCAGGTGCCGCCGGTGGTGATTTGTTTGACGGGGAAATTAAATCGCTTCAGGCGGTTCGCGTCGTTCTTAGTCTGGATATCGCCGGTCAGAACGGCAACGCGGTCGTGGCGCGGCAGCGATGCCAGAGTGCGTTCTAAGAGAGTGGTTTTGCCGGAGCCGGGCGAACTGATGATGTTCAGGCACAATACGCCGTGCTCCTTGAATCGGGCGCGCAGTTCCGCGGCCAGGCGGTCATTCTCGTTCAGTACTTTTCGCTCCAACGGTACTCGGTCCATATTCTTCAACCTCCAGGTAGGCTAACTCCAATTCATCTCCACTGATGCATTTGGTTTCAAAACTGAGGCATTGCGGGCAGCGGGAATCGTAATCGTGCACAAGGAACTCGTGGCTGCATGACTGGCAGCGATGGCGGCGCGGGCAGAATTCGACGGCCAGTTCGAGGGTGACGAGGTCGGTATCCTGAATCATGGCTTCGAAGCAGAAGCGGAGAGCGTCCTGATCGATGGCGGTCATCTCGCCGATGCGGACGCAGACTTTGCAGGGATATTTCTCCGGATAGCGGGTCATCTCGATACGAACCGCGTGGAGAACCGAATTTGCGATGCCCATTTCGTGCATAATCGTTCGTCGTCGATATGGCAGCGCCTAAAGGTGCCTTACGTTTTGGTTGCTGCCTAAAGGCGTGTCCTGATACGAAACCAAGATCTGACCAAACCCCTGTCTATGGCGCGCCCTGATCTAAACGACGCCTGAAGGCGTGCCGTTACGCTCAGCAGATACGCGGCAATTGATCGCCGGAAAGCATGTCGACGATGCGGGTGGTGCCGTAGGCGGTGCGCATCGTCACCAGGCCGGCGTTGTCATCCTTTACTTCTCCAATCAATTGCGCTTCTTCTCCTAACGGATGTTTCTTCATTGCGCGCAACACTTGGTCTGCGAATTCGGGAGCCACGATGGCGATCAATTTGCCTTCGTTGGCAACATAAAGAGGATCGAGGCCGAGGAGTTCGCAGGCCCCGCGAACCTGTTCGTGGATGGGGAGCGAGCTTTCGACGAGTTCGATTCCGACGTGGGAACGAGCGGCGATTTCGTTGAGGGTGCTGGAAACGCCTCCGCGAGTTGGATCGCGCATGCAGCGAATGGCTGAGGGCGTAGCGGAAGTTACGTCGAGCATCGCAGCCACTAGCGTGTGAAGAGCAGCGCTGTCGCTTTGGATTTGTGTCTCGAATTCGAGGCCTTCGCGTTGCGCCAGAATTGCGATGCCGTGGTCTCCGATGGAACCGCTGAGCAATACCTTGTCGCCGGGGCGAGCGCTGTCGGCAGAGAGATTGAGGCCGCCGGGGACAATACCAATTCCTGTTGTGTTGATGAAGAGTCCATCGCCTTTGCCTTTTTCGACGACCTTGGTATCTCCCGTAACGACTTGGATATTCGCGGCGACGGCTGCGATATGCAGGGAGTTGACGACGCGGCGGAGTTCTTCGATCGAGAAGCCTTCTTCGATGATGAAGGCAGCGCTCAGGAACAGAGGAGTGGCGCCCCCCATGGCCAAGTCGTTCACGGTGCCGTGGACGGCGAGCGATCCGATGTCGCCGCCGGGAAAGAAGAGGGGTTTGACGACAAAGGAGTCGGTGGTCATGGCGAGACGCTGGCCGTTCACGTTGACGATTGCCTGGTCGTCGAGCCGTGACAGGATGGGATTCTGAAAGGCGGGCAGGAAGATGTCGCGAATGAGTTCGGCACTGAGTTTCCCGCCGCTGCCATGGCCGAGGAGGATTGTATCTCGTGCTGGAAGTGGCGTGGGGCAGGTGAAGTCGACGATGGTCTTGGTTGACAGACGCTCTCCTAAGTTGCCCTCAGGGGCTAAAGCCCCTACTTATTCGCTGAGGGTGCGGTGCAGCTAAAGCTGCACCCTTTCAAAACTGAATTCCTACTGCATGGCGGCGGTAGTGATAGTAGGCCGCACAGGCGCCTTCGGTTGAAACCATGGGTGCTCCCAAGGGATTTTCGGGCGTACAACGCATACCGAAGACGGGACAATCCGTCGGCTTTTTCAATCCCTGCAAAATCTGGGCGCTAATGCATTCGGTGGGCTCATCGACGGCGAGTTCTTGCAAGTCGAAGACGCGATTGGCGTCGAAGGCTGCATATTCGCCGCGCAGGCGCAATCCGCTCTGAGGAATCATGCCAATGCCGCGCCACTTCTGGTCCGCGACTTCAAACACCTCGGCGACGATTTTCTGCGCGGGAAGGTTGCCCTGATAACTGACCGAGCGGACATACTGATTTTCGAGCCGTGGTTCGCAGGCGGTCGATTGCATCGCTTCGAGTTGGCGGATCAACATGAGAACGGCTTCGAGAATGTCAACGGGTTCAAATCCGCCAACGACGATGGGCACGTGGAAGTCGCGCACCAGGTGCTCGTACTCCTGACATCCCATGACGGTGCAGACGTGGCCCGGAGCAATGAAACCCTGGACGCGGTTGGTGCTCGAAGTGAGGAGCGCGCGTATGGCCGGGGGCACGAGAACGTGAGAAACGAGCAGAGAGAAATTGTGCAGATCTTCGCGCCTCGCTTGCCAGGCGGCCATGGCGTTCGCGGGGGCGGTGGTTTCGAAGCCAATCGCGAGAAACACGACCTTGCGGTCGGGATTGGCGCGCGCAATTTTTACCGCTTCGGTGGGGGAGTAGGCGATGCGAACGTCCGCGCCTTGAGCTTTGGCGCGAAAGAGGTCGGAATGCGAGCCGGGCACGCGCAACATGTCTCCGTAGGAGACGAGGATGGCGTCGGGGCGCAGCGCCAAAGCAATCGCCTTGTCGACGGTCTCGAGGGGCGTAACGCAGACCGGGCATCCTGGGCCATGGACGATTTCTATGCCACGGGGGAGGAGTTCATCGATGCCGTAGCGCATGATGGTGTGGGTCTGGCCGCCACAAATTTCCATGAGCACCCAGGCGCGCGTAACGGATTGGGCGATCTCAGCCGCCAGGGCGCGGGCGATGCGATGGTCACGGTATTCGTCAAGATACTTCATGAGGTGGAAGTCGGAGGCAAGCCCACAGGCACGACTTTAACCAGAGGGCAAGCGGCTATCGGTGACAAAGATCACAGGTTAATGTGAGCCAGGAGCGAGGGCAGGGCTTAGGAGCCGGCGGGCGGGAGTTCGGCTTCGAGGGCTCCCATTTCCTGAAGGAGCTGGTAAGTGCGCTCGGCTTCGACGGCATCGACGCGGCTGATGGCGAAACCGACGTGCACCATGACATAGTCGCCCGGAGTAGCGTCAGGGACGAAGTTTAGAGAGACCTGGCGCACAATACCGCCGAATTGCACGCGAGCGGAGCGGAGTGGGCCCTGCTCCTGAATGTCGAGGATTTTGCCGGGAATAGCGAGGCACACGGCGCCTTGTCTCCAAAGGGGCAGTACAACAGGTGGGCGGCGGGCGATCTGTGATGAGCGACACAGGGGCCTGTGACGGAGCATAATGGAGTTCTTCCCCGGGCGACCAGCGGTCGAGACACACTGTCAACGGGCCCCGATAAAACGATCCAAAAGCAGCAGTGTAACGATCCTGGTTTGGGCGCCACTATTCATCAGGAATGGCAGGTCCGGCTATGGCAGCAAACACTTCGCCAACCGTCAAGGAAGTTCTCGATGAGGAACTGGAGCAGGTTGAGGCATCGCGCAATCTGAGACTGAGCGCCAATTCGCCACGCCCGGCGGCACGAGAGAGTCTGATTGGGCTGGCGTTTTCCGGCGGTGGAATTCGCAGTGCAACGTTCAACCTGGGGATCCTGCAGGCGCTGGCGTGCTCGCGCTTACTGGGCGCGTTCGACTATCTGTCGACGGTGTCGGGCGGAGGGTATATCGGCGGATGGCTGATGGCGTGGATGCATCATCAGAAGATTGGCATCCACGAAGTAGAGAAAAAACTGTCGGCCGCGCCGGAGGCACCGAATGATTCGGCCGATCCTCCTGAAATTCATTTTCTGCGGGACTACAGCAACTATTTAACGCCGAGGAAGGGTTTGCTGGGTGGAGATTTCTGGGCGTTCGCTGCGAGTTATCTGCGAAACACGCTATTGAACCAGATCATTCTGGTGCTGGCGCTGCTGTCTTTGCTGATGCTGCCCCGGAGCTTTGTTTTTCTTCTGCACTTGCTGGAAAGCGCGGAAGCACCGATGCAGGCGAGGGTGCGCGAATCGCTACAGGACTATTTCACTTCGCAATATTTTGCGCTGGTGTTGGGGCTGGTGTTTGCGTTCACAGCGGTGGCGATGATTGGGATGAATCTGGTATCCGTCGATCCGCGAAAAAGACGGAGAGACTGTTGGTTCACCCATCAGTGGGCAGTGCAGGCGTTGATCGTGATCCCGATTTTTCTGTCGGGCGCATTCTTCACGTACGGCCTCGGCCAATTCTTTACGGACTGGCAAATTGTCACTCACCCGTTGTATCGGGCGCCCTTGCTGGGGATTGTCCTGTATTTCGGATTATGGGCAGGCGCGCTCGCGGTGCGCGCGGTGGTGCGCGCACTGATCAAGACGACGGGGGACGGCGGACCGAAGAATTGGCTCATTCTGACGACGGCCGCAATTACGGGCACGATCAGCGGATATCTGCTAGTGCCATTCGCGCGGGTTTTGATTCCAGCGGGAGCGATGCCGGGAGTCGCGTACGACAAATGGCACGTGATGACGTTTGGCACTCCGATTACGGTTGCCATGATGCTGCTGGCGGGGGTTGTGCATATTGGGCTGATGGGCCGAGGGATGACGGACGCGCACCGGGAATGGTGGGGAAGGCTGGGCGGGTGGGTGGTGATCTACGCCGTGTGCTGGTTCCTGCTGTTTTTCATCGCGGTGTATTTTCCGGCGGTGATGGGGGATTTTCTAAACTGGGAAGGGCAGAAGCATCCGGCTCACACGTACACGTCCGCGGCAGTGCTGGCGTGGATTGCGACAACGACGTATGGAGTTGTGTTTGGCAAGAGCGACCGGTCGGGCAAACTGTCGCTCGATCCGTCGATGCGGCAGAAGATTTTGTATTACATGGCCAAGGTAGCGCCCTATGTTTTCATTATTGGATTGATGCTGGGGCTTTCGCTGCTGGCGGCGACGATCAGCTACAAGATTAAGGGTCCAGACTGCCGGACGGGAATCGAACCAGCGATGCTGGCGGTACCGAGCGACGATTGTTTTCATCCTGGCGTGCCGTGGACCTGCTTTCTGTTGTTTGGGGCAGCGGTGATTGTTTCGTGGCGAGTGGACATCAACGAATTCTCGATCCACTACCTTTACCGGAACCGATTGATTCGTTGCTACCTGGGCGCGTCAGTGCCGGAACGGAGGGCGCAACCGTTCACGGGATTTGCTGATACGGATAATTTTCCGCTGGCGAGCTTGAGAATCCCGGAGGATTCGAAGGATCCGAAGGACGGGCGGCCGATTCCGATCGTGAATACAAGCCTGAACGTGGTGCGGGGAAAAGAGCTGGCGTTGCAGAGTCGGAAGGCGCGATCGTTTGCGGTGACTCCGCTCTATGGAGGGTTTACGCGGCAGTCGAACCGGACGAGGGAGTGGGAATCATTTTTTGGCGCGACGAATCGAGGTGGGAGCAAATTGCCGGGCTATGAAGACGGCATCACGCTGGGGACGAGCATTGCGATTTCAGGAGCGGCGGCCAGCCCTAATATGGGATCGTATTCGGAGCCGTCGCTGGCCTTCCTGATGACATTGTTTGATGTGCGGCTAGGGTGGTGGAGCGGGAATCCGGCGGGGAAAAAATGGAAGAATGGAAGTCCGAGAGTCGGGTTTTATTGGCTGCTCGCAGAGTTGCTGGGGTCAACGAACGACGACAGCGACTACGTTTATCTTTCTGACGGCGGGCATTTCGAGAATCTGGCGGTTTACGAGCTGGTGCGACGCCGGTGCAAGTTGATTGTGGCGTGTGATGCTTCGTGCGATCAGGCGCGTAAGTTTGCAGACTTGCATAATGCGATCGAACACTGCCGTACGGATTTTGGAGTGGATATCGTGATCGATGTCAGCGATCTGGCGACAGTTCCATGCCCGAACGGTTTTGCTGACCCCGCCATGTTGCGTTCGAAGGCGCACTACGCAATTGGACGCATACGCTACAACCCAGCCGATTCTCGAGAGGATGGGACCATCATCTACATCAAGCCGTCGCTGGTGACGGGAGATCCTGACGACGTTCTGGCCTACGCTGGCGTGAACCCGTGTTTCCCGAATGACACGACCGCAAACCAGTGGTTCGATGAAACGCATTTCGAGAATTACCGGGCGCTCGGGCAAGCCGCGGGCAGCTCGGCCGCGCGGGCGATCCAGGACGCGGTCACGCGCACTTTAGCGGCGAAAATGGAGTTGATTGAACAGACCGGCAGCGATTAGTTCGGTCGGGAAGTGAATGACTTCATGTCCGAGAAGGAAGTCAGCGAAATCGGTCACGTTTTTTTTGAGTTTGTGGCAAATTGCCGCAGAACATCGACGAACGCCGTCGTGGCGCAGGACAGGGTGCGGTCGCGCCGGTAGGCCAGTCCGAGTTCGCGAAAGAGATCGGCGTCTTCGATGTCGATGAGTTTCACTCGGCCGGCGACGACTTCATCGCGCGCGAACGAGGCACTCACCAGTGACACCCCAAGATCGGCGGCGACGAAGCTCTTGATCATGCCGATGCTGGGGAGTTCCATGCGAACGCGGAGTTCGTCGCGATGGGGGCGGAAGAGTTTGTCCATGAGACGACGGGTATGGCCGGTCTTGGGAAGCAGCAGAGGATGCTTGATGATGTCGCGAACGGCCGCGGTCTTGTGCTTGGCGAGCGGGTTGGCGGTACTAACCATCAGCATGAGCTTGTCGCGGAAGATGGGCTGAATCTCGAGGCTCGGGGACTGGATGGGCAGAGTGAGGATGCCCACCTCGATGGAGCCGTTCTCGAGCTTTTCAGTGATCTTGTAGCTGAAATTGCGATAGATGTTGATCTGCACGGGAGGATAACGGCGGCAGTATTCGGCAAAGACCTCGGGGAGGACGTAGAGGCAGGTGGCTTCGTTGGCGCCGACGCGAAGTGTGCCGCGGGGCGTACGGCTGTGGTCGGCGACGGCCATGAGCGACTCTTCGCGGAGCAATTTCAGGCGCTCAGCGTAGTCGAAGAGGACGAGCCCGGCGGGCGTCAATTTGACAGTCTTGCCGGATCGGTCGAGGAGGCGATCGCCATATTCCTGCTCTAACTGGCGAATTTGAGCGCTGACCGCCGATTGCGAGCGGAAAACTTTTTCGCCGGCGCGCGAAAAGCTGCCCTGTTTGGCGACTTCCAAAAAAGTGATGAGCTGATCGAAATCCATTGAATTTATAAGGTTGCCGCTGATAGGGGATTATAGCGGACGGATCGATTTCCCGGAATTATCTGGCTGAGTTCAGGCGAAGGATGGGAAGTTCCAAATTTCACATCCGTAACATCGAAATTCTGAATTGTACTTTGCGCTCGGCTGGAAGTAAGTAAGAAGGTACACAAGTGTGTTCCTGAGGTAAAGTGCGGAGCTGAAGCGCGGGAACTAAAAGAGCGCGATTTCCCCGTAGCCTGTGCGGGGCCGAGTCTCAACTCAAGAACAACTGATGCGGCAGCGGCCTAGTCTGCCGTTTGTGCCAATGCTAGAAACGTGGCCATGACGACGCGTCGACAAAACACGAATGTAGCTCCGACCGCGCAGGGTCTGTATCATCCTGCCCACGAACATGACGCGTGCGGTATCGGATTTGTGGCGAACGTCCGAGGGCAGAAAAGCCACGAAATTATCTCCAAGGGAATTCAGGTATTGCTGAACCTGGCGCATCGCGGGGCTTGCGGATGCGATCCTGAGACCGGCGATGGCGCCGGGATTCTTCTCCAAATTCCACATCAATTTTTTGCGCGGGAATGCGGCAAGTTGGGCTTCGAACTTCCCAGTCCTGGCGCATACGGCGTGGGGATGACGTTCTTGCCGGTGGAGAAGCACGCGCGTCTGCAATGCGAAGGAATTCTGGAACGCATTGTGCGCGAAGAGGGCCTGAGCTTGTTGGGCTGGCGCGATACGCCGTGCTTTGCCTCGGCGATTGGGCGTGTGGCGCGGGGTTCGCAGCCATACATCCAGCAGATTTTTGTGGGATGCGGAGCATTCGCGGACGAAGACGCTTTTGAGCGAAAGCTTTACGTGGTGCGGAAGCGGGCGGAGAGTGAGATGGCGGCGTCGGAGATCGAGGACGCGAACGTGTTTCACATCCCGTCGCTCTCTTGCCGGACAATTGTGTACAAGGGATTGTTGCTGGCTTCGCAGATCACGGGTTTTTACAAGGAACTGTCGGATCCCGATTTCACTAGCGCGCTCTGCCTGGTACATCAGCGGTTTTCGACGAATACGTTTCCGAGTTGGCAACGAGCCC
>Ga0302320_10021401_pt1 | contig 12836 bp, 15 predicted proteins | sample Bog_T0_3_FD_202130 | JGI IMG/M metagenome (GOLD analysis project Ga0302320, IMG submission 202130) | Peat permafrost microbial communities from Stordalen Mire near Abisko, Sweden - Bog_T0_3 | ecosystem: Environmental > Terrestrial > Soil > Wetlands > Peat | place: Sweden: Abisko, Stordalen Mire...
TATGGAGTGAACCCGGAGCGGGCACCGAAGTTGAGTTTCGGATCCCCGGCTCAATTGTTTACGAGGTATCTCCCGCCCGAAACGGTTTCCGGCTATTTTGGAAAAATATGAAAAACGATCATGAACGCCGCTCCTAGACCCATACGCATTTTGTTAGCCGACGATCACCCTGTATTGCGCCAGGGCATACAAGCGCTTGCAGCAGATGAACGCGATATGGAGTTCATCGCCGAAGCGTCCAATGGGCGCGAGGCGATCGAGCAGTTCCGAAAACACCTGCCGGACATCACGCTCATAGACTTGCAACTGCCAGACATGAACGGCATTGACGCCATGATTGCGATTCGAAACGAATTTCCTGACGCGCGCTTCATCATCCTTACTACGTATGCGGGCGATGTTCAGGTTTCACGAGCGTTGAAGTCCGGGGCTCGCGCTTATCTGTTAAAAAGTTTCTTGCGCAAAGAGCTTTTGGACACAATTCGTGCTGTCCATGCCGGCCAGAAGCGAATTCCATCCGATCTTGCCACCCAGGTTGCTGATCACATTGCGGATGACTCTTTAACCGTCCGGGAAATCGAAGTTCTGAGATTGATCGCCGCGGGAAACGCAAACAAACTGATCGCAGATCAATTGTCGATCGCCGAGGAGACCGTTAAGGGTCATGTCAAGAACATCCTCTCTAAACTGGGCGCGAACGACCGAACCCACGCGGTCACCATCGGGCTGAAACGCGGAATCATCGAACTGTAAACCCCTCGAAAGAGGTGTATGGCGATGCCAGTTTTTGGGGATTCGACCCCGGCAGCGGATCGCCTACTCTTGTCGTTGAGGTTTCTGTGCAACGACTCTTTTCCATGTTTCCCAACGGGTGGCCCGGGAGAGGTCTTCTACTCCTGCGGCTAGTTTCCGGAATGTTCCTGATCCATGATGGACTCGCCGAACTGCTGGGAGCGCCTCACTGGGAAGGAATCATACGCCAGTCCCTGGCGACCGGAGCCGGGATACTCCTTCTCGTCGGCTTATGGACACCCATGGCCGGAGTGCTGGTCGTAATGGTCGAATTATGGGCCGCTTTTTCGACAACCGACGGTCTTCGTAGTTGCGTCTTCTTGGCCGCCCTCGGCGCCGCACTAGCAATGCTGGGCCCCGGAGTTCGGTCCATCGATGCGAGGCTTTTCGGACGAAAGCGAATCGATTTTCGGGAACGCTAGAGTTGTCCAATCCCCCCTTGAAAGAGGCGTCTCCAACCGCCAACATCGAGATGTCAAAGAAAGCCCCCAATGAGGGTTGTTCGCATAATGGAGTCGGTTCATTATCGGGACAAGCTGGGAACCAGAAATACAGGCGATATCAATAAGCGGTTTTTCCGGAGCGGCGCGGCAAGGAGCAAAACGATGGCTACCTTAGATTTGATTGGATCCAGTGCGAAATTCCGAGCCGTGCTCGACGAGATAAAGATGGTCGCACCGGTAGACTCCGCTGTCTTGGTTCAAGGCGAAACTGGCACCGGCAAGGAGGTCATCGGACAAGCGATTCATGAAGCCAGCCCTCGCCGCCAGAACCGTTTCGTGGCGCTCAACTGCGCGGCGATTCCGAGCGCTTTGCTGGAGAGCGAACTCTTCGGCCATGAACGAGGCGCCTTCACGGGTGCGCTGGCTCAGACCATCGGCCGCTTTCAATCGGCTGACCGAGGAACGTTATTTCTGGACGAAATCGGAGATCTTCCTCTAGAGCTGCAGCCAAAGCTTCTCCGCGTTCTTCAGGAAAAACAGTTCGAGCGCTTGGGTGGCGGACGTACTATTCAAATTGATGTGCGGATCATCGCGGCCACCAATCAGGACCTGTGGCGTATGGTGCAAGAGGGGAAGTTCCGGGCTGATCTCTACTATAGGCTAAACGTCTTTCCAATCACGCTGCCGCCTTTGCGGGAACGAGAAGACGATATACCTCTGCTGACAGAACACTTCGTTCAAAAGTTTGCTAAGCGGCAAGGTAAGTGCATCGGGCGCGTCCCTGATGAGGTGATGGAAGTTCTGAAACGCCGTGATTGGCCGGGCAACATTCGAGAACTACAAAATGTCATTGAGCGCGCCGTGATCCTGACAACGGGCCCCGTGCTTGAACTCCACACAACGGAACTTATGACACGGAATGCCGGATCCGCGCGAATCGTTACTCTCGTCGACGCCGAGCGGGCGCACATCACGGCGACACTTCGCGAAACCAATTGGGTTATCGGTGGACAGCGTGGAGCGGCCGCCTTACTGGGGTTACCTAGGACGACCCTCATTACTATGATGCAGCGGCTCGGAATTTCCCGCGAGACACTCGGACTGCGACCAGGACAATCAGATCGACCGTTCGTAACAGTGTCGAGTGGGCTTCCATATGCGGATCCTGCAGGAGCTCAATTTATGGCAGTTCCCATTCCCGCTTGAAGAACGACTTGGCTGTTCTAGGTAAGTCCTTCTGCAACGAAGGAAGAAGATCGGAAAGCTATTGGTCTAACCAACTTCCGACTGACGCGACGAGGATCATGAAGAACAGTCTGATCCGCTGGCGTGTCGCTCCGGTTTGTGGTCCAACCTTCGGCAATTTTGGGTTCGGCACGGTTGCTGCGATCTCGCTTTCGTGCTGAGATGGCCGTTGAGATCCTCCGTCTTCGTGTGTTTTCCTGGCTGTCATCTTCCTCCCAGAATGAGTTTTCAACATGGATAGCAACATAAAAAGAGCCAGATGCCGTCATACCGGCACCTGGCTGTAAGAGTGCGTACAGATGGGATGAGAAGGCCGGTCTCCGACGGGATGCTGTACGCTCCCAAGTTATCGAGGCGCTCGAAGCGCAAGAGATAAAGGAGACCGGCAATGAAGAAGGTTAGCACCGTAGCGGCAAAGGCGAGCAAGAAAATCTCTCAGCAGAAGTTAACCGTTGGATTGGATCTAGGAGATCGCAACAGCTGGTAGTGCGTGCTGGACGAATCCGGCCAGATACAACTGGAGCAGCACGTCCGCACGAATGCGAAAGCGTTGCGCGAAGTCTTCGGGGAGATGCCGCACAACCGGATCGCGCTGGAAATAGGGACGCATTCGCCCTGGATCAGTCGCTTGCTCAGGGAGTTGGGGCATGAAGTGATCGTGGCGAATGCGCGCAAGGTGCGGCTGATCGGGGAGAGCCGGAAGAAAGACGATCGGCTGGATGCGCAGATGCTGGCGCGGTTGGCCCGGATCGATCCGGAGTTGCTATATCCGGTGAAGCATCGCAGCGCGCAGGCACAAGCCGATCTCATGATGATTCGGGCACGGGCAGGGCTGGTGCGCGCCCGGACGGGGCTGGTTAACACGGCTCGTGGACTGGCGAAGAGCTACGGCGAGCGGCTGCGCGGATGCAACGTGCGGAATATGAATCCGGAGAAAGCCGAAGGCCTGAGTCCGGAGCTGCAGAGTGCGCTGGAGCCACTACTGGCGGAGATCGAGTCCTTGAGTGAGCGAATCGCCGAGTACAACGATCGCATTGAAGCGCTGGCGCAAAAGAGTTACCCGCAAGTGGCGTTGCTGAAGCAGATCAAGGGAGTAGGCACGCTCATCGCGCTGACGTTCCTGCTGACGCTGGAAGATCCGCATCGTTTCCGCAAGAGCCGCGACGTGGGCTGCTACCTGGGGCTGCAGCCAGGGCGGAGGAACTCCGGGCAGAGCGAGCCGCAGATGCACATCAGCAAGGAAGGCGATCCGTACCTGCGCACGCTGCTGGTGCAAGGAGCGCAGCACATTCTGGGACCATTCGGTGTGGACTGTGATCTCAGGCGCTGGGGCCTGAAACTGGCCGAACGTGGAGGGAGAAACGGAAAGAAGCGAGCCATCGTGGCGACCGCGAGAAAGCTGGCCGTGTTGCTGCATCACTTGTGGGTGAGCGGAGAAGCCTACGAGCCGTTGCACAACAGTAGTCGAGTTCCGTTGTCGGTGGCAGCCTAAAAAGATTCTGACGAGAAGGTAAGACAAAAGCCCAAAGCCGAGTTCCGGTGACTGCGTTAATCGCCTGGCCCAGGTTCCACTCTCCAAGAGCAGAACCACAGGGCGCCAAACAGATAGCAGCACCGGCTGAAACGAGAACGCCCAACATGCACCGAGCGAAACGAATCGCTCCTCGAGAGTGCGGATGGAAGCATGGCGACAGTGGCCACTCGGCAAAACGAAAGCTCTTCTTATGAAAAACCAGAACGAATCCACTTGACTCCGACCGGCCTTCTCATGGAAGGTGTTTACGCCATCCTGCATGCAGTGACTCGAAGCGCTTTCCGTCCTCATAAGCACGTTTGCTCTCCTAGCCGTTCAAAGCGTACGTTCAAACTTGCTTCTTCTGCCGGCCGGACCTTCTGCCTAGCGCGTCGTCGGCCCGGGTGGAAAGTTCTTAAACATCTTCGCCACGCCTTTATCGAGATTCCTTTCATTCTTCTGGGCCTTGTCGGAGAGCATGTCTTCAGAACTCCCCCGCCAAATCAGCTGTTTTGTTTTCGCATCGTACATATCGACAACCAGCGTTCCGTCCTTGTAGTCGTGCTCGGTCGTAGTTGCGTCGCCGAAGCTATCGCTAAAGCCTCCAAATCGGCGCCAGCCCCAGCCACCGCCGAAGCCGCCATCGAAACCGTCGTAGAAGGTTTCGAGGGTCTTCTGCGTTGTGGTCATCTTGATCGCTACGATGGCAACATCACCCCCGCTGAAGACTGGTGTCCAACCCTTCGCCGTCAATTGGGTGTCCACTGCATTCTTTATTCGGGAATCCCACAGAGAGTTAGCAGGCTTGATTTCCTGCCAAGAGTAGGTTTTGTGAGAGAAATTTGCCTGGTGGTCAAAGTCGGTTTCGACCTGCTGCGCGAATGATGGTGCGAGCATGGCCAGAGAAACTGCAGCGCACATTGCAATACGTCGTACACATTTCATAAAAGTCTCCTCCGTCGGGGGTAGGAAAGCATGTGCAGTTCCAAACAACGCGCGTAGGACAAGCGATGGTTTTCAGCGAGTTCCTCGTATCTCGACCGCAAGAGCACGTACTCAGATCAATGTCGAGTGTTTGTCCCCGTCTGCAGGACGACGAAGTGTCGCGCGTTGGACACGTCTTTCGAGCCGAAGACGGCAGAGATTGCCGAAGAAGCTTGCGGATGAGTGAACCCATGTTTGGAGACCAATATGCAATTGACGGTGAGGCAACCGAAGTTTACCGATGGTTGAAAACAACGACGGGAATCTCAAAAGGAGGAAGCTTCAAATGACAAACCAAGAGACCACGTCCTGTGCACACACCCCCTGCAGGTGCGCTGTTCCACAGGGGGAACAGTATTGCGGCGAAGCGTGTCGAGATGCGGGGAGCGAAGACGTCGAGATCGCATGCCAATGTGATCACGTGCCCTGCCCCCTTACGGTGTAGGCAACAGCATTTTCCTGTCGACAGTTATTGATCGGCACGAGACTTCATAACCCTGCGGATTGCTACACGCGGTCCGCAGGCTACCAAAAGGAGAAAACAATGAATGCAATCAGCGTAGTGAAGGTAATGGAAGTTCGCCAAGAAACCGACAGTCTCGGTGAAGTCGATGTGCCGAGCGCGATGCTATGGGGAGCGCAAACGCAACGCTCGCTAGAACACTTCAGCATAGGGCAGGATCTGATCCCGCGTGAGATGATCGCGGCGTTTGCCACTCTGAAGAAAGCTGCTGCCAATGCCAACTATGCCGGCAAGCGCCTCGACGACCACCGCCACAAGTTGATCGTTCAAGTCTGTGACGAAATCCTCGCTGGTCAGCATCAGGACATGTTTCCTTTGCATGTATGGATGACGGGCAGCGGCACACAATTCAACATGAATGTGAATGAGGTGATCTCGAACCGCTGCTGCCAGATTGCCGGTACACCACTTGGTAGCAAGGCGCCGGTTCATCCCAACGATCACGTCAACATGTCCCAGTCGTCCAACGACACGTTTCCGTCCGCTATGAACATCGCAGCGGCGGTTAATGTGAAGCAGCGGCTTATCCCTGCACTAAAGGCACTCCACGATGCAATCGCGGCGAAAGTCGTCGAGTGGAGCGACATCGTCAAGATCGGCCGCACACACATGCAAGATGCCACGCCTCTCACGCTCGGGCAGGAATGGTCGGGTTATGAGGCCGTGCTTGCGGACGATCTGAATCGCATAGAAGCTACGCTGTCGGGTGTCTACCGCCTCGCGCTTGGCGGCACCGCGGTGGGTACCGGCCTTAACTCAGCGCCAGGCTTTGGCGAGGCGGCGGCGGCCGAGATCGCCAGACTCACAGGCCTGCCCTTCGTTAGTGCGCCGAACAAGTTCGCGGTGCAGGGCGCCCACGACGATCAGGTCCAGCTCTCCGGCACCCTTCGCACTCTGGCCGTGTCCCTCTACAAGATAGCCAACGACATCCGGCTGATGTCGTGCGGTCCGCGAGCGGGCTTCGCCGAACTGCAGATTCCGGAAAACGAACCTGGTTCTTCGATTATGCCGGGCAAGGTAAATCCGACCCAGGCCGAAGCGCTAACGATGATCGCCGTCCAGGTAATGGCCAACGATGTGGCAGTTGGCTTTGGTGGGGCAGGTGGCTACTTGGAGATGAACGTTTACAAGCCTCTGATCATCTTCAACGTTACTCATTCAATCACCATCATGACCGACGGATGCAGAAACTTCCGGAAGTTTCTGATCGAAGGAACGAAGCCCAACCTGAAGAAGATCAACGAGTCCGTCCAACGGTCTCTGATGCTTGTGACGGCGCTTTCACCGATTATTGGATACGACAAAGCGTCCAAGATTGCGCACTATGCGCTGGACAACGATCTCACGCTCAAGGAAGCCGCACTGAAACTGGGATTCGTAACGGAAGACGAGTTCGACCGCGTTGTAGATCCGAAAAAGATGGTTCAACCCTATGTGGCGACAGCCGCCTAGACAATTAACCCTGCACTACGCATTGACGTTACGAGGTTGGAGCCTAGCTTTGTCCCAGCTGCCTTCAACCCGCCGTGGGGCGCGCTTTGGATCAGGTTGCGTTACCGAAACCACGGCTTGGAGGAGGAACTCATATGACGATAGAGGAGCGTTCCGATCTTGTCCTCGGCTTTGCACGAGTCCTATTCGTCAATGGTCAATCCAGCGACCAGACGTTGGACGCGGCAGAGCGGTTAGGGGACGCAGTTGGCCTGCACGTCAAGATCCTGGCGCACTGGGGAGAACTGCAACTTCAGGCCGAAGACAAGGACGCCAGATTCATCTCTTCAGTGAGGGCCAATCCTGCCGGTGTGGATATGGATCGCGTGGCTTCCGCAATGCGGGCAATAGAGGACCTTTGCACGGGCCGGCTTGCTTCAACCGCCGCGATGGGAGTTATAAGTACGATTTCACAAGCGCCCCCGGCTCCTAACTGGCTGTTCACACTCGCGGCGGCGGCGGGCGCCGTGGCATTGGCGGCGATCTTCGGCATCCAACACCTCTCAGCGGCAGCAATCATATTTGTGAGCGCCAGTGCCGGTGCCATTTTGCGCCGCACCTTGGCGCGGTATAGCACAAACGTTTTTCTGCAACCACTCTGTGCGTCGTTGCTTGCTGGCGCTATCGGTGCACTGGCGGTTCGGTGCCAGTTGAGCTCGACCCTGCGCCTTATCGCAGTTTGTCCATGCATGATCCTGGTGCCGGGTCCGCATGTGCTTAATGGCGCGTTGGATCTGGTAAAGGGCCGCGTCGATCTAGGCGCCGCACGCTTGATCTATGCGGCGCTCGTGATTGTGGCGATTTCGGCGGGACTACTGCTTGGACTCGCCTTATTTGGCGCATCCTTTCCGGTAGACGCGGCCGGTCGAGCCGTGCCCCTATGGCTGGATACGATCGCCGCTGGCGTCGCTGTTTTCGCTTACAGCGTCTTCTTCTCCACACCGTTGCGAATGCTTGCGTGGCCGGTGGCGGTGGGCATGTTGGCTCATGCGATGAGGTGGTGGTTGCTTGTTGTACTTGGCTGCAGTGGTGCGACCGGCGCGTTCGTCGCGTGTCTCATCGTTGGTCTGATCCTCACACCAGTCTCGCGCCGCTGGCACATGCCGTTCGCAGCCATCGGCTTCGCCTCGGTGGTGTCGATGATGCCGGGGGTCTTCCTATTCAGAATGGCTAGCGGCCTTGTGCAACTGGCTGGCGGATCCCATGCGACTTGCGAGCTCATAAGCGCAACAGTCGCTGACGGTATGACCGCCGTGACGATCATTCTAGCGATGAGCTTCGGCCTCATCGTTCCGAAGCTGGCAATTGATCGCTTAATTAAGAACACGACGCATGCGAGAACTTGAAGGGAGAAGGAATATCCGATGTCCACTGCCAATATCCTCGTCTCGTATCGGCCGGCCTTCGTATCAGAGAACGCATCGGCACCGTCGCAATTCGAGAAGCGGCTTCCAACTCTGCTCAGCGTAATCGCGGGCCTGGTCGACCTGACTGGCTATTTGAACCTCGGAAATCTATTCACAGCCCACATAACGGGCAACCTGGTTGTAGTTGCCGCTCTGTTCGTGCGCGGGGGACGGATAAATCCGGCGCAGATTCTGGCGATTCCCATTTTTGTGCTGGCAGTGGCAGCAACTTGGCTCCTCGCCAGAGCGTCGGGCAAGCACGGTGAGAGCTTGGCGCGGCTGCTTCTCCTGATGCAATTTATGCTGCTCGCCTGCGTCTTGATTTTGAGCGCGATCACCAAACCGTCAGCCAATCCACACGGCTTGATTGCCGGCATCACCGCTATGATCGCGGTCTCGGCCATGGCATGCCAGTTTGCACTCTTGCGCTTGGCCCTGCCGGTTGCGCCTTCAACCGCTGTGATGACCGGGAACTTGACGAATACCGTATTGGCGCTGCTCGACAGCCGGTCGCGAACCCACCGGCTGCTGGCGGGCGATGCTGAGCGACTAAGAGAGTCTCTTCATCTCCTCATCGGCTTTTTCGGAGGCTGCGTTGTAGCCGCCGTGGCCGTTTCGCTGCTTGGAGACTGGGCCTGGACGTTGCCAGTCTTGCTGGCGTGGGTAGCCTTCAAGTTGCGTTAGTGAGACAAGGGATCTTCAGATGAGGGCGACATTCAGTATGTACAGCCGACAACTGCGCCTTCTGCTTCTGTTGTGGTCCGGACTTTGTGTATGCGTACCTTCCGCCCAATCCCAAACGGTGCAAGAAGAAACGCTCAGCGGACCAGACAGTCATGACATTGGTCAGGATCCGCACGGGCACCTTTTCGGGGACTGGGGTGGTGAGCGGTCCCGCCTGGCGGAGCACGGTGTGAGCTTTGATCTTCAGTACGTCAGCGATTCACTATCGAACATCAAGAGCAAGCCTCGGGAGCGATTTGCCAGCTGGAATCGCTTCCGGGGTACGGTGGACATCGATTTCGGGTCCTTGGTCGGTCAACACGGATTGTATTTCCATGCGACTGCACTGTGGCAAGGCGGAGGCAATCTCGGAACATACCTCGGCTTACTCACCAGTCCGAGCGGCATGTCCAGCGAGAATACATGCCGCCTCGATTCGTGGTGGATCGAGAAACGATGGCTGGATGAACGAATTACTGCTCGCGTCGGTCAGTTTGCGGGTCAGGATTTCTACGGTGCACAGCACTACGCCGCGTCCTTCGTCTTTGAGCCAATGGGTTATGCGTTGGGCAATCTATCTACGACCTCCGAGTCTTTCGATCCCCCATCGACACCGGCCGCGGAAGTTCGCGTTGCCCCTGTCCGCGACCTTACGTAAAATCGATGGTGATGGCCGGAGTCCGCTCACCTTTTTCACAGAATCCAACCGGCCTGGTTCCACACTTCAATGGAACACCAGTGAGTGTTTCTGAGATCGGGTTCACGCCGGGCGAGAAAGCGACCTCCGCACGAGCCTTTGATAGCGTGGACAGCCGCAAAGGGTACTCCGGCCTCTATCAGTTCGGTGCTTCTTACAACCCAGGAAAGTTCACCGCGCCGACGAGTACGACACCAAGATCGGGGAACTACCTCTTGTATTGGATGGCGAGCCAAGCTCTTTGGCGGGTGGACCGGACAGAAGCAAGGGGTGTGGATGCAACGTTGACCTACGACTGGAGCCCCGCGGCTATCAACCGCAACAACAAGCTCCTCACGGCTGGGTTACGTTTGAACGAGCCGCTACCCGTGAAGTTTCACAACACAAAGTCTCTGGGGTACGTGCAAAACAGCCTAAGCCGGCAGTTCCTCCCTTCCGGTGCATCTGCCTGGAAGGCAGAGCATGGTGTTGAGTTCAACGCGATCCTGAATCCCTTACCGATGCTTCTTTTGCAGCCAGTCGTTCAGTACTACGCAAACGTAGGCGGAGGCGTGCAGCGCGCGATTGTACTCGGATTCAGAACCAAAGTGGAGTTCTAGCGGCAATGGATTCGTTAGGACGGAGTCAACGTCGGCTCGCGCAGATTGTACATCTTGTACCCGCACAAGCGACTGCGAAGACAAAACAAAACAGCCTAGAAGGGGCAACAAATATTCAGCAACGCATGATGAATCTCACTCCCAGAGAAAATCCGGATTGCACTCTTGCCGTTCGATCCCGAGTTCTTTTTCTAACTTCCTAACCAAATGTGAACGAAAAGGCCTGAACCCCGGGATCCAGGAATTCGATCTCAATCGTTCGGTCTTCTACTCGACCCTTTTGCCGGATGAGTTGATAGAGTCGGGGCTCTCGAATCTCGCCGGTGCCGTCACGGGCGGAATCGACTCCACAATTGTCGCCGGGCGCCGTGCCGTCCAACTTTACCTTGAAGCGAATGGGCTTGCCGTTCTTCGTCGGGCCTAACACCATGTGCAGGTCACGGCTGTGGAAGCGAAATACAATCTTGCCGGGGGCTGACTGCAGCACTCCGCTTTCGGCACCGACATTCCACGATCCGCCCAATCCCCATTGATTCAAAGAGGGTGTCGCTGGCGGACTGTAGGTCTTTTGTGAGTCTTGAGCCACTCGTTCGCCCGATGCGAAACGCTGGGATTGACGATAGCCGACATAGGTTTCGGGAGATTGCACATCACCGCTGGGCGGTGCCTCGACTCCGCCAGCGGATATGCGAACCGTACTCTCGTCCAGGCCGGTGGCTCCGTTTGCCTTGAGAAGTTCCTGAATTACACGCTCGGACCCGACATAGTCGCCTTCCCCAAAGTGGTGATACCGAATCCGTCCATTCCCGTCGATGAAATAATCTGCCGGCCAGTACTCGTTATTGAACGCATCCCAAATCCTGTGATTGCTATCGATGGCAACCGGATAGGTAACTTTCAAATCGCGCACAGCGTTTTGTACGTTGTCGCGCTGCTTCTCGAATCCAAACTCGGGAGCATGCACGCCGATCACGATCAGGCCCGCATCTTTGTATTTAGCCGCCCAGGCCTTCATATAAGGCAACTCTCGCAGGCTGTTGATGCAGGAATAGGTCCAGAAATTGACCAAAACAACCTTTCCGCGCAGTGATTCGCAGCTCAAGGGAGGAGAGTTCAGCCAGGCGACGGCCCCGTCCAAGTTAGGGAGGCGCCCTTCGTCGTCAAGGAAAGGCTGAGAGTCGGCCTTGGCCGTATTGATGACAGAAAACCTGGCGAACAAACTCGTATCCCAATCCTTTGCGATGGCGACGAATCCCATGATTAGAACCGCGCCTAGAGCGAGACGAATCCAAATCCCGAACGACAAGGTATGCTTCTTGTTGATCGTCGTCATTTTTTAATCTCCCCATCCGATCATTCGCGCCCACTGGTGATCTGATGCCACGAAACTTTCTTAAATTCAGAACGATGGCTAAGCACTTTCCGCGTTCAAGGTGCGTAATGGGTGAAGACAAAGTCCCCAGCTTTGCTCGGCTCGTGGCAGGGGAAGCAGGTTTTGAGAGTTGCCTCGGGGAGGTTAGGTTTGCCATCCTCACCGAATTGAGCGAAGCCCCATCCACCGGTTGCGGCCCATTTTGTTGAGTCCTTAACCATGAACTGAATGTTAATGGGTGGACCTGCAACGAAAGACTGGGCACGGCCAAAGACTTTGTCGTTTTCCTCCGACGGGACGTATTTCCAAGCTAGCCGGGCGATGATTGTGCCGTCCGGGAACGGCAGCTTCTTTTCCCGATACGCCCTGATCGCTGTGTCATTGCCCAGAACGGCGCGAATATCGTTGTTGTTGCCCGCCTCGTGGGCCACTGAGATCAACTTCCAGTCGCGGTAGCCGGGGGAAATCTTGATTCCGAAGATCGGGGCAGCCTCTCCATCAGCGTGTCCAGATGCGGGGGACGTGAAGGCGACGAAGCCAGCCGCCGCAACTGCAATCAGCAAGAAAGCGATCCGTTTCATACAGTTCCTCATTCTAAGTTCTTGAGCGACATGTTACGTTCTCGTCCCGTTGTTGCTGCCCTGCGGACTGAGCGCGTCAGTCCGCAGAGCCGTATCTCGTTAAAAGCGGTCGACATCGATGACAGCTTGGGCAAAGGCCTGTGGAGCTTCCTGGGGTAGATTGTGACCGACGCCGCCGGTGATGAGGCGGTACTCATATTTGCCCGAGAACTTGTTCCGATACGCCGCGCTGGGCGCGTGGATTGCACCGTTCGCGTCGCCTTCCAGGGTGATCGTGGGCACGGTAATGGGAGGAAGTGCGGCCAGCCGCTTTTCCAGTTCGTCATATTTCCGCTCGCCGTCGGCCAGGCCAAGCCGCCAGCGATAGTCGTGCATCACGATGTCAACGTGGTCGGGGTTGTTGAAGGACGCTGCTGTGCGGTCGTACGTAGCATCGTCGAAATTCCACTTTGGCGAAGCCTGGTGCC
>Ga0302320_10021403_pt1 | contig 12836 bp, 8 predicted proteins | sample Bog_T0_3_FD_202130 | JGI IMG/M metagenome (GOLD analysis project Ga0302320, IMG submission 202130) | Peat permafrost microbial communities from Stordalen Mire near Abisko, Sweden - Bog_T0_3 | ecosystem: Environmental > Terrestrial > Soil > Wetlands > Peat | place: Sweden: Abisko, Stordalen Mire...
CCGGAGTTCACTATTGGGCGTCGATCGCCGAACACTATGATTTGGATCTCACGGTGGTGAGCGAGACGGTGGACTCGAGGTTCGCCTTCATGACACTCGATTGGGACGGACAGATTCGCATGGACCCGTCCTCGCCGTACGCGATGCAGCGATTGATAGACATCAAGGATCGCTTTCAGATTGCCTTTGCCTGCGATACCGATCACGATCGGCACGGCATCGTAACGCCTGGCGACGGTTTGATTCCCCCGAACCACTACTTGTCGGTCGCCATCGACTATTTATTTCGGCATCGGCCGCAGTGGGGCGCACATGCTGCGATCGGCAAGACAGTAGTCAGCACAGGGCTGATCGATCGAGTTGCGTCGAAGCTTAAGCGCCGACTCTACGAAGTACCCGTTGGATTCAAATGGTTTTCCTCGGGGCTTCTCGACGGCAAGTTGGGCTTTGGCGGCGAGGAGAGCGCGGGCGCTACCTTTTTGCGCCGCGACGGGTCGGTGTGGACTACCGACAAGGACGGCATCATCGCGGCACTCCTATCCGCCGAGATCACCGCCCGTATGGGCCGAGATCCCGGTGCCTTGTACGTAGATTTGGCGAACGAATTCGGCAACCCGGTCGCCGATCGGGTGCAGGTGGCGGCGAACGCCAAGCAGAAGCGGCGACTGGCCGCGCTCTGCGCACGTGACATCACCTGCTCTGAGCTCGCCGGAGAAAAGATCGACAGCATCATTGACCGGGCACCCGGGGACAATGCGCCGATTGACGGAATCAAGGTCAGTGCCGCCAGCGGCTGGTTTGCCGCACGGCCGTCGGGCACAGAAGACATCTACAAGATCTACGCTGAGAGCTTTCGTGGCGCCCAGCAGTTGCAACAGATTCTCAAAGAGGCGCAGGCGAGCGTTGATGCCGTCATTGCCCCTCAGTGACGAGGGCTTGGTACCTGGCCGAGTTCTTAAATTACCTTCAAGGATCAACCGACCATGGCTGCCGACCCCAAATCTGTGCCCTCGATGGCGCCCGGCAGCAAGGCAAAACCTGCAAATGGTGCTAAAGCAGAGTCATTGCCGGCTGCCAATGACGACTTAAAGATATTGCCGATCGCGGAGGTGCAAAAGCGGCTCGACTCCTCACCGAACGGTCTCACTCAAGCGGAAGCGGAGAAACGACTCGCCAAGGATGGGCCAAACGAGATTGCGCAAAAAAAGAGCAACGCGTTCCTGAAGTTTCTCACCTATTTTTGGGGCCCGATCCCTTGGATGATTGAGGCGGCGGTGATTCTGTCCGGCGTTGTCAAGCACTGGCCCGACTTCTTCATCATCTTGGTTCTGTTGATGTCGAACGCCGCGGTGGCTTTCTGGGAGGAGCGCGCGGCGGGCAATGCGATCGCCGCTTTGAAAGCGAAGCTTGCCACCAAGACGCGGGTGAAGCGCGACGGCAAATGGGTCACCCCACCGGCGCGAGAACTGGTGCCGGGCGACGTTATTCAACTCCGTCTGGGCGATATCGTCCCCGCGGACGCCCGGTTGCTCGATGGTGATCCCATGTCCGTCGATCAATCAGCCCTGACGGGCGAGTCCTTGCCCGCGACGCGAAACCCGGGCGATGCGGTGTTCTCCGGTTCGATCGTTCGGCGAGGACAAAGCAGCGCGCTCGTCTATGGCACCGGCTCGAAAACCTATTTTGGCAAGACGGCGCAACTGGTTGAACAAGCCCACACCGTCAGTCATTTCCAGAAAGCGGTGTTGAAAATTGGTAATTATCTCATCGTTCTCGCCGTTGCCTTGGTCGCGACCATCATCGGATTTGCCATCTACCGGGGAGATCCGCTTCTCTCCACCTTGCAATTCGCGCTCGTGCTGACGGTCGCGGCGATTCCGGTGGCGATGCCAACCGTGCTGTCGGTGACGATGGCCGTCGGAGCGCGCCTCCTCGCCAAAAAGCAGGCCGTCGTGAGTCGATTGGTGGCAATCGAGGAACTGGCGGGCGTGGATATCTTGTGTGCGGACAAAACCGGCACCCTCACACAGAATAAACTTACGCTCGGAGATCCCTTCTGCCTTCCCAAGGTAACGGCGGCGCAGGTCATCCTCGACGGAGCGCTCGCATCGCGCGCGGATAATGATGACACCATTGACCTTGCGGTGCTCAGCGGCGTCAAGGACACGGCCGCGTTAAAGCGCTATCAGATCTTGCATTTCACACCCTTCGATCCGGTGCGCAAGCGCACCGAGGCGCAAGTGAAGGACAAAGACGGAAAGGCGTTCAAAGTCACCAAGGGGGCGCCGCAGGTTATTTTGGCCCTCTCCGGCAACGCCGGCGAGGCCAAGGCCGCCGCAGAGAAGGCCGTTAACGAGTTCGCGGCGCGCGGATTTCGCTCCCTCGGTGTCGCGAGGGCCGAGGGGGAGGGTCAGTGGCAGTTCACGGGTGTGTTGCCGTTGTTCGATCCCCCGCGAGAAGATGCCAAGGCGACAATTGCGACGGCGAAGCAGATGGGTGTCAAGGTCAAGATGGTGACCGGCGATGCGCTTGCCATTGCAAAGGAGACCGCAAAGAACCTCGACCTGGGTACGAATATCCTGGACGCCACCACCTTGGGCGACCTCGAGAAGGAGGTCACCGCGCAAGCCGCTGAATCGATCGAAAACGCTGACGGCTTCGCGCAAGTGTTTCCGGAGCACAAGTATCACATCATCGATGTTCTGCAGAAGCGCAACCATATCGTCGGCATGACCGGAGACGGCGTGAACGACGCACCGGCCCTCAAGAAGGCGGATTGCGGAATCGCGGTATCAGGAGCGACGGACGCTGCTCGCGCAGCCGCTGCCATCGTGCTCATGACACCCGGGCTCTCGGTCATCATCGACGCCATCAAGGAGAGCCGGAAAATCTTCCAGCGCATGAATAGCTATGCCATATACCGCATAGCCGAGACGCTGCGCGTACTTCTCTTCATGACTTTGGCGATCCTCGCCTTTAACTTCTATCCTCTGACCGCCGTCATGATCGTGATGATCGCATTGCTCAATGACGGGGCGATTTTATCGATCGCCTATGACAACGTGCGTTATCGCAATCAACCCGAAGCATGGAACATGCGCGTGGTGCTCGGCGTCTCCACGGTATTGGGCGTCATCGGCACGGTTGCCGCCTTTGGTTTATTTTATCTCGGCTTGAACATCTTTCATCTCGATCACGCGCATGTTCAGACGCTGATGTATTTGAAGCTCTCGGTCGCGGGACACCTGACAATTTTCCTGACGCGCACCCGCGGCCCGTTCTGGTCGATCCGCCCGGCGAAGGTCCTGTGGATTGCCGTGCTTGGTACGCAGACCATCGCGACGCTGATCGCGGTGTATGGCTTCTTCATGGCGCCCTTGGGATGGCGGTATGCGGGAATCGTGTGGGGATATGCGCTCGTCTGGTTCCTTCTCAATGATCGAATAAAGCTTCTGACCTATTGGGTCCTCGATCGATCCAAGTCTCAGGCCAAAACCAACGTGGCGGCGGTGGATGGAAAAACCGAGGTCATGACAGCGGCCAACGCGCCGCCCGCGTTCGGCGCCACGACTCCTGCAGAGTCCCACACTGAGGGTGACGTTGCGCCCGAGACCCAAGCGGACCCCGGGCCGCGCGCCGAAGCGAAGCCTGCTGTGCAGCCCCAGGCAGTTACGCCTTCGGAAGCAAAGACTCAGCTTGCACCTGACACCAAGGCGGCGAACGGAGCCCACGCCGTGAAAGGCGAAGCTTCGCCTGGGGCCTCGGCGGGCAAGCCAGCGGAAACAATTCCAAGCTCGGGCACCGGTGGGCAACCGGATACAGAGTCTGCTGTCCAAGAAGCGAAGACAGTGGCGAGGAATCCTGCGAAAACGCCGATCGATCTGACGCCGAAGCTCATCGAGCGTGTCCACGCATTGTACGAGGAACTCGGGCGTCAGGACGTGCTCGCGGTCCAGGAATTGGAGCAAGCCGAAAAGAATTCAAAAGAGGCCGGCCCTTAGGGAGCCGTTCGAAGACGCGCGATAGTCTGAGTCTTGGCGTTTCGTAATAAGACGGTTCAACCACTGATGCATAATCAACTCTCAATGGTGTGAAAATTGAAAATCAACTCCCAGGATTTCAGGGTGCGCCCCGGGAAAAAGGTCAAACTCGACCAGCGGCCGACCACCGTAGAACCCTTCTTCAAATCGAAGGAGCAGTATCAGAAACTGCTGGAAAAACACGTCGAGGGATTGAGCTCACGGCAACAACTTCACTACGCGTCTGGCCGTTACGCGGTGCTGTTGATTTTTCAGGGCATGGATTCCGCGGGCAAGGACGGCGCGATTCGGCACGTCATGTCCGGCGTGAACCCGGAAGGGTGCGAAGTCTATAGCTTTAAGCAACCGAGCGCGGAAGAACTCAAGCACGACTTTCTCTGGCGCACCACCTGCCGGCTCCCCGAACGCGGACGAATCGGTATCTTCAATCGTTCGTATTATGAAGAGGTGCTCATTACACGCGTTCATCCCGAGATCCTGAATACACAAAATCTTCCGAAACACGCGCGCGATGAGAAACATTTCTGGAGTGATCGATATTGTTCTATCGTCGAATTGGAGGCGCACCTGCATCGAAACGGCACTCACATCATCAAATTCTTCCTTCACTTGTCGAAAAAAGAACAAAAAAAGCGTTTCCTCGAGCGCATTGATGAGCCCGACAAGAACTGGAAATTTAGCGCATCGGATATTCACGAGAGAAAATATTGGAAAGACTACATGCGGGCGTATGGACATTGCCTGGCGGAAACCAGCACGTATGACGCTCCCTGGTACTCGGTTCCCGCCGATGACAAAGAGAATGCTCGATTGATCGTGTCTCAAATTCTCATGGACACGTTGGATGAACTCAAGATGGCGTATCCCAGGAGCACTCCAAAACGGCGGCGAGAACTGCAGGCCATCGGCAAGCAGCTCGCAAAGCCCGAGTAGAAAAATTGAGTCACGTGAACCGCGACATCGGCGCAGAGCTCGAGACCCTTCAACGCGAATCGTTCAGCTACTTCGATCACGAAGTCAATGCCGTCAACGGACTCGTGATCGACAAGACGGCGCAAAAATCCCCCGCCAGTATTGCTGCTACTGGTTTCGCGCTCGCGGCCTATCCGGTTGGCGTCGAACGTGGATTCATCTCACGGGCCGCAGCCGTCGAGCGTACGTTGGCGACGCTGCGTTTCTTCTCGAACAGTCCGCAAGGCACCGAACCGGACGCCACGGGGTATCAGGGGTTTTATTATCACTTCCTCGACATGCAAACCGGGCGACGTGCCTGGCGGTGCGAACTGTCGACGGTCGACACTGCTTTCTTGCTCGCCGGTATGTTGACAGCGGCTGCGTATTTCGATGCGCGCACCACCGATGAGCAGGAGATTCGCACGATCGCCGACACGCTTTACCGACGCGCCAATTGGCGCTGGGCGCAAAACCAGGGAGCGACGTTGACGCATGGCTGGAGTCCCGAGGGTGGGTTCCTACCGTATCGTTGGGAAGGCTATGACGAGGGATTGCTGTTGTACATGCTTGCGCTCGGTTCGCCCACGTATCCGCTTGTGGGGGAAGGGTTTTCGGCCTGGTGCTCGACCTATGAGTGGAAGAGCCAGTACGGCTACGATTATCTCTACGCAGGATCGTTCTTCACCCATCAACTCTCGCACATGTGGATCGACTTTCGCGGAATCCAGGACAGTTTCATGCGCGATAAGGGGATCGACTATTTCGAGAACACCCGTCGCGCCACCCATGTACAACGACAATATGCGATCGAGAACCCTCTCAAGTTCAACTGCTACGGCTCGCGCTGCTGGGGGATCACGGCGAGTGATGGGCCCGGACCGGCTACTGTCAAGGTAGACGGGATTGAGCGGCAGTTCTTCAATTACATCGCGCGTGGCGTACCGTTCGGACCCGATGATGGAACCATCGCGCCTTGGGCGGTCGTGGCCTCGCTGCCGTTTGCTCCCGGCATCGTCCTGCCGTCGATTGAGTATTTCATTCGCGAACTCCATCTGAAAGCCAGCAATCCGTACGGATTTAAGGCGACGTTCAATGCCACATATCCGGAGACATACGGCAATCCTGGTCGCTGGGTGTCGCCGTGGCACTACGGACTCAATCAGGGACCGATTGTGCTGATGATCGAGAATTATCGCAGCGAACTACTGTGGCGATTGACGCGCCAGTCCTCCTACATCGTCATCGGACTGCGGCGAGCGGGGTTTCGTGGCGGCTGGCTTCAAGAGCCCTCACATGCGTCTCGTTCATAGGGGGGCTACCGCACAGACCGGCGACTGTTGTTGGCGTGGCGTTGTTACAAACATTTTACGATGTCCTACTCGGTTTGATCGGACCGGCGCTTTGTGAGCAATTGCTCGCGTCCGTTCGAGAAGACTTTGCCGCAACCCGATCAGACTCCAAAACCCCATCAATCGTAAAGTCGCCATCAATCGATTACCCAGCGGTGTGCCAGGGCTTGATGAGATTTTAGGTGGAGGCCTCCCCGAATTCTCTTTCAACTCGATTGCGGGACCTCCCGGAAGCGGCAAGACGACGCTTGCGCACCAGATGATGTTTGCCCCAGCAACACCAGAACGCCTCGCGCCCTATTTTACCGTGCTCGGCGAGCCGCTGCTCAAAATGCTTCGCTATCGGCAACAGTTTGATTTCTTCGACAGCGCAGTAATCAATCGCGCAGTGAGTGGAAGGGACGAGACGCCTTGTTCCGAATACGCGCGTTCCTCTGACGAGTATTGCGCCGCGTTATAAGCGGAGCATCCAGTGTCAAACGACAAAAAACACTCGCATTCGAACGTTGGCGCCAGCTCAGGGAAGGATCTACCCACCGTGGGAATGACGCCGCGCAAAAACCCAGTCAACGGTCACAAGATGAGCGCACCGACTCACTCGCGCGAGGATTTTCTTCGGAATCGTCGGGTCATGGAGTTTCGAGGTCCACGATTTCCGGCGGCAGCTCGATAACGCCGAATGCCGCACCGGTTGGATCATCTAGTATGGTAATGGACGCACCGTGCGTTGCGCGGGTCGCCGCCACCAAGATGTGGCCGCCCAATTTGACGGCCTGTCGGGCGGTATCGGCGTTACTGAATACACGCACGAAGCTGATCCATTGCGGATGCAGTGCATCGACGACGGTGGGTAATTGCCGGACATTAGCGCGTTCCTGCGGGCCAGATGAGAGCCGGATACGCTTGCCCCTGTCGGTGGGTTCGGCAAAAACCGCGTAGCTGAAAAGTTCCTGGTAGAAGACTGCCTCTCTCGCCGGATTGCGTGCCAATAGGGATGGTGAACCCCAAGTTCCGACGGCTCTAGGGTTGGGATCGTCTGAAGGATCGCCGCTCGAGGAAGTTACGAGTGCGAAGACCGCCCCCTCCGGGTCCGTCAAGCGTGCTTGCCTGCCGCGCAGCGGCAACTGTTCAGGCTCGGAACGTACTTGCGCATGAGCTTTGAGCGCCTGCTGGAACGTCGCATTTACGTCGGCCACGGAGAAGAAGGGAAGCCACGCCGAACGTCGCTCTGTTTCGTTCACGATCTGTCGACGTAACAGACCCGCGACGGGATTGCCGTTGACTAGGGCTAAGGTATATTCCACACCATCAGCGTGGTAGTCACGATAGTCCCAGCCAAACAATGAATGATAGAAACGTTTGCTGCCCGGCAGATCTGTTGTCTCGAGATCAAGCCAAATAAGTTTTCCCACCAGATGAGTATCGTTGGCGGGACTCGACAGTGCTGGTAATTCAAACGATTCGGCGCGGGCCCGCAGACAGAAACTTCCGCAGAGTTCGGCGGCCACTACAAGCAACACTGCGTATCTCGGTAATCGGTGAGAGGGCTGCTTTTTCACGGTCCAAGCATCCCCCAAGGTCGAAATCCGGTCTGTACGTTGCCGAACAGTGAAAACTAGTTTGGCGAGTGGTCGGGAACTAGGGGCGAAAGTCGGCAAATAAATCGGTTGAGAACTGCGCACCCCACCCGGAAAAGAGATCAGCAGAATGTCGTCCAGCATCAATATAGATGGACTATCGGCGCATTTGTGTGGTCGGCTGCTCAATGCGTGAAGCAGCACTACATCTTGATTCACGACATCCGGATTAAAGCTACCTTGCCGATCAATCCTGCCGAGCGGTACACACGACTTGAGAATTTGGGATTCCGCAACATACGGAACTGACTGCGCTTGAGATCCTGGAAATGCGAGTTCTGCGCTGGGTCAAGCCCAAAATGCTCATCCTTGACGAGGGATCACCGCCCGATTGAGACGCGGGACGTTCCTCGGGATGCTGCGAAGTAGAGCCGTAAAACGCAAACTGCTTATCCAAGAGTGGGAAACTCCTGCGATTACGCAAGGCCTCGGCGTAGCCAGAGGGAAATCGTACGGTGGTCGCTCGACCGAAGCGGTGGCATCACCGGTCGTGCAACCCGGCGAATATCGCGAGCCGCCGCGAAAACGATTCAAGACGGCAGCGAACTCGTCACGATCGAAGCGTCGATGAGATTAGTCGCCGCGCAGCCTGAGCTTCGGCATTGCCGGTGCATTTGGTGTCCATCCGCCCTCAAGCCTATGATTAGCAAACCGCGCACTCGTGGCTCACTCACATCGGATGAGTCTATGCGCTAAACTCTGAGCGCCTCGTCGGAATCCTCGGTTAGGTGCCCTTTGAGGCCGGCTCCCGCCGCAACATCGCGCTGCCCTATCGGCGTACATGGGCTTCGAGACGACTCCGCAGCTTACCGGTGCCGACACTGGATGCCGTTCGACGCGATGCTATGGCCGGAACAATTCGACGACCAAGCAAATCGTCTCATCATTCAGGAGCAAAAAATCCCGTTTGAGAGCAAAACGACATGGATTCAGGCAGCCTCACGTCCACCCTTGTCGTGCCAATACCCCTCTCGCTGGTAGTGCCGGTAGATACTTTCCTCATCACCGCGATTCAGCGCCAGTAGTGAATCATAGGCCGGCGCGCTCTTGACCTCTTGTCGATTCAGGCTGGTCGTGACCTTTGAATACACCCAGCTTACGTCTTCAAACCAGGCAGGTGAGATGAGCACTTGATGCCCAAGCCACCAGTTGCTGGTATTCACAATCAAATACTGAATGGCCCATGTACGCCCATCGACGAGAAAGCCATCCACGTGACCGATGTCGCCGTCGGTCGCATGAATGTGGTATCCCTTGACCGCCTCGCAGCTGCGCAAGTGCTGATCGTCAATTTCGCGTTGCTGCGCTTCGCGCGAGTCCGTCGCATCCGCATTCCTTTTCTGCGCTCTCGTATAGTCGATATCCGAAGCGCCCGAACCCAATCCGACCCCTGTCAACATGGCACCGGGATACGCGCCTCGACCCCAGAGTCCCGCTCCGCCCCAGTAATACGGATAGTCGTAATACGCCGAATATTCCATTTCGTGCTGTCGAGACGCAGGTTTGTGACTATCAATGCTCGGACTGTTTTTGATTTGATCCGTGCTGATGGACACGTGAAGGACTCTTGCCGCCGCATCTGAATCAGCGACGGACAGCGGGGAAATCAGCACCTCGCGCCCCACCAACCACGCCCCGGTTTTCACAACTAGATAGCGGACGACCCACGCCTCATCATCGAAGTAGCAATCTTTGACGCTGCCAATCGTGCCGTCGGTAGCACCGATCGTGTATTTCTCGAGTTCCGTGACGCTGCGTAACATGGGCGATTCTCCGTGAACGGGTATAAGCCGAACCATTCGGGACAATTTGCACGCGTCCAGTTCGGCCGTCTGTTCGCTGGGGCACACCAGGTCTCATGAATCTCGGCGAGCTCCATCGTTGACTTAACACCCACAAGATCACGCCTCGATGCGCGCGCGGTCCATCGCGCGTCCCACGCCGTCTTCGGCAATCGAACAATCCGGTCCTTCGGCGACAAGTCTTGGGGTTGTACGCCTAGCATGTGGACTACAAGTTTCTCAGTATTGGGGCGTCTCTGCGCCCTTGGTCTTTTCGGCCGTGAGTCTCTATCTCGCGCGGGCTCGAGTCGATAACGCCGAGCCCATTCATATAGGCCGCACGCGCAGTAGCCACGTATTATCCCGCGAGCGCCCGGATACGAACGCCCCGCCGAGTTTAGCGACTCCAAAGTCGGAAGCTGTGGTCAGCGAGAGGTGTCGGATCGCCGATATAATAGGTGGAAGCATTTTTTTATGGGCTGAGGGCGCGCTGGTTTCTCGTCTGGCCGCGCGGGCCACGGCAGCCGTGCTTAGCTCAGACCTTTGAGCCGGAGATAAGCCCTTGCTTACCAGCGTAAAAGTTTCGAGGTAACCCCTTGTGATCAGCGATTACGGTCCACGGTCACCTCGCAACGGTTCGTCGGCTTGCACGCTCTTAAAGTGGATCTTCGCTGCCGTGAACGCTCACGGCGCAGTGTTCTTCTACGAGACGTCTGCTACTAGCGTTTGCAACCCCCTGCTAATAAAGGATCTCGGATCTCTTTATGAATAATCTTCCGTTCAAGATGTCTGCCGTCGCCTTAATGATGACCTCCGTAGTTGCGTATCCTACGCTCGCCCGCGCAGCCGAAGACTCAAAGCCGCCTCCTACTCGAGCGCGACCTCTAACGGCTCCCAAGCACCGCGCCGACGCACGATGTGCAGACCGATTCCAAGTTCTATCATGCCATCCTCGGCTACACGATCGATGTGCTGCCAACGGATCAAGGCTTGCAGCAAGTCGAACTGGAATCCGGAGGCTACGCACGGACGACGCTGAACGAGATACCGCATGATGGCTCCGGATTGAATTCTCGGTGGATCAACTTTGTAAGGGTTGAAAATGCGCGGGACACTGTTGCCAAGGCGGTAGCGCTCGGAGGGCGTACGCTGGTCGGCCCTCTACGGACTTCGCCTGGGCGTCGCCTATCCTCTGCGAGCTGAGCGCTTGCGCAAGTTTCGTTGGCACCCCCGGGAGAACACGACTCAGCGATGATTTGAGTTACTACGAGCCATTCGACAATGCAGGTGAGAGCGGGCCCGATTACCCGATTGCACCTCCGCCTCCGAGCAACGAGGCAATCCGTCATTTGTCTCACTCCAATGCGGCGAAACCCCTACCATCGATTTACGATCAGTCTGTGCCTAGGACCTGTCTGAGCTGTGATTGAGCAACAGCCATAGCCGCGCGTGCCAAGAATGAACGTGCTGTGCATGCCGTTAGGTCTGCAAGTCGACGCACTACGGATGGAGTTCGATTTTGTCTTTTCATACAACCGATGGACTGAAGTCAGATCCTGCTCACCTTGCACTGCGATGCGCGAGTCAAGATGAACATTTTGCGGCTGAGGCTCTTCTGGCATTTTCTCGGTTTTTTTTATCTTATACCTTGGCGCTAACGGGAGCCGCGTTCGCCGCGCCGGCGACTTTCGGCATTGTGCTCGCGCGCAATGGCGCAGATGTTCGTCCATTGTCACTTCTTCTGCGCATAGGTTTTAAGAAATCGGCGCCCGACGATTTACAACTCATTTTGTTACCTACTCTCATCATCATGCTCATGGTGTCCGTCACGCTCGTCCTCCTCTTCAACTTTGCGAGTGCGTATCATGTGGCACGGAGCACGCCGCTGCGCGTCTGTACGCAATCGTACAGACGCGCAGCGCAATGGTGCGTATGGTTCGTGTTTTTCAAGGTGCCGCGACGCTAAATTCGCAGTTCCCTTGAAACTTTCCAGACACGCGTGGCGGGGGACGTGAATACCACGCCTGTTGAACACGGAGACGATCGAACCATGGCGATAATGCGAATTCGGCCCGTGCAACGGTTTCTGTCGCGCGGACTGGCCGTTCTATGTCTCGCTACCGCCGCCATAATGCCGGCGGCGGGAGGACCGTTGGAGATGCCCTCGATCACCAGTCCCACGACTTCAGCGCATCGCGCGGGCAAGGTAATTTGGCTCGATTTAGAGACCACCCATCTGGCGCGTGCCCAGAAATTCTATGCCGACCTATTCGGCTGGGAGTTTCGTAACTATCACGCTGATGGGGTGGACTACGCCGTGGCCATGCAGGGCGGCCATCCGGTCGCTGGTATCCTGCAGCGGCGAATCGACAAGGGCGGGGAGCGGGCCTCGGCGTGGCTCCCTTTCCTTGCGGTGCGCGACGTCGACGCGGCCGTAAGCACCGCGCTACAACACCATGCACAAATTGACTCCGAGCCGGAAAACCTCCCGCTGCGGGGCCGCCAAGCGTTGCTGACGGATCCCGAGGGAGTGCGTTTTGGGATTCTCGCTTCCTCGAGCGGCGATCCACCGGACACCGCGGCGATGCCGGGAAGGTGGCTGTGGACGGCGCTAGTCGCACGCGATTCCGGGGATGAGGCTGTCTTCTATCAACAGGTGTTCGGTTACGCACTGTTGGGTATGCCGGCGAACGCCGGTTTTGAAAGCATACGGCTCTCCTCCGACGGTCAGGCGCGAATCAGTGTCAGCGCAATGCCGGCGGATGCGACGGCGTTGCATCCGTATTGGATCCAGTTCGTGCGTGTCGCCGACGTTACCGATACGGTGGCGCGGGTACTCAAGCTCGGCGGCCGAGTTATGCTCAACGCGCAGCGCAATGACCACGGTGACCAATCGGCAGTGCTCGCCGACCCCACGGGTGCGCGATTCGGCATCACGGAATTGCCCAGTCAGAGTGTCGCCGCCACGGTGCCGTGAGAAGCATCCAGGCGCGATGTATCGAGGAACCGATCCATGAAAAGAATTATTGGTCTATTGTTGGTGGCCGCAGCAGTGATTGGCATCGGTCCGTATGC
>Ga0302320_10021406_pt1 | contig 12835 bp, 11 predicted proteins | sample Bog_T0_3_FD_202130 | JGI IMG/M metagenome (GOLD analysis project Ga0302320, IMG submission 202130) | Peat permafrost microbial communities from Stordalen Mire near Abisko, Sweden - Bog_T0_3 | ecosystem: Environmental > Terrestrial > Soil > Wetlands > Peat | place: Sweden: Abisko, Stordalen Mire...
GCATGGCATCGCGGATGACGCGTTAAGCTGCATCGCCTTGGCGCTGAATCCGCAGGCGAAAATCCTGGTGGCGCCGGCCATGAACGGCAAAATGTGGCTGCACGCGGCTACGCAGGAAAATGTCCGTCTCTTGAAGCAGCGCGGCGTTGTGTTCATCGGTCCGGATGAGGGCATGCTGTCCTGCGGTTATGAAGGTATCGGGCGGCTGTGGCCGGTGGAGCAGATCGCGCAACGCGTGTTGCAAGGGTGAGTGCGGAAACGTCGCGCAGTGCGGCGCGGCGGCTGGCCCATGAAAAACTTTGACTGGGAACGAATAAAGAGTTTGCGCGGGCTGCTGGCCACTGGCCACGCGGAGCCGGTGCAGCAGGCGGAGCGCATTGTCGGCGTGCTGCGCGATGTGGTGCTGCCGTCCAAAGCGGGGTTGTTGATGGTCGTCTGGTATTACTTATTTCACTCCGACTCCGGCTGGAACAAAGATCAAACCGCATGGCTGGCACTGGACGCGTTAAAGAAATTCTTCCTGATCTATTTTCTATGCAATTTTGTGGGTGCGATTTTGCTCGTCTCCTGGCGTCGGCTGCCGCCGGGGCTGGCGCAATGGCTTGCCTTCACGCTCGGTTTGCTGGACGGACTATTCATTGCGGGTATCACCAGTGTCACCGGCGGCTTTTCCAGCATGGCGTTCCTGGTTTTTCCGGCGCTAGTCGTTTTGAATGCTTTGAGCATTCCGCTGGCCACACCACAAATCGTCCTCAACCTCCTGTTGAGCGTGTTTTACACCGGAGCCGTGCTCTTGACCCCTTATATTGGTTGGGACAAACCACTGTCTGACCGGCAAGTTCTGGCCGAGATGGTCGTCGGCAGACAGGCAACGACCAATACCGTATCCGGAGGGGGCACAGCGGTTTCACCGCGCGCCAATGCCCTTCAACAGGGAACTGCTGCCATACCCCAGCCGGGCTCCAGCGGCACCGGGCGTCATGGCACGAATCAAATCGCCACGTTGGCCCGGGTCAACCAGGATGCTTGGAGGAAGCATGAAGCCGAGGACAGCTCAGCGGAGGAGGTGGTGCCCGAGGAGTTGCTGTTGCGAGTGTCGGTGCTGTGGCTGCTGACGCTCTGCTGCTACGGTGCCCAAGTGTTGTTTGAACGCCAGCGCCGGGCAGTACTTGAAGCGACCGAATTCGCCGCTCGCGAAGGCCAGTTGCACTCCGCCGGCCGGTTGGCCGCCGAGTTCGCCCACCAAATCAAGAATCCGCTGGCGATCATTAACAACACCGCCTATTCGCTGCGACGCTCGCTGGGCGGGCAAAAAGGCGCAGCAGCACAGCAGATCGAAATTATCCAGGAAGAAGTGGCCCGGGCCGACAAAGTCATCACCCAAATCATGGGCTATGCGCAATTGAGCGAAGGTCGCGTGGAACGGCTGAAGGTGGTCGAGGAGATTGAGCGGGCGAGCGACCAGGTGTTTCCGGGCGGGGTTCCCACGGAGATAATATTCAAGAAGCGGTTTGCCGGCCCGTTTCCGCCGCTGCTGATGCAGCGCGGCCATCTCGTGGAAATCCTGACGAACCTGCTGTTGAACGCGCGCGAGGCGCTCCCCGGGCGGGGAAATGTCTCGATCACCGCCGCCTGCAAAGCGGATCAGGCCTTGGAAATCACCGTGGCCGATGATGGACCGGGGGTTTCGCCGGACAAGTTCGAGCGCATTTTTGAGGCCTATTTTACCACCAAGGAAAAGGGTTCCGGCATGGGGCTGGCGATTGTGAAGCATAATGCAGAGCTTTACGGCGGCACGGTGAGGGTGGAATCCGTGCTTGGACAAGGCGCCAAATTTACGGTACTCTTGCCTGCGAAATTGCAGCCCAGACCATTTGCCAAATGAGCGAGCCTCTCCCGCCGGTGTTGATTGTGGACGACGAAAAGAACATGCGTCGTTCGCTCCAGACTATGCTCATGGACGAAGGCTACTCTGTAAAGGCCGCGGAATCCGCCGAGGAGGCGCTGGGTTTGCTGGCCCAGGACCACTTCCTCATGGTGATCACTGATGCCCGTCTGGGTGGCATGAGCGGTTATGAATTTCTGGCCAAGATTCGCAGCCAGTGGCCGGAGCTGCCGACCCTCATGATCACCGCCTATGCCACCTACAAACTGGCGGTGGAAGCCATCAAAGCCGGGGCCATGGATTATCTGGCCAAGCCGTTCGCGCCGGAGGAACTCTTTCTGGCGGTGGGGCGTTGCGCGGAGCGGCACCGGCTCCTGCGGGAGAATGCCCTGCTGCGAACCCGCGTGGGCGAAGCCATCAGCTTGGATCAAATCATCGGCGAATGCCCCAAGATGCGGGAACAACGGCAGTTGATTCAGACGGTGGCGGTGACCGACGCGCGCGTGCTGGTGCTGGGCGAAAGTGGCACGGGCAAGGAGCTGGTCGCGGGCGCGGTTCACGCCGTGAGCCGGCGCCACAGCCAGAATTATGTCCGCATTAACTGCGCCGCCATTCCGGAAACGCTGTTGGAAAGTGAGTTGTTCGGACATGAAAAGGGCGCCTTCACCGGCGCGATCCGGCGAAAGTCCGGCCGGGTCGAGGAGGCCGACGGCGGCACGATATTTCTCGATGAGATTGCCGACATGGGCAAGCCACTGCAGGCGAAACTGCTGCGGTTTCTCGAGGATGGCACGTTCACGCGTGTCGGCGGCACCGAAGAATTGCGCGTGGATGTCCGCTTGATTGCCGCCACCAACCGCGATATAGTCAAAGCGCTGGCCGCCGGGGAGTTTCGCGAGGATCTGTTCCACCGCCTCAACGTGGTGCAGTTCAACCTGCCGCCCCTGCGGGAGCGGGGGGACGACATCTTGCTGCTGGCGGAGCATTTTTTGAAGGTTTTCCGGGCCGTTCTGGGCAAGCATATCACCGGATTCACGGCGGCGGCGCAGCTTAAATTACAGGCGCATCGCTGGCCCGGTAATGTGCGCGAACTGCGCAACGTCGTAGAGCGGGCCTTGATATTGGAATCGAACCATGAAATCCAAGTGTCCAGCCTGCCGGACTTCGCAGTCGAGTCGCGTCTGCAAAAAGTCGTGCCGGTCGCCGTTGGCTCGGACGAATCGCTCGACCTCGCGGTGGAACGGCTGGAACGCGATTTGATTCAAAATATGCTGGAACAAAATAATTTCAACCTGACACGCGCCGCCGAACGGCTTAAGCTGTCACGGCACTCGTTGCGATATCGCATGCAAAAATTAAACATGAAAACTGCCGCCGGTGATGGCGGAGAACCAACTGCGGTGACTGATTGATGAAAAGCTGGTGGATGCCAACTGCGGACAGCCCGGTGCTTCAGTGGCTGGGTTTTACGGTGTTTCTCCTGGTGCTGTTCGTTTGCCTGGGTGGCTTGATTGTCTGGCTGCAAGTGGCCAGAGCCGGCAAATCCAAGCGGAAACGCCGCAAACACCGGCATCACCGCCCGATCAACCCCACGCTGGCCCAGACCGGCGGTCTGCCGCCAAAACGAGATCCCAATCAGCCGCCGCCCGGACCGTGAATCTGCCGCAGAGCCGCGCGCTCACCAAGAAAAGCGCTTCCAACCTCGCGCTGACGTTCATCCTGCTCCCGCGGGAAAAGCGCGATGCCATGGCCGCGCTTTACGCCTTCTGCCGGGTGGTGGACGACGTGGCCGATGAGGATGCGGCCCCGGTGGAAGCACGCCGCTGCCAGCTCGCCGCCTGGCGCGAGGACATTCGTCGGGCCTGTGAAAACCGGGCGCCGCAATTTGTCCTCAACCAGGAATTCCAACCGGTCATCCAAAAATTCCGGCTGCCCTTCGCGCTGTTTGACGAACTGATCAAGGGCTGTGAGATGGATTTGGATAAACTGAGGTACGAAACGTTTGCGGAATTGGATCTTTACTGCCACCGCGTGGCTTCCGTGGTGGGCCTGTTGAGCCTTGAAATCTTTGGTTACCGGAATCCCGCGTGCCGGGACTATGCCGTCTGTCTGGGCAAGGCGCTCCAGCTCACCAACATCCTGCGCGATGTGAAAAACGACGCCGCGCGCGGCCGGATTTACCTGCCGCTGAGCGAGTTGAGGAAGTTCAAGGTCAGTGAAGCCAGCATCCTGACCTCCCAATATTCAAAAAACTATGTTGCACTCGCCGCGAGCGTCGCCGAACGCGCCAGAGGTTTTTATGGGCTCGCGCGACAGACCCTGCCGCCGGAAGACCGCAAGGCCATGATTGCCGCCGAACTCATGGGTGGTGTCTATTGGCATTTGTTCCAAAAACTGGAACGTAACCAGTTCAATGTTTTCGGACCAAAACCGCCAAGATTAAGCAGGCCGCGCAAATTGGCGCTGATTGCCCAATCGTGGCTGCGCCATGTCCTGGGGATCAATTCACCAAACTACGGTACTCCGTAAATGGCCGCCGCCGTACCATATCGGAAATCGGAGACCCGCCGAGGCGAAGCCGCTGGCGCGGCTCGGGACGAAAATGGCCGATGCATCCGCCGCCTCATCGTCAATGCAGACGACTTCGGTCTCTCGGCTTCGGTCAACGAAGCCGTGGTTCGCGCGCACCGGGAAGGGGTTTTGACCTCGGCCAGTTTGATGGTGAACGAACCCGGCGCGGACGAAGCCGTGAAGTTGGCCAAGGAAAATCCCCGCCTCGGTATCGGTCTGCATCTGACCCTGCTGCTGGGCCACTCGGCGTTGCCGCCGGAAAGAATTCCGGACTTGGTCAACGCCCGCAGCGAATTCGCCAGCCGACCTGCCCGGACTGGCTGGAATTATTTTTTTCAGCGCCGCCTGCGACCACAGCTTCGCGCCGAAATCCACGCGCAGTTCGAGAAATTCCGCGCCACCGGCCTGAGCCTGGATCACGTGAATGGGCACCTGCATCTGCATCTGCATCCGGTCATTTTCAGCATATTGATGGAAGACAGCCAAGAGCTTGGCCTCCGGCACCTGCGCCTGACGCGCGATTGTCTTGCGCGCAGCCTTAAAATGTCGCGCGGACAATGGTGGTATCGGCTTTCACACACGGCGATTTACGCCTGGCTGTCCCGCCGGGCCCACGCACCGCTCCGCCAGCGAGGCATTCAACACGCGCAAATCACGTTTGGGCTGCTGCAGACCGCGCGCGTGGATGAAGCCTATGTCTTGAAATTGCTGCCCGAGCTGCCGACAGGTGATTCGGAACTTTACTCGCATCCCTCGGTGGACAACTTTAAGCATGAGTTCACCGCCTTGATTAGCCCGCGAGTGAGGGAATCGGTGCAGGAACTGGGCATCGAGCTGATCCGGTATCAGGATTTATAATATGACCAAAATGATTGTCATTCTGCTGATCGGCCTTGTATTTGAAGCCGTTGGGGTGGTTTTTTTAAGCCAGGGCTTGCACGAAATCGGCGAGGTAAAGACCATCTCGTTCGGCGAAATCAGCCGCATCGTGGTGCGCGGCGCGATCAACCGGAATATCCTCCTCGGTACCCTGCTGGAGACGGTTTTCTTCGGGGTGTTGCTGTATTTGCTTTCCGTGAGGGATGTGAGCCTCATCTGGCCGCTGACGTCGCTTGGTTTTGTCCTGACCGCCCTGGCGGCGCGGGTGGTGCGGCATGAGGACGTTAGCGGCCTGCGTTGGACGGGAGTCATCATCATCGTGATTGGCGCGGCGCTGGTGGCATGGAGTGAACAATCCAAGACCAAACCCGTGCCGCCACTCGCGGCTGCCTCCGCGCAAGTTACGGAAAAGTAACCTGCGCCAGGACGGCGGCCAATTGGTTCGCCGCCAGGCGGGTTTTTCGCTGCAACGCCAGAAGCGCGCCGATTTTTCCCGGTGACTTGGCGACCGTCCAGGCGAGTTTGCCGAAATCCAGACTCTGGTCAGGCTTGGCGAGCGCGTTGAAATCCAGCGGCAAATCTTCGTTTGCCGCGTCGGAAATCACGCGCACCGTGACGCACGCAAGGCCGCGCTCGCGGCAGACATCTTGGATCGCTGCGGATTCCATCTCCACGGCGTCCGCGCCAGTCTGGTGGCGCAGGGCTTGCTTTTCGGCCACGGTCGTGGCGATACGGTCGGCGCAGTGGAACCTTACAGGCTTGGCGCCAGCGGCAATCAATTTTTCGTGGCAGCCGACGTGAGGAGGCTTTGATTGATGGCCGATGGCCGATGGCCGATGGCCGAGTTCAAAAATCACATCGCCTAGTTTCAAATCGGGATCAAGGCCACCGGCGAACCCGCAGGTGAGCACCAGTTCGGGCGAATGCGTGGCCAAAAACTGACGCACCGATTTTTCCGCGTTCTGGCGGCCAATGCCTACGATGAGGATGGAAACACCAGGTTTGGCTGCCGCGACTTTTCGAAACGGCGCGGCTTCTTCTTTCAGGGCGAAACAAGTGAGTATAGTCATGCTCAAAGGGCCGAATATGGGATCGGGTTGATAACTAGATTCTTGATCGCATTTTTGGGGCTTGGAAAATGATCCTGAACAATAAGGTTTCCCAGCGCAGAGATAATTGTCACGAGAACGATCACAATTGTAGATCTAAACTTCATTTTTTCTGCGACAGTCGGTCATTTCCTCTTTGTAGAGCTCCACGCCGGAATACTCATTGCACATTTATCTCAGCAGAGCGGTGAAACCAGCCTGCTCAAAGTGCTGGTCGGCAGTCAGGGCCTGGGTGAGGCCTTCATCGCGCATGACTAAATATGTAAGGAGAAAGAAGGTGTCCGCAAAGACCGGCTTCATTTTCGTGGCAGGCCGTGCAGGTAATGGTCGTGATTGCTCGCAAGATCGGACGGCAATTCTTCGATGCGGGCGGCGATTTTCAGGAGCCCGTCAGTGAACCGACCAGCCTGTAACTTTGAGATACTTGCGTTACTGCCAGCGCCGGGAATCCACTTGGCGGCGCGGCTCTTGGTTGGCGACTTGGTTGGGGCTTCGAGCGGTTTCACATGGATAGATTAGGGCAAAACTCTTGGTTTCGGCATAATTATTTTACAGGCTTGAGGTAGCTGATGCCGGTCATGGTGAGCAAGGGTAAAATGTGCGGCAAATCGCGCTTGTCGATGACCACCACATGGGTTCGGCCTAACGCGATATTGAAGCGGTCGGTCACCGCATATTTCTCGCCGTCAGCCATTTTGATCAAAAAGGGAATGCCTTCGTCAATCGCCGTCTGAATTTTGTCTCTGGTCATAACGTAAGCAATTTACTGGACGCCTGAGTTTAGTCAATCGCCTCCATCGCCACACCACTCCAGCGATTCATTTGATTCCCGCCAGTCTTTCCTTCCAGATTTTGTAGAGGTCCACGGTGGAGCGGACATCGCGCAGGCAATATTCGGCGATGTCCCGGAATTTGCCTTCGGCCATCAAGTCCTTCACGTCCATACCCGTCACGCCGTGGCTCTTGGGTGATTCAATGCCGAAGGCCTTGCAGTAAAAATCCAGATTGAACTTCCGCGCCGCGCCGTCGCGGCCGCTCACGCTGTAAAACGTGAGTTGCTCCGCCAGATCGCAATGCGGCTCGGTGGCGAACCGGTAGCCGAGCCAGTTTTTCTTGGAGATGGGCACGTTGAGCAGCGCCGAACGCAGGTAAATGAAGGGCACGTCGAAACCGCGCCCGTTGAAGGTGACGATGTTATCGTAATGCTTGGCCACGTCCCAGAATGCGGTCAGCAGTTCGTTTTCATCCGCACAGGGCACAAACTCGACCGGTCCGGCCTCCCCGGCGTCATCCTCGAAGTCCTCCGCCAGAAACTGCACCTGGCCGCGCCCGGTCTCCGCATTCAGCATGGCGATGCACACCACCTGCGAGGTGAACGGCCACAGGCTCATGAACCGCGTGACTTCCTCACGCTTGGCTTCCTTGGCGATGGCGTCGTCAATCTTTTCCGCTTCGCGGAAGAGATATTCCTGCTGCGGTTCGTCAAATTGTTCGAGTGGCAGCGCTGAGGTTTCGATGTCAAATACAAGTGTGGCCATGTGAGGTGTCCGGGTTCGTTGGGAAAAAGGGTAACGTGGCGGGCAAACCTTTGGCAAATGCCAAAATTCAGTTGGGTCGCGATGCGGCGGCTGGGAGCGCGGAGCTCCTGGCACGGCGTGCGGGTTGACATTTTGAAACGGGCCGAGTCGGAGACCGGCGCTCCGGGGTTGCCCTGAGAATGCAATGCGAGATCAAATTTCCTCCGTCCGTCCCACCGCCAAGAAATGAAGCGCCCGCAATGAGACCTTGCGGGCGAAGATTTTTTCCAGTGCCGCGGCATAGAGGCGCACTTGGGGCGAGTAAATTCGGATCTTCTCCGGCAAATCGCGCGCCGAAACGTCATCGGTCTTGAAGTCCACGAGCCAGATTTCGTCGGGCCGCAAAACCAGCAGGTCCGCCACGCCTTGCACAATGACAAATTCCTGCTCGAGCCCAGCCCCGGCTTTGATGCCGGTGAGCTCCGCCAGTGCCTGGGGACTAAACCGCGCGGTGAATGGGAGTTCCCGCCGCACCTCTTCCGCGTGCGCCCGGATTTTGCGGCCGAGGGGCGAATTCCAAAATGCCGCCAAGGCGGCCAGATCCAATGCCGCCCGCTCGTCGGCGCTGAGTTGACTTTCCCGCTCCAGCCGCTCCGCTTCCGCCGCGAGGTCGTCCGATTTTTCCAGCGCGAAATGCTCCAAGAATTTATGGTGCGCCGCGCCGATCTCGGCGGCACTGAGTTTCGCATTGCGAGCCAGTCGTCGTCTCAGCGGCGGGAATTCGGGGTTCGGAAAAAGCTTTTCTGTTTCGTCATCCATGTCCTCGGCCTCGCGCCGCAAAGCAGTGACGGACGATTTGGCCTTGCGCTGCGTAGCCGCTTGGAACGGATAACGCCATGCCAGCCGGGCGCGTAATTGTTCAAATGCATCGTAGCAGCCAGCCTGCTGAGGCTCTAGTAAATTGCCGATTGCTGGTTGCCGAGTGCTGATTGAAACTCCAGCCTCGCTGCTTTTAGAGGCGCGACTCGTCACCTTCTCGCCTACAGGAGACGTACCGCAGACTTCAGTTTGAGCTTCCTCACGTTGGCTGGTACAAGATTCAGCGTTTTCCAAGGCGGAGTCTGCCACGATGCGCCAGCGCAGCGATTTGAATTCGCCCGCCGACGGGCTCGAAACCGAGGCTTTTGCAGCCGGCGCTTGCTGGGCAAACCACAAGGCCAGCCAGTCGGCGAAGCTTTTGGCGGCGGCAATTTTTTGCGAGGTCACGGGCTGCGGTTGCGTCCATTTTTCCTCCCAGTTTTTCTCGGTGAGGCTGGCGGTCAAAATCAAATGGTCCCGCGCCCGGGTCAGGGCGACATACAGCAGCCGCAATTCTTCGCCCCGCAACTCGCGTTTCTGACGGCGTTGGGCCAGCCAATGCGGCAGGCTGGGATAACGCCGGCCCAGTTGTGGCGGCTTCACTTTGGGACACAGGCCGAATTGCTCGTCAAAAATGATTTCGCCGCGGAGGTCCTGTTCATTGAATTGTTTCGCCAAATCCGCCAGCACCACGATCGGGAATTCCAAGCCTTTGCTCTGATGAATGCTCATCAGGCGCACGGCGTCTTCGGTGGCCACCGCCGACACCTCCGGTTCGGCTTCCGCCGCCTGCTGCGCCTCGATGAATTTCAGGAACCGGAACAGGCCCTGCCGCTGAAACTGGTCGAATTGTTGCGTCAGGTGGAGGAAGCCGGCGACATTTGCCGCCCGCTGCACGCCGCGCGGCTGCGCGCGCAGCCAATCCGCATAGAGGGTTTCCGCCAGCACTGCCTCGAGGCATTGCGAAAGCGACACCTGCTTGGCCAGTTGACGCCAGCGCGAAAAGCGTTCGCGAAACCGGGAAACTTTCGCCCGCGTTTCCGCCGGCCCCACGCCAATGTCCGCACTGCGGTGGAGCGCCGTCCAGAAGTGCTTGTCCGGTGCCGCGAGCCGGATTTCCGCCAGTTCATCCAGCGAGAGGCCGACCAGCGGCGAGCGCAGCACGGCCAGGCACGGCACGTCCTGCAACGGATTGTCCAGCAGTTGCAGCAGGCTCAGGAGATCGAGGATTTCCGCGCTCTGATAGAACCCGCCGCGCGCCACCGCCAGCGGAATGCAGGCGCGCTCAAATTCCTTCGCGAAGATTTCCGATCGGCCGCGCGGCGAACGCAGCAGGATGGCGATGTCGCGCCACTTCGCGGGCCGGAACCGGTTCTGTCCGCCGTCAAAGATCTGGTGCTGGCTGGCTACGAGTTGTTGCACACGACACGCCACTAGCCGCGCCTCGCGCTGAGTGTCGTCCAAGGCGGCGAATTCGCCTGCGTCATCATCGCCGGGTTCCTGGCGGCCAATCTTGAAGCACAGGAGCAACTCGGCGCGCGGCGCGGAATCCTGCGCGGCGCTCAAGTCGCTACGCGTTTCCGGAGAACCAAATTGCAATTCCGCCTCCGCGTCATACGCCACCCCGCCGATCTCCGCGCGCATGAGGAGGCGGAACAGGGAGTTTGTCAGATTCAGCAATCCCTCCCGGCTGCGGAAGTTTTCCAGGAGTGGGATCGTGGTGCCGGTGTTGCCGCGCCAGTTCCGGGCGTAGGCGCGGAAAATCTTCGGGTCAGCCAGCCGGAAACGGTAGATGCTCTGTTTCACGTCGCCGACGAGGAAGCGATTGGCTCCGGCGCCCTCGCGGCTTAAGCCTTGGATGATTCTGTCCTGCGCCGCATTAATGTCCTGATATTCGTCCACGAACACGAACTTCAGTTTGGCGCGCCAGGTGTGCGCCACGGCGGTGGGCTGGCCGGTGGCCATGTCCCAGAGGAGCCGCAGGGCGAACTGTTCGAGATCGTGAAAATCCAGAACCCCGCTCGCGCGTTTGCGCTCGGCTACTTGGCCGGCGAAATCCTCTGCCAAGCGCAGCAGCGTTTCCATCTGGCCGCGTATCCAGGACCAGTCTTCCGCCAGCGGATCGTTGCCATTCTTGACCTCCGCCAGCGACACGAGGAATCGCGCCTCTGCGAACAGGCCTTCGAGAGGTTTGCGGAGAACGGTCTTGCGTTTGGCGGGCCAAGTGTCGTCGGCAGCGACGATTTGCGCCAGCGCTCCGGCAGCGGCTTGACGCCAGGATGGGTCCGGGCATGGGGGCGAGGCGGAGGATGAGGCGGCGGTTGGATCAAAGAAAAGGCTGGGGAGGCGTGACAAAATAGCTGCCAACTCGGCGGCTTTTTCGTTGGCAGGCAGGCTTTGCAACACGGGCAGCCATTCGTGGCGCCAGTGTTCAACTGCCTCTGGCAGCCAGCGCTGCCAGTCGGCGGGCGCGGCGGCAGAGAATTTTTCCCGCTGCCCCGCCAGCCAACCCGCGGCGTCCGGACGGGTTTGCGAATAGTGGTGCAGTCTTAACACCAATTCCCGGATGGACTCATCGCGTCCGCCACCCTGGACTTGGATGAGGTTTTGCACGGCTTGGGAGAATTCATCCACGCCGGCATAATGCGCGGCGAATTGTTCGTCCAGGGTCTCGTTGGCGAGCTGGCGGGCCTGGCCCTCGTCGAGCAGCTTCAGGCGCGGGTCCAGATCAAGTTCGTAAAAATGCTCGCGCACGAGCTTGAGGCAGAAGCTGTGCAGCGTGCCGAGGTGCGCGAGGTCAAAGCGCGCGAGTTGCTCGGACCACCTGTCTTCGCTGCGTTTCGACACGGCAAGGGTTTCGGAGTTTGGCGGAGGGATGTTTTCCAAACCTGCGGTTCGCCCTTGTAGGCGACGACGTGAGGAGTTGGGGAGCTCGATCTGGAGGACCAGCCTTGAGACCTGCGCCAGTCTCGCCTCGATCACGTGGCGGAGGCGGTCGCGCATTTCGGCGGCAGCGGCCTCGGTGAAGGTGACGACCAGCAATTCGTCCATCGCGGCGCCCTGTTCGAGGCAGTCGAGGCAGCGCTCGACCAGCGTTTTGGTCTTGCCCGTGCCCGCGCCAGCCATGACCAGGACATTGCCGCGCGCCTCCACCGCGCGCCGCTGGGTGGGCGTGAGCGAATCAGTTTCGGTGCGGGCGGCTGCCATGGGGCAGGAGCTTAGCGGCGGAGGACAAGGCTGGCCACGCTGAAATGAGCGGCCAGGCGGGGAAATTCCTGCGCACTTATTGCTGCGACGGCTTGGCTGGGGGTTGAAATTTAAATGAGATTCATACTTGACATGCATCAGGTTTATGAGTAAAAAAGATCCCACCGGGGAGGAGGGGCTTATGGGTTGAGGCCTCCACGATATTCAATAAAAAACCAAAAACGTATTTGTAACTCGGAATGCAATTATGAGGGACTTTTTTTTCATTCGTGTGACCGTCACAACGGTCTTTTTTTTGCTCACTGGCCTTTGGGCCGACGCCACCGTTTGTAATTGGACCAACCCCGCCGGTGGGAACTGGAGCAACACCAACAACTGGAGTCCAAACCAGGTTCCGGGCGCTGCGGATACGGCGGTCGTCACCATCGTCGGCAATTACACCGTCTCGCTGGATGAAAGTGCCACGGTGGCCGGCCTGGTTTTGGGCGCGAGCACCGGCGATACCACTCAAAGCCTGTCCACGGGCAGCCAAGCACTCACCGTGAATGGGCAAGCCCAGGTGAATTCCCAAGGGCAACTCAACCTGAGTGGTGGCGCGCTAGTCGGAACCACCATGGTTGCGGGGACACTGACGTGGAGTGGGGGGAGCCTGGCGGGGGTGCTGACGTTGGCCAGCAACAGCGTGTTCAATATCGTGGCTGGAGGAGGCGATGGGTTTAACGGCCTGATTTTGACCAACTTCGGGACGGTCAACTGGACGAACGCGACGCTTTTTGGCCGGTACAACAACAACGCGCAGATCTTCAATT
>Ga0302320_10021407_pt1 | contig 12835 bp, 8 predicted proteins | sample Bog_T0_3_FD_202130 | JGI IMG/M metagenome (GOLD analysis project Ga0302320, IMG submission 202130) | Peat permafrost microbial communities from Stordalen Mire near Abisko, Sweden - Bog_T0_3 | ecosystem: Environmental > Terrestrial > Soil > Wetlands > Peat | place: Sweden: Abisko, Stordalen Mire...
GAAACTGAGTCTTGAGTTCGTCGATGGACGAGCTTAACAAGGTGAGCACGACCTTCGATATCCACCGCCGAGAATGCGGCGCAACATCGGGCCGGTAGTTAGCTAAATGGGGAAACGTGGCCCGCGTATCGCCAAGTTCGAGAGGAATGATGGCTTTGGATATCGGGTCCTTGTCCAGGGAAACGCGATAGACCGTTAGTTGGCCTGGGCCGACAACTCCCAGATACGGAGCATCGCCACGCATGGCTATGAGGCGTCGGACATTATTCAAACCCTGATCGCTTGTGAGCTTTTCGGCCTCAACGAGGAAGACCAGTGGGCTGTTCTGCCACTCGTAGACTCCGGTAAGCGCCGCGAGAAGCGAATCCTTCTGCTTCCGGGCAGAGACCAAGGTCGCGTAGGGCAGGAGATCTGGGCCGTTAACATCGAAAAAGCGGACAGAGGCGAGATCCGCGCCGTACCGCTCAAGAGTTTGATCGAAAGATTCCACGGCGAAGACGTAGTTTACGACAGCCGAACGCACGGGCGCCGAGTGTCATCGAGCCTTCCCTATCATAAAACAAAAGATGGTGGAAATGTTTTCGCTGGGTTACGGGCATCCATCGTCCTAATTTTAAGCCCGCTCTCGTGAGATCCCGTCAGACCAGCGCTTCCAGCCACGCTTCCGGACGACGGCAAGGAGCTTGAGGGCCATGCCACCGGGCAGTTCGTCTCCCACTTCTCAATTGTCGATTCGTTGGTGTTGAGATAACGCGCGAACACCGGCTGACCGACACGAAGCTGCTGGCGAAACCGGGCTTTGTTGCCAGTGACGAAGCTCGACGTCTCCCTCTCGCCGGAAAGCCGCACGCTGCATGATGAACGATGCGAACCATACATACTGAAGCTGTTACCCGGATCGGCGCGATACTCAATGGAAACTAAATCTTCGGCGAATAACTTTCCCGTGGTTTGCGTGGGTGGATCGGCGGGAGGCCTCGACGCCTACATACGGCTGCTGCGGCATCTGCCGGCCGATATGGGCGTTGCCATCGTGATCGTGAACCACCTGCGAACCGTGGACACGCTGCTCCATGAGATTCTCCCGAACTATACGGAAATGCCGGTAGAGCTGATCACGGAGAAGCTCCTCATTCAGCGCGATCATGTGTATATCATTCCGGCGCAGCGGGACTTGCATGTGCTCGACGGAGAGTTTCGCCTGAAGCCGATTTCCAAGCCAAGGGGCTGGCCCGATGTCATCACGGTTTTCCTGCGCTCCCTCACGGAGCATTGGGACGGCAAAGTCATCGCCGTGATTGTCTCCGGCTACGACGGCGACGGGGCGGCGGCGCTATGCGGTATCAGGGAAGCAGGCGGCATTACCATCGCACAGAAGCCCGACACGGCCGGGCAGCCCGACATGCCCGCCAGCGCCATTGCGAGCGGGTGTATCGATTTCATTCTTTCGCCCGAGGATATCGCCAGCCGGATCATTCGGATTGCCACCGATAACATCTGCGGCTCCGGCGAAAACGCCTGAGCTTCACGTCGCATTCCGGTTGAATTCATTTCCGGCGCAAGTGGCAAATCCGCCACAGAGGTCGGAACCCGCCACTGATCACACAGAACTTCATTTCCGACGAGTAATGGTGCGGTACTCAAACGCTGGAATCGAGGTTCCGCCAAGCCCAGCCTGCGGGCGATCACGGGACGCGGGATTTCATCGCAAACGAAAAGCGCTCGCGTTCGTCCAATCCAAATCATGCTGCGAATGCATTGTCTCGTGGAAGGATGTCCCATGCGGACTGCGTCAGTGATCGCCGCCCTTATCTCATTGCGTCCGGCGCCGCGCCGGGGCTGTTCACCGCCGTCCATGAGGTATTGGGCCTGGAACTGAAGGCCACGCGCGCGCCCACGGATGTGTTCGTCATCGATGTCGTAACACAGCCCACGCAAAACTGACTTAATTCGCCACCCCCGCTTGCCAGTCATGGCTATTTTTCGCTGATTCTAAAAGTACTTAGCGGTTCTTCCCTCCCGGGCCATGGTATTTTGTCTTCAGCGTGCACGGGAATCCTGCGCCGAAGGGAACCAATGCCTGGCGAGAGTAAATCAAATAGTGGAAAGCAGGCGGGAAGTGTCGCCGCGCAGGGTGCAAACCACGAATCCGCCCGGTTTCCATACCAGCCGAGCCCTCGAAATATCTATTGCAAATAAAAGACTTAATGCCAAATTGGATTCTTTCCTCACTTTTTGCACTCCCGCCGAAAAGCAACGCCTGGAGCTCTTGCATTTGAGACGACAGCGCGTCCGCGCCAGGTGGCACATGCTCCAGCTTGTGGATCGAGCGAAGCTTGACGTGCGTCGGCACTCCTGCCGACGGTCTTTTCGTAGCTGCCTGGCGTGCCCGGTGCGGGCCATCGACCGTGCTACAAACAAAGGACTTAAGCCGGGATTGGATTCGTTCCTTACTCTTGTCCCCCGCAAGAATCGCCAGGCGCACCATAACGCAACCGCACGCAAAAACCATCCTGCCGTCCGAACGTCACTGTGGGCCTATTTCATTGATAGGATGGGTCAAGTGCGGCTTTTGCCGGTTCTGAACCTCTTCGCGATCTGTCTGCTCTTCCTCGCCATCCGCGCGGAAGCGCAATCCACCGCGACCGCTCCCTCCGCCATACGGCCCGCCGCAGTTGCGGGCCCGCCAGCCACCCTTTCGGACGCCTTTGACGGCCAGAACGTCGCTCACATCTCTTTCGATCCCGCCGAACAGCCGCTCGAACAATCCGCAATTGACGCTTTGCTGCCAATTCACGCTGGCCAGCCCTTCCATTCCGCACTCGCGCATGCCGCCATCGACAAGCTCTTCGCCACCGGGCGATACGCCGATATCCAGATCGATGCCGAACCGGTCGGCAACGGCATTGACCTGCGCTTTATTACGAAGAATTCCTGGTTCTTCGGGCATATCGAAATCAAGGGTGACATCTCCGAACCGCCCAACCTCGGCCAGATGCTCAGCGTCACAGGTCTCACGCTGGGCCAGCCATTCGACCCCGACGAAGTCTCCGTTGCCGAAGGCAAGATCCGCCAACTCCTGATCAACAACGGCTACTTCACCCCGGTGTTGTCCCATCGTTTCGAATATGAGGATGTCGATCAGCAGGTCCGCGTCATCTTCGAAATTCGCGTCGGCCGCCGGGCTCATTACACGGCCCCGATCATCACCGGCGACACGACCGTTCTGAGCGTTCAGGCTCTCGATAAAGCGGTAGCCTGGCATCGCTTCCTCGTGTCGGGCTATCGCGGCATCACGCAGACGCGCACAAGGGTGGGCATCGATAAAATCCGGCTCACCTACCAAAAATCCAACCACCTGCTGGCCACGGTCACCTTTGGCGGCATCCAGCCTCAAGAACAGACCACTCGTGTTCCGCTCGGCACGCCGCTCATTACGGTCAGCCCCGGGCCGGTCGTCGACGTAAAGGCTGAGGGAGTCCGGATCTCGGGTAAGGAACTCACCCAGAATCTGCCCATTTTTGAAGAGGGCACCGTGGATTCGGATCTTCTCGCGGAAGGCGTCACGAATCTACGGAATTACTTTCAGGAGCGCGGCTACTTCGATGTTACGGTTGATTTCTCGCAGCAGAAGGTCAGCGAAGCGAAGACCGAAATCGTCTATTCGATCCAGCCCGGTCTCCGCCACAGGCTCGTGGCCCTGGCCATCCGGGGCAATAAATACTTCGACGAGAAGACGATTCGCGAACGCATGTTGTTGCTCCCAAAGTCGTTCGAATTTCGCCGCGGCCGCTACAGCGAGGCGATGGTTGCGCGCGATAAGTCGGTAATCGAAGACCTGTACCGTTCCAACGGTTTCCGCGACGTGCATGTGGTCACCGAGACCGACGACGATTATCATAATGTGAAAGGCGACATCGCAGCCTTCTTCACCATCGACGAGGGAAAGCAATACCGGGTCGCCTCCCTTACCATTACGGGAGTAGAAAAACTGGCCCCGGCGGCAATCGCCGAACACCTGAGTTCTCAGGCCGGGCAGCCCTTCAGTGAGTCGGACGTGGCGGCCGATCGCGAAACCGTTCTGAACCGGTACGGCAAGGCAGGCTACTCGGATGCGGCCTTCGAATGGACCTGGTTACCGGCCGCTCAACCCTTCACGGTGGATCTGAAATTCACTATCCACGAAGGCGATCCGCAATTCGTGCGCGACATTGCGGTTACAGGGCTATCCGCCACACGACGCTCACTCGCCTTCAAACAGGTCCTCGAAAAACCGGGCGATCCGCTCTCCGCCACTACCATGGCCGAGACCCAGCGGCGTCTCTATGACCTTGGCATCTTTTCGCAGGTCAATATGGCGGTCCAGAATCCGGATGGCGACGAAATACGGCGTCGCGTCCTCTATGACCTCCAGGAAGCCTCCCGCTACTCCCTCACCGTGGGGCTCGGCACGGAATTCGGACGTCTCGGAACCGGTTCCCCGACGGACGACCTGACGAACCCGGGCGGTACGGCCACTTTGACTCCCCGAGTATCCTTCGGGCTTACGCGACTGAACCTGTTTGGACTGGGTCAGTCGCTGAGTCTGCAACTGCGCCTCTCCACCGTGCAAAAGCGCAGTTCCCTCAATTATTTCGTGCCGAGGATTTTCAATCGTTCCACCTTCGAAGGCAACTTCACCGTTCTCTATGACGATACGTATGACGTAAACACGTTTCGCGCTATTCGCAGGGAAGTTTCGGCGCAGCTTTCCGAGCGTATATCCAAGACGATCACCGCGTTTTACCGCTTTGCTTATCGCGACGTAGGTGTATCGGACCTGAAAATCTCCCCGCTGCTGGTGCCGCGCCTCGCACAGTCCGTGCGGGTAGGCATCGGGTCGTTCAACCTTGTGCACGACCGCCGTGACGATCCCATTGATCCGCACAAAGGGATCTACAGCACCATCGATCTGGGTCTTGCCGCGAAGCAATTCGGCTCCCAGACCGGATTCGCCCGTATTCTGGGGCGCAATGCAACTTACTATGGACTCGGGACGAAACTGGTTCTCGCGCGCGAGACTCAGTTCGGCGTGGAGCCCGCGTACAGTATTCCCGCGAACGCCGATCCGTCCGATCCCATCCCGCTGCCCGAACGGTTCTACGGTGGCGGCGGTACCACGATGCGCGGTTTTTCCCAAAATCAGGCGGGTCCGCGCGATCCTTCCACCGGCTTCCCTCTCGGTGGCTCTGCGCAGTTTTTTAACAGCACCGAACTTCGCTTCCCGCTTTACGGCGCCAACATCCGCGGCGTCTTGTTTGAGGATATGGGCAACGTGTTTTCCACCATTGGAAATATGTCGTTTCGCGTACACCAGCGCGATATTTCGGACTTCAACTACATGGTCCATGCGGTAGGTTTCGGGGTGCGCTACCGGACTCCGCTCGGCCCTCTGCGTTTCGATCTCGCGTACGGCCTGAACCCGCCGAAGTACAACGGCTTTACGGGCGATTATTCCCAGTTGGTGCAGTGCTCGGCGACCGGAACCTGCCAGCCATCCACGCAGCAGATCAGCCACATTCAGTTCTTTTTTTCGATAGGGCAGGCATTCTGATGCGGACGCCCATCTCAGCGCGCGGACCGCGGGACCCGCGGATGCAAGGTTTCGGCGACGACGCCGGGTTGGTTCCCCGCGGTCAGGTCGCGCGCGGTTTCCGGAGAGCGCGCGGACCGCGGGACCCGCGGATGCAAGGTTTCGGCGACAACGCCGGGTTGGTTCCCCGCGGTCAGGTCGCGCGCGGTTTCCGGACACTTGCGCTCTGTATCGTCTCCGCCGCAATGTCCCTCCCAGGCGCGATCGTCGACCGGGTCGCGATCACGGTAGGTACGAAGGCCATCACCGAAAGTGAGATCGTCCTGCGCATCCGGCTCGAGGCCTTTCAGAACGGCACGCTGCCGGTGTTCACGCCCGCGTCCCGTCGCGAGACCGCCGAACGGTTAATCGATCTCAAACTCGTGGAGCGCGAGATGGACCTCGGCCACTATGCCCGTACCACGCCGGCCGACGCCAAAACGCTGGTTGCCGCCTTCACCGCCGAGCACTACCAATCCAACCCGGAAGCGTTGCGTCTATCGCTCGCAACGGCCTTGCTCACGCCCGAAGATCTTGCGAACGAGTTGGCGGAGCAAGCCGATCTTCTGTCGTTCCTGAACCTGCGCTTCCGCCCCTCCGTGCAGATCCCCGACCGCGACATCGAGAAGTATTTTCACGAGAACATCGAAGGAAAAGACCCCGCCAAACCGGTGGTGCTGAGCGACGTCCGGGCGGGCGTCGAGCAGATTCTGGCGACCCAGCGCGCCGATCTCGATCTCGAAACCTGGCTCCGGGATCAGCGCAAGACCACCCGCATCATCTACCTTGTGGAGGACCTCCGATGACGCGGCAAACAGGAGACACCCAAACGCTACCGAGCCGGGGTGCCCGCCGGGCCCGTCTGCCTGTGCCAATCGAGCGGGGTTCGAACGTGGCCCAGACACTCCTGTCTGCCACGCCGGCACTCATGCCGATGCTTTTTCTGCCAATCCAATCGGATCCCCTCCTGAGGTTCGCCAGATGGAACATGCTTCAGCTCCTGGGGCGAGCGAAGCTCGCCGATCGCCGGCATTCCGCCGGCGCACTGCCGCGCCAGCCGGCTCAGACTAAATTCACGGCGAGCCCCCCGCAACGGAGGCGCAATGACTAAACCCGCGCGCATCGCACTTTGGTCCCTCGGCTCCGTCGCGTTCATCATATTGCTCGCCGGCGTCTCGGCCCTGTTGATCGCGCGCAGCGACTGGCTGCGCGAAAAGATGCGGGCCGCAATCGTCGAGCAGGCGGAAATCGCGACCGGCGGCCGTGTCGAAATCGCTAAGTTCCAACTCGACTGGACCGGTCTCACCGCGGACGTGGACGGCATCGTGATCCACGGAACGGAACCTCCGAGCCAATTGCCCTTCCTGGCCGTGGATCATGTGACGATCGGTTTCCGCATCGTATCTCTGTTTACGCGCGACGTTCGTCTGGACCGGCTGATTGTTACGCATCCGCGCGCGCACATCATCATCGATGCGGAAGGCGGAACGAATCTGCCACGTCCGAAGGTGTCCTCGAAGACGAACACGGCGAACTCGATCATCAACCTGAAGATCGGGCACGTCGAGGCGAGAAATGGCGAGGCTCTGACCGAATCTCCCGGCTCGCCGCCCCGCACCTGGCCGTGGACCGTCAACGGCAAAAACGTGGCCGTGCAGGCGAACTACGATCCGTCGAAGGATCGCTACTCCGGCGACGTTTCTTTCGCGCCGCTGCACCTGACGCTCGAAGGCTACGGCCCGCTCGATCTCGATCTGACCGCGAGCGCCACGATGGAGCGGAACCAGGTCCTGGTATCAAACGCGAAGCTCAAGAGCGCGGGTTCCGAGATCGATCTGAGCGACGTCCGCATCGGCAGCTTTGCGGACCCGGTGGAGACGGCCCAATATAAGCTCACCGTCTCGGCGGCCGAGGCCGTGCGGGTCCTGCACTGGAAGCTTCCGATCTCCGGCACGCTCAACGTTGCCGGCCACATGCGATACGTCTCTCCCTCGCAGTTCGACTTGGCGGGAGATCTTCGCGGCACTGGTCTCGCTTATGGCAGCGTGCGCAATATCCGTCTCACCGGCACCGTGACGGGAACCCAGGACAAGATGGCTCTGACGTCACTGCACGCGAGCCTTCTCGGCGGTCAGGCCACCGGCAGCGCGGTCACGAAAGGCTACGACGCCTATCGCATCGAGGGCTCAATTGCGGGCCTTGCCGTGCACGACCTCGCCCAGTTAAGCACGCCGAAGCCTCTGCCCTGGGATGGGGTGGTTTCCGGCGGAGTTACCCTCGCGGGCAGGCTCACCAACATCTCGCGCCTGCTCGACGCGACAGCCCAACTGACGGTTGCGCCGTCTGCGACGGGACCGGCCGTACACGGTGAAGCAGCGGCTCACTATACCGATGCAGGCCAGAAGCTGGAGATGGGCAATTCGTGGCTGGAACTGCCCAACACACGCGTCGATATTGCGGGCACGTTGGGAACATCGCTTACGGTGAAGGCCGATACGAGAGACCTCAACGATCTTCTGCCTGTGCTCAACGGACAAACGCTGCCGATCTCTCTGCGCAACGGCGAGGCAACGTTTGCCGGAACTGTCGCGGGTTCTCTCGATGCCCCGCGGATCGAAGGCCATGCCACACTGCGCAACGCCGTCTATGACGGTAAGCTCGTCGATTCCGCAACGGGCGACGTTACGGCGTCCGCGAATGAGGCCAGTGTTTCGAACGCCTCGGTTGTCTATTCCGGCATCACTGCAACCGGCAATGGGTCGCTCGCCCTCGCCGACTGGGCCACCACCAACGCTTCAGCGATAACCGGCCATATTCAGGCAGGCGATGTGGGCCTGACGCATGCGCTCGCCCTCGCCGGTTACGCGGGAACCGATGCGTTGCCGGTTAGCGGCGAGGCAGCCGTCAATGCGCAGTTTTACGGCACGCTGGGGCAACCGGTCGGAAGCGCCGACATCACCTTAAACAAGGGCTTGATCTACGAGCAGCCCTACGATTCCATCACGGCCCACGTCCAATACGCCAGCGCCGACCTCCAGACCGTGAACGGTGTCTTCGTGTCGGGGCCTAAGCGCGTTACCTTTGACGTCCGCTATCCCCATTCCGCTTCGGCATCTCCGGCCGGGATGCTCGAAATTTCGGCCAGCAGCAATATCATGGCGCTGAACCAGATTGCCCTGATACGCCAGAGGCAGCCCGATATCGGTGGCAGCGCGCAGTTCAAGGGCACGGCGACGGTTCGGGTAAGCACGGATGCGAAGAAGGCGGTCCAGTTCGAGCTCACGAGCCTGAACGGCGATGGCTCCGCATCCGGCATCCAACTGGCAGGACGCAATCTGGGCGACGCGCATTTCGCGGCGCGCACTCAGGGCAGCGTCCTCACGTCCACCTTCGATTCCAATGCCGCGCAGGCGTCCATCAGGGGGCAGGCGACCGTCAACCTTTCGGGGGACGACCATACCACCGGTTCCGTCGTTTTCACCAACGCCGGCATCAACGCGTTCGCCGCACTGATCGGCACGAGCGAGGACGCCAAGGCGCTCACGTTCGACGGCTCGGCGGAAGGCCAGGTGGATTTCAGCGGCCCCCTTTTCTCACCCACTCAGATGTCCGCGAGTGCGACCATCAAACAACTCGAAGTCCATCCTCTCCCCGGCACGCCGCTTGCGGTCAACATACCCGGATTCAGTCTGCACGGCAACGGGCCGCTGAAGGTCTCGTACGACAAGTCCGTGATCCGCGTGGATGCCGCGCGCTTTCAGGCGCCGGAGACCGACATGACCGTGAGTGGCACGGCCGATATGCTCGCCCCATCGCCGCTGAATCTTCGCCTGCAGGGCGATGTCAGTCTCGCGATCCTGCGCAACTTCGTGCCGGATCTTGCGGCCTCGGGAACCGTGTCGGTGACGGGAAGTCTTCGGGGCAGCTGGAGCGCGCCCGATTTCAGCGGCCGCGCCGGCATTCGCAACGGCGAGATCCACTATGCCGATTTCACCAACGGCCTGAGCAATGCGACCGGCGATGTGGTGTTTTCCGGATCCCGAGCCAACATCGAATCGTTCACCGCCGATACCGGCGGAGGCAAGTTCACGGGCTCGGGCTTTGCCACGCTCAATCCTTCGAATGGCGCCGTGGCGTTCCAGTTTTCGGCGAAGACGAAGGATGTACGCCTGCGCTACCCAGCGGGCACCAGTTCCGTTTCCGATTCCGAAATTCAGATCGTGCGCAATCCTCAGCGCAGCATGATCTCCGGCACGGTTACGGTGCGCCGGCTGGTCTTCAACCCGCAGCAGGACGCGGCGGCCATGCTGGCCGACATGAGCCAGAGCGCGCGAACTCCGGCGGCCGGGAGTAATTCGCTGGCCAATATGAATCTGGATATTCTGATCCAGACCGCACCGGATGTGGCGCTCCAATCCAAGGTGGCGGAGAGCATTCAGGCCGATGCCTCGCTGCGCCTGCGCGGCACGGTGTCCAGCCCCGCGCTGCTCGGGCGCGTCAACGTTTCGCAGGGCGAGGTGCTCTTCTTTGGTAACAAATACAGCATCTCGCGCGGGTCGATCTCGTTTTTCAACCCGACGAAGATCGACCCTATTCTCGACGTCGATCTCCAGACGCGCGCGCGGGGTGTCGACGTGACTCTGACGGTGACCGGCCCGCCCACAAACCTCGGCATGACCTATCGATCCGATCCGCCGCTGGAATTCTCGGATATCGTGGCGCTGCTCGCGACGGGCCGTACGCCGGACGATCCCTCGGTCGCTTTACGCGGTAACGCGCCCACTCCGAGCTTCGAGCAACTGGGCGCCTCGGCGCTGATCGGCCAGACGCTGGCGACGCCGGTGGCTTCGAGGTTGCAGCGATTCTTCGGAGTGAGCCGGATCAAGATCGATCCGGAGCTCTCGGGAGTGAGTGGCAACCCCGGAGCGAGGCTGACGGTGGAACAGCAGGTAACGCCCGACATTCTGTTCACCTACATCACGGATGTGTCGAACACGAGCCAGCAGTTGATCCGCGTGGAGTGGGCGTTCAACCGCAACTGGTCGGCCGTGCTGGAGCGCGAAGAGAACGGATACGTGGGCCTGGACTTTACCTACAAGAAACGGTTCAAGTGAGGGGAGCTTTCAGCGGTCAGCGGTCAGCTTTCAGCGCGCGGACCGCGGGACGCTCGGAAGCAAGGTTTCGCCAATAGCGCCCGGTTTCTTCCGCGCGGTCAGGTCGCGGGCGGTTTCCGGAGAAGCGCCGGCGGCTTGGCCGCGGGCGCCGCCGGTCCGGCGGAACGGGGAGTGCCGCGCGGAAGCTCGGCGGCGGAGGCGGGTCTGCGGTCGGGTCTCAGTTATAGCTGGGTGGGCTCGGGCTAGTTGGTCCGGCGGAACGGGGAGTGCCGCGCAGAAGTTCGGCGGCGGAGGCGGGTCTGCGGTCGGGTCTCAGTTATAGCTGCGTTGGCTCGGCCAGTTGGTCCGGCGGAACGGGGAGTGCCGCGCGGAAGTTCGGCGGCGGAGGCGGGTCTGCGGTCGGGTCTCAGTTATAGCTGCGTGGGCTCGGCCAGTTGGCCCGGCGGAACCGGCCGCGCCGCGCGGACGCTCGGCGGCGGAGGCGGGTCTGCGGTCAGCTCTCAGTTCGGGCGGCTGTGGTCCGGGCGTGCCGGGACAAGCTCGACGGCAGGGGGTCAGCCTTTGAGGTAGCCGCGGAACTTGTCGGCGCTGCCTGCGTAGCCCGGGAACACTTTCGCGATTTGCCTGTTACCCAAGTGCCCGTAGACTGCCTCGCCGAGGACGTCGCGGAAGTCGGTGGTCAGCGCGAGATCGCGCTTTTCGTACAACTGTTCCGGAGCCAGACCCGGCCATTGGCCGTACACCTTGCCGCCCTGGACCGGGCCGCCCATCACGAACATCGCGTTGGCGTGGCCGTGATCGGTGCCGCGATCGCCGTTCTCTTTGGCGGTGCGGCCGAACTCGGACATGGTGACCACCACCACATCTTCCATGCGGTCGCCGAGGTCCTTGTAGAAGGCGGCGAGGGAGCCGCCGAATTCCGTGAGCCGCTGCGCCAACTGGCCGACTGACGCCTTCGGGCCGACTTCCTGAGCGTGATGATCCCAGCCGCCGAGATCGGCGAAGGCAACCTCGACGCCTACGTTGGCCTTGATGAGCTGGGCAATCTGCTTGAGGCTGTCGCCAAACTTGCCGACGTACTGGGCGCCGCCGGCCGGCTGATAGGGCGTCTTCTGCACCGATTGCAGCAGGGCAACGGCATCGAAAGTGGCGCGGCCGGTGCCGTTCAGGATCTGATCGCCGGTGCCGGCGTACATCGCTTCGAGCGTCTTCGCCGCCGCGGCATCGCGCACGCCAAACGAACCCAAACTCTCCACGGCGACGGCATCGTTATCGCCGCGCATCGCGCGAGGCAGCGTGGGCCCGAGGCTGACGGCACGCACGGGGGATTGCTTGCCCTGCGCCGGAACCAGAGCGCGGTTCAGCCAGCCATCGTTGGTAGCCTTGAGGCCTGGCGTGCCGGATTCCATATAGTCCTGCGCGTCGAAGTGCGAGCGCGTCGGATCGGGCGAACCGGCCGCATGGACGATGGCCAACTGCTGGCTATCCCACAGCGGTTTCAAGGGCGCGAGCGAAGGGTGGAGTCCGAACATGCCGTCGAGATCGATGACGGAATCCTCCCTGGCGATATTCGCGGAAGGGCGGGGGATTGAGATGGTGGGCCGCATCGCATAGTAGGCCTCTTCGCCGTGTGGAACCACGATGTTGAGCCCATCCGCCGCGCCGCGCTGGAAGATTGCGACGAGGACTTTCTTCCGCTGACCCGTGGTATTTTGCGCGAAGGCCGCACGCTCCAGCCAGAGCGGCGACGTGCCGACTCCCACCATCGCGATGGCGGAATCTCTCAGGAATATGCGTCGTGATACGGACATAGGGACCTCTACTTATTTTTTGATGTAAATCAGCGTCTTTGAAAATCGGGAGAGCCGAGGGTAAGTCCGGCAACCAGGGGGCCGACAGGCGTTCGCCCGGGAGCCGGTTTTCCGGTTTGCGTCTGCTGCCGGGCACTCTGATCGAGCCCCGCCTGGATCGCCGCCTGCGACGCGGGTGAGGCATCGGTCAGAAGGATGTTGTGTTCGATCTGCACGGGATCGCCGGCGAACTGCGCCGGGTCGACCTTGACGCCTGCGACTTTGCCCTGCGCGAGGGTGTTGGCGAAGTTCATCCGCGC
>Ga0302320_10021408_pt1 | contig 12834 bp, 10 predicted proteins | sample Bog_T0_3_FD_202130 | JGI IMG/M metagenome (GOLD analysis project Ga0302320, IMG submission 202130) | Peat permafrost microbial communities from Stordalen Mire near Abisko, Sweden - Bog_T0_3 | ecosystem: Environmental > Terrestrial > Soil > Wetlands > Peat | place: Sweden: Abisko, Stordalen Mire...
CGTAAAAAAACTTTTGAGACAGTCTCTGCTGCGCCGCCGGATCGGCTGACCTGCAGGTCAGCCCTACCGGGTCGGCGTTTGTGCCAGAGTTGATGGAAACTGCTATACTTCAACCGCAACACTTCCCGCACTTTTTCCGACAACATCGCCGGGCGCTTTTGGGCTTGCACGGCGGAATCGTTTTGCGATGATCCATTCATGGCCGGACTGATGGCAAACAGCATATTGCGGTTGACGTCAAAACTTTTCCGCCACGAGTTCACGAGTGTGACCGATTGGCACCTATTGGAATTAGGCCACACCGGCTCGGCTTAATATCATGTTAGACCACTACGCGCATGACGAAACCACATCCCATTAGCATTGCCGCCATCGGTGCTTGCGTTTCGCTGATTTCGTCGGTTTGGCTCTACATGATCGTCAGTGACGAAATTGGCGGCGGCAGAAGAGAATATCAGACTATTGTTCCGTTTATCATCGGTCTTGCCATCGCCGTTCCTATCGCCATTTGGCCAGTCAGGAAGAGGTTTATCGGTTGGAAGAGGTTAGTTGCGTGGAGCATCCTATTTACGCTGCTGTTGGCACCGGTGCCGTATGGGCCGGAAGGCACATTAATGCCGTTGATTGTTACGCTCATCTTTCCACCGCTGATTTTCCTATTTTTGTTTCCAGGCCGCATAGCACTGTCATTCTTCTCGTTGCTTGGTTTTTTTGCGGTTGTGGATTGGATTTCGGGAGTAGTATTTTCAGATGGAGGTAAGAGTTCACATGACGTGGTCTAACAAGGAGATAGGCCGCAAGCTTTCTTCGCGTCCTTTCCACCTTCGCTCCGCTTCGGCGCGACAAGCGCACGACATTTATCCCTCCAAAACCGCCGTCACCGCCGCGTAATTTTCCGTGTGGCTGATGCTGATGTGCAATCGCCTCGCGCCGCGCGACAAATTTCAGCGCAAGTTTTTCGATTGCGCAAGTTTTTCGATTTGCGATTTTGGAAACAGTTGGTTACGTTTGCACCGTGACCGCGGCTGAAAATAAATTCCTGAAAGAAGCCGTCAAACAGGGACTTCGGATGCAGCATCGTTTCCTCGCCGAGCCGGTTCTGGCGCGCACGGGCAAAGGCTACTTGAAAAGCGAAGGCGTGACGACGTTGCAACGGATCAAGGCCAGCCTGAAAAAATCAAAGCCCTGCAGCCGCAATGTCCGGGCTGAATAAAAACTGGCTTCAAGTTGTCCCGTGGGAAACGGTCGTTTCCATCAATGCCGCGCTTTGCGAAGCCCGCAAAGCCCTCCACAAATTAACGTCCGACGGTTACATTCCGGCGAAAGATTTGTGGGAGCGAAGCCGCTTGAAAAAATTGTCCCTGCCGGAACTTCTGCAAATCTGTTTTCAATGCCACCGGCTCGCGCCATTCTGCAATTACAACGGCAACACCTTCGTCACGATTGTCAAAACCTTGCTCGATGATGAATTGAGCCACCTGCCTGCGGACAAATCTTTCATTTTGCGGAGCATCGCGGGACACATCGTCGCGGGAACGGCGACGGACATCGAACGGAAACAACTGGATTCCATGCTCGCGGCACTGGAGAAATAATCATCCTTCCAAAACCGCCGTCACCGCCGCGTAATGTTCCGTGTGGCTCAAGCTGACGAGCAATTGCCTCGCCTGGCGCGAGGCAAACAATTCTTTTCCCCTGCCGTGCAGCACCACGAACGGCTCGCCGGATTCCTTCCGGCGGATTTCCATGTCCTGCCAGCCAAGCTGCGCGCCGATGCCAGTGCCGAACGCCTTGGAAACCGCCTCCTTGGCCGCGAACCGGGCGGCGACAAACGGCGCGGGATCCTTGTGCGCCAGGCAATAGGCAATTTCATCCGGCAGCAAGATCCGCTTTCCGAACCGCTCGCCAAATTTTTCCAGCGACGCCTTGATGCGCGCGACTTCGATGATGTCAATGCCGATGCCAAGAATCATTTTATTTACGATTTACGATTTGCGACTGGCGCGCAAGAAAACTCGAAATTAATTCCAGCCAATGCCGCGCCCGCGGCGCTTCAAAATTCCGGCGGTTCACTCCAGCGGATTTTTTCCAGCCGCAAAGCCGGCTTGAAGACGAATTCCCGCCAACCACGGCGCGCCATTTGGGCGAGGCTGCCGGCAAAAATATTTCGACAAAGTTTGGACTTGAACCTGACGCGGGAAAATTGTTTAATCAGGCAAAGGTTGAAACAAGCCATGGCCGATTCAAACACATATCTCAATGCCGGCGAGGCTTTGTATAATCAGGGGCGCCATGATGAAGCCAAAGCCGAATTCGAGAAACTTCTGGCGCTGAACCCGGACGATTCTGAAATCCACAATTGGCTGGGCCGGGTGGCCTTGATTCAACGCCGCTTCACCGATGCCGAGGCGTTTTTCCGCAAGGCCGCCGCGCTCAAGCCGCAATCGAGCGCTTATTCGTATAACCTGGGGCTGGCGCTGGTCAATCAAAAGCGATATGCCGAAGCGGAAGTTCTGTTTCGGCGGGCATTGGAATTTAAGGCGGACAATTTGGACGCCCGCCAATGGCTCGGTTCGGTGTTGTTTGACCAGCGCCGTTATGATGACGCCAAGGCCGAATTCGAGAAAGTTCTGGCGCTGAAGCCGGAGAATGCCGAAGTTTGCAATTGGCTGGGCCGGGTGTCCTCAATACAAGGCCGCTACACCGATGCCGAGGCGTTTTACCGCAAAGCCGCCACACTCAAGCCGCAATCGAGCGCTTATTCGTATAATCTGGGGCTGGCCCTGGCCAATCAAAAGCGATTTCCCGAAGCGGAAGCGGCGTATCGCCGGGCGCTGGAATTAAAGAAGGATAATTGGGATGCCCGCCGATGGCTCGGCTCGGTTCTGTTGGAGCAGGGTCGTTATGCTGAAGCCAAGCCTGAATTCGAGAAAGCCCTGGCGCAGCAGCCGGACGATGCTGAAATCCACAATTGGCTGGGCTTGGTGGAGTTGAGGCAAGGCCACTACACTGATGCCGAGGCGTTCTTCCGCAAGGCTGCCACGCTGGATCCGCAGGAAAATGTTTATTCGTCCAATCTGGGGCTGGCGTTGGCCAATCAAAAGCGATATGCGGAAGCGGAAGCGGCGTATCGCCGGGCACTGGTGTTGAAGCCGGATTATTTGGATGCGCGCCGATTGCTCGGTTCCGTTCTGCTGGAACAAGGCCGTTATGCAGAAGCCAGGGCCGAATTCGAGAATGCGATGGCGCTGAAGCCGGGCGATGCCGGAATCCAGAATTGGCTGGGCTTGGTGGAGTTGAGACAAGGTCACTACCCTGATGCCGAGGCGTTCTTCCGCAAGGCCGCCGAATTCGATCCGCAAGAGAATGTTTATTTCTTTAATCTGGGGCTGGCCCTGGCCAATCAAAGGCGATACGCGGACGCGGAAGCTGCGTATCGCCGGGCATTGCAATTAAAGGCGGATAATTTGCCCGTTCGCCAATTGCTTGGTTCGGTCTTGATGGAACTAGGCCGTTACGATGAAGCCCGGGCCGAATTCGAGAAAGTTTTGGCGCAAAAGCCGGAGGATGCTGAAATCCACAATTGGCTGGGCCGGGTGGCATTGATACAAGGCCGCGACACCGAGGCCGAGGCGTTTTTTCAAAAGGCTGCCGCGCTCAAGCCGCAAGAGATCGCTTATTCCTATAATCTGGGGCTGGTGTCAACCAACCAAAGGCGATATGCGGAGGCGGAAGCCGCGTATCGCCGGGTATTGGAATTAAGGGCGGACAATTTGCCGGCCCGTCAATCGCTCGGTTCGGTTTTGTTTGAACAGGGCCGTTATGATGAAGCCAAGGCCGAATTCGAAAAAGTTTTGGCGCTGAAACCAAACGATGCCGAAATCCACAATTGGCTGGGCTTGGTGGCGTTGAGACAGGATCGCGATGCCGATGCGGAGGCGTTTTTCCGCAAGGCCGCCGCGCAAAATCCGCAAGCGAGCGCCTGTTCGTTTAATCTGGGGCTGGCCCTGGCCAATCAAAAGCGATACACGGACGCGGAAGCCGCGTTTCGCCGGGCGCTGGAATTAAAGGCGGACAATCTGGATGCCCGCCGATGGCTCGGCGCCGCTTTGTTGGAACTGAAACGTTACGATGAAGCCAGGGCCGAATTCGAGAAAGTTCTGGCGCTGAACCCGGACGATGCCGGAACCCGTAACAAGCTGGGCCTGGCGAATTGGTGGCTGCAGAATTATGAGATGGCAGAAGATGCGTTCCGGCGTGCCGCGAAGATTTTTCCCCAGGAACCGGTTTTCGCGTTTAACCTGGGCCTGGCTTTATCAAAACTGAAGCGATATGCGGAGGCGGCGGGCGAGTATCGCCGGGCGCTGGAATTGAAGGCGGACAATCTGGATGCCCGCCAATCACTCGGCGCCGCTTTGTTGGAGCTGAAACTTTATGATGAAGCCAGGGCCGAATTCAGGAAAGTTCTGGCGCTGAAACCGGACGACGCTGAAATCCACTATTTGCTCGGCAGCGCAGCCCTGGCGCAGGAACAGTATGAGGCGGCGGAGAAGGAATTCAAACGCGCCATCGAATTGGACAAGGAAAAAAAAGTCGCTGCGGCATACCTGAAACTGGGGGCATTGCTGACGCTTTTGGAACGCCTTGACGAGGCAAAAGACTATCTCGTGGAAGCGACTAAAATTGATCCGCGCAACGACGAAGGCTTTGTTGAGCTTGGCAGGCTATACTTCAAGAAAAAGGCGTTTAACAAAGCTTTAAGCCAATACCGGATTGCCGCGAGAAATTCATCCAACAACTTGCGCGCTCAACGTGGCCTGGCCCTGTGTCTGATCGAGTTGGAACACTTTACGGATGCGGAGAACCTCCTGCAAAGCCTGGTCAGGTCAAAAAGCCTGGAAACCTCCGAGCGGCAAACTTTCCGGCAAATTCTCATCGAACTTTACATTCGCTGGGGAAAGTCATGCGGTGATGAGCGGTATTACGAAAACGCCATAAACATTTTGGACAAGGCCCTCGTCGCCGCCGCTCAAGATGACAAGCGGGTCCAGGCGCATCTTTTGTTCAGCCGCGGAATCATCAATTGCTACCGCAAACAGTATGAAACCGCCGCCAGGGACTTTGGCAAATGCATCGCCCAATTTGATGATTGTATCCAACGTGATGATTCGTTCTTTGACTCCACCTACTTTGCGGCCAGACGCAACCTGGAGCGGTTGCAGGAGTCTTTTTCACTGGCTAATGGGATGGAGCCGAAAACAATGAAACGGGTTGTGGCATTTTTAGTAAGTCTGGCGGTGGTTCAACTGGCCGTGATCTGGGTTCTTTATCTCACCCGTTGGGCTGACATTTCGACTAAAATGTTTTCGGTTTTGGTTCCGCTCTTTTTTGGCATGATACTGTTAAGCCTGTTGTTGCCGCATTTGAGCAAATTCAAAATTGGCGGGATTACGGCGGAAATCAGCTCAAAGCCGGAGCACTTTGATGGACTTAAAGAACAACAAATCGAGAGTGGAGTCACCTTTCTTCCAGTTTCCATTATTGCTCCCGACGTTGTTGTTTCGGATCCTGGCCACACCGGGAATGCTCCCGATGGTGTTGTTACGGATCCGGGCCAAACCGGCAGCCTGAAAGGAATATCGCAATAAAATGATGCTCCTCAAGCAATTGCTTGCCATGCAAGCGGTGATTCACGCAGGATACTAATCAGGGACATCCGGCAGGTCGCATTTCCCGACAGACGCCATTTGCGTGTCTTCAACTTGAAATTATTCGGCGCCACCATGCTGACGGAGAAGCTGCACGACAGCATCTTGATGCCATTGCGCCGCTCGATCCAATGGGGTGCGCTTCTGATCGTCACGCGCATTCACTTTGGCCCCTTTGGCCAAAAGCAAATTAGCCACATCCAAACAACCTGCTTGGGCGGCCAAATGCAGCGGTGTGGCGCCGCCCGCGGCTTTGGCATTGACCTTGGCACCCTTATTTAGCAACAGCAGGACAACATCCGTGTGGCAGTGCGTCGCCGCCAGGTGCAAAGGCGTCCGTCCGGCATCGTCAGGCAGGTTGAGATCGGAGGAGTTGGTGGCCAAATCTTGCGTCACCGCCGCAACATTGCCGGCAGCAGCGTATTCATGAATCGGACGATAGCTGCTGTGCGAAGGCGGGATAAGAAAGCATCCGGCGCAAGCGACGGCCAGCGCCGCCGCCAGCATGGTGGTTTGAATTAGTGTGTGAAACTTGGTTTTCATGTCAGTCGCGGCAGTTCGCTATGCGGGCAGGTTGTTCATCGCGGCAATGAGTTCGCCGAATTTCGGGTGGTTAACGTCGGCTCCATTTTGCTTCAGACTGGTCACGGCCTTTTGGAAACCCCTTTGCAGATTGGTGTTTGGAGCCGGCACGGTTGCGCCCGTTGGAGCGGGCGGGCGGTTGGCCAGATAAACCGCAAGCGCAGGCGCCGGCGGCGGATTGGCAATGGGATTGTCAAAATCAAGCATGGCAGAAACGCTGCCGACCGGACGGGCGTCCACCAATGGCGAATAAGAACCATTGCCGAATTTTTCGCCGATCAACTTAAGCACCGAAGTGTGATCGAAAACGGCGTGGCTGACTGACCCCGGCTTGACAAAGGGTGAAATGACATAGGCCGGAATGCGCGGCCCCAGGGAAACAAAAGGAGACGGATCATTCCAAACCGCGCCGGGCTGCGGATTGGTGGAAACCATCGGTGGCGAGACGTGGTCGAAGAATGCGCCGTTCTCGTCATAATCAACGATCATGAGCGCGTTCTGCCAAAAAGGGCTGTTGACCAGCGCATTATACACCTGCATCAGGAACTCCTGTCCATTGCTGACGCCGGAGGGAGCATGTTCGTCGGTGGCGAAACCCAGGTGGGGAGCATCCTGATACGTTGGCTCGACGAAAATCACCTGCGGCAAATCATCTGGCGACGAATTCATCAGATCGTCCGCCAGATCACTGAAGGAACGGAAATGGTTGCTTGAAAGAATTTCAGGAACCCATTTGAGCATCATGGTGAAAAAGGGAATGCCCTGATGATAGACACGCCAGCTCACGCCATGCGCCGTCAGCCAATCGTAAACCAATTCCTGGCGTGACAATACGTCATGGTTGACATCAATCATCGTTTCACCGGCCATTGACATCAGGCGGTTGGGTTGGGTGCCGGCCGGGATGGCGGAAAACCAGCGGTCGCAGATGGCAAAGTTCTGGGCAAAAAAATGGCTCATCGGGACTTGCTCCGCGCCGAAATAACTCATCACCAGCTTTCTAACGTCCGGATTGGTTGAAACCGTGGATGGAATGGCGCTGACAAAACCGTTCATCGGATAAACATTGTTTTCCAAAATGCCGAGGTTGCCAGCCATGTTTGGACGTTCATGGGGCGGATCAAAATCGTCCGGCATGTCATACGGATCGAGACTGGGAAATGGCGGGATTGCCTGGCCATTGTCGTAATTGGTAAATCGAGCCAGCCAATCCGGGTTGTTGCTCAAACCGTCCACTTCGCTTTGATTGAACGGTGGCAAGCTCAAGTAACCCAGCATGTGGTCGAAAGAGCGGTTTTCCAACATGACCACCACAATGGTTTTGATTTTTCTCAAATCCAGCGCCATAAAAAAATCTTAGGGAGTCTTTTTCATTGCGTCTGTAGCCCTTTTTTGGCTCGCATCGGCTTGTGCGGACAGACTATCCATGAAGCTGGTGAAAGCATTGGCCATCCGGTGAATGCCCTCGCTACCGCCGGCGAGCATCGCCCCGGTCACCACAATGTCGGCCACCGTAAAAAGAGTTCCAGTCTGGGTGGAGTCGGAGAGAAGTCCATGCAGCGCGCGCACGCCGGCGAGGCTCACGAAGATGCCGAAAACAAAGCCGACCAAAAGAGCGATCTCTTTGGTTTCAGCACGGTAGATGATTTTTTGATCGTGAGCGGTGTTGGCATCTTTGATCGCCGCGTCCATGGCCTCCTTGCTGGCGGCGGCGCCCGCCAGCAGTGCGACCGCCTTCGTGGCGCGCGCCGCCGCTTCATCAAGCAAGTCGGCCTGCGAATCGCGAAAGACCAGCACCACAACTTCCACCGCGCGCTCGACAAAAAGTGATATCGCAAACAGCCAGCCAATCAACCCGGCAAAAACTTGCGGGGTCAAAGGCTTGAAGTCCAGCGGATCAGGAACCTTGTTTGCGCAAATGGGATAAACAATAAATACGCAAAAGGTGGCCAATATAGTCACCCAGACAATCAAAGTAATTTTTTTCATAAGAAAGAATATTCGTTGTTGCCGGACAAAATGTGTTACGGTTGATGTTAATTCGCCGCTGATTCCATATTCCGTGCCTGGTTAATCGCCGGTAAAGGTCAGCACCACTTCGTCTGGCTGGTTTTGGTAATGAACCAACTCGTCTCCGTCCTTGGTCTGAAAAATAATCAGATCGAGGACGGCGTCCAGGGTGTCGTCGCTGCTGGCCGGATTTTTGGGAACCGATTTGGTGTATTCGGGCATAATGCCTCCTTTCTTTGAATTAATGAATTTGGGAGCTGAACTCCGCCAGCGCTTTGAGTTTCTGCGCAATCACCGGATCATTGGCGTCCACGCCCCGGCGCAGGTATTTTACGAACTGGGCGTCTTCCACCGGCTGTTGAATAAGGCCGAGTTGCAAAGCCCGGTCGCGAATTTGCGTCCGCTGGTCCGGTTTCGCGGCGAGATAAGCCGTTTCGATGATATCGAAGGAATCAGTCTCATTAGTGAAAACGGTTTTGAACTTGGAAAATTCATTCACGAGATTCGCGTCCAGCAAGGCTTGGGTGGGAATAGGTGACGAAAGACTCCCATCAGGGTTGATGGCGCAATCAAAGCCTAAATAACCAAAAATAATGGGCGGGTCGAAGGTTTCGTCCAGGCTGACCGTGCGGGCACTGGCGGCGGCCAGGCGCAAACTTCCACCGGGAAGAACCTGCCCGGCGGCATTGGTAAGAGCGCTTGCCCCTTTGACCATATCAGCAAGGACGCTCCAGGCGTTGGTATAATTCTTGAGCGCCGATTCCGGGGTGTTGGTTGCCGTGGCATGAAGTTCAGGGGTGAGCAGGTTCACCGGCTTGGGAACACCGGCATCCAGTCCGCCGCTTCGATTGCTGGCATCTTTGAGACTCACCATCATTTTGCCGGTGGCATAAACCCGCGTGACCACACGCACGTAGTTGGTTCTCTTTTGCCCGGCGCTGGCGCCATAATTCTGGAGAAAGACGGTGTTCGCGGCAGCCCATGATTTCAACTGCTCATAAAGCGAAATGGTGTCCACGCCCAGAGTGCGGGCATCCTCGATTTGAATGGTGCCGCTGGCGGAATCGCTGGCCAGCAAACTTAATCCCACGGGAACACCGGAAACCGGCACCGCCAGGCTCAAGCCCGAACCATTTTGCACACTGAAACTATAACTGGGAAAGGCCGCCCGCGGAGCCGCCGCCCAGGAGCGGGTGCTGATGCCATTTGTGCCACTGTAAAGACCGGTCCCATTCGGACGAACCCAATCGCGCGGCAAGATATTTGTGGAGCCGGGATTGAGAAACGAATGCGAATAAAAATTGTCGTAACCGTCCGGATTGATCCGTGCAATAAGATTGTCCAACGCCAGAAAGCCCCTTTCATCGTATATTTGTTGCTGCCGGCAAATCGGAACCTGAACCAGGAAAACATCTCCCGGCTGGATATCTTCGGTGAGGGGATATACGGGAATAATCTGACTGCCGCGAATGGTCATGCACCAGTCTTTGGCCGCCCGTTGCACCTGCTTTTCGGCGCTGGCGCAGCCGCTGTCAATCCATGCGACCGCCAACATGACCAGCATTGCAACCGGTGTTTGTTTTAACATAAAATTTCTGGTTGTGGATTAACTTAAAAGCATTATCACCCACCTGTTCCTCTGCCCGCCATACCGTTATAATTTTCCAACACGGTGGCGCAAGACCAATCTTTCAAAACTTTTAACCCGGCTTATGCCGAGGCCCACAACAATCTCGGAGTTGCTTTCGGCAGGAAAGGCCGGACCAACGAGGCGATCAGCCAATATCAGGAAGCCGTTCGTTTGAAACCAGATTACGCCGATGCCCAAACCAACCTGGCGCAAGCCATGGAACTCAAACGCAAATCAAAACCGACCCCGTAAAGTTGTGATTCTGGAACAGGCATGACAAGGCTTTGTTGGCAAAGCCCGACGACGCGATCAATTCATCTCCTGCCCGCCGGTGACGCTCAACGAAATGCCGGTGAGATAACTTGCGCCATCACTGGCGAGGAAAATCAGCGCGTTGCAAATGTCGTCGTAGGTGCAGCCTTTTTTCATCGGCACCTGGTTGGTGTAAAATTGTTTCACGTCTCCGACGGTTTTTGCGCCGGGCACTTTGCCGGCCTTGAGATATTGGACGAACAAACCGTTGTTCGGGTCGGTCCACAGCGGCGAATCGAGCAGGTTGCCGGGGCAGATGGCGTTGCAGCGGATGCCATGCGGCGCCATTTCCAGCGCGACGCTCTGGACGAGGCCGATGCCGCCGAATTTCGTCGCTGCATAGGCGGAGTTGGCCGCGCTGCCTTTTTTGCCGGACTTCGAATTGATCTGGATGATGACGCCTTTCTTTTGCGGTTTCATCACCCGGCAGGCGTGTTTCATCGTCAGAAAATTGCCGAACAGATTCACGTTCATCACCGCGCGCCACTTCTCGGCGTTCGCCTCGGCAATCGGTTCGGCAATCAGAATTGCCGCGTTGGCGACAATGATGTCCACGCGCCCGAAATCCGAAACCGCCCGGTCGAACAATTTTTGCACGTCCGCCTCCTGCGTCACGTCGGTTTTCAATGCGAACGATTTCCGGCCCGTCGCCTTGACAATTTCCGCGGCCGTCGCCTGCGCCGCCTCATCTTTCATGTCGGCGATGGCGACATTGCATCCGGCCTTCGCCAGCGCGCCGCAAACGGCCTGGCCCAGTCCCTGCGCGCCGCCGGTGACGATGGCGATTTTATTTTCGAGTGGAAGATTCATTGCACGCCGAACTCCTTCTTCAACGCCGCCTCGGCGTTCTTGTTCCAATAGCCATCGTCGAGCGCATTGGCCACGCCGGAATGTTCCTTGCCGACCTCGGTGAGCGCCGTGAGCTTCAAGCCTTTGGCGAACGGATAAACGATGATCTTGCCGGGCATGAGATTTTTTTCCACCGCGCGGATGCCGTCCACCGCGCCGTCCAGTCCGGCGATGGCGGCGACGGACAAATTGGTGTCGAGCTGGCGCGAAGCCACTTTTTTCAGCACGGCCTTCATGTCGTCGAGCGTCGAGCCGCTGGTGCCGATGAAATAACATTGCCTCTCGATGTAGGCGTCGAGATCAATCTCGCCTGTCTTTTCGGCGGGAATGCCGGCAAAGATGTTGATGATGGCCTTCGGCGAGGCATCCTTGACGGCCTGCGCGACCAGCGCCGGAACCGGCGCCATCAAAACGATGTAATTGAATTTGTCCGCCAGCTTGTCTTTCGACGGATTGTAGGTTTTCAACGCGAGCTTGTTCTTCTGCGCGAGCGGTTCGGATAATTTGCGCAACGCAACCAGCCGTTCGTCGCTCAAATCGCCAGCGTAAATGGTGACGTTCGGCACGCCCTGGCACAAATCACGAATCACGTGCATTGTGCCCATCGGGCCGGCGGCGCCGATGATGTTGATTTTGTCGCTAGGCCGGATTTCGGCGGTGGCGGGAATCGCCGCCAGCGCGTCGGCCACGTTGTTGCCCGCCGTGCCGGTGATGCGGATGCCGCCGTAATGAACGCGGCCAACGGCGGTCACGACCGGCCGGCCAAATTTCTTTCCGCCCTGCACGATGACGAACAATCCCTTCGTGCCGACGTTGGTAAACAGTTTCTCGGCAACTGCGGCGTCGCTGCCGAAATAAATCACGTCATCAAAAAATCCCGTCGGCAGTGCAGTGGGTTTGGCATAGGTAACTTTGCCCGTGCCGTCCACTTTCGGTTCACCGTCGGCGACGATGAGCGTCTTGCCGTCACGCTTGAAAGTCTGGCGCTGCTTCTCGACATAGGCGTCCTCGACGCAGGCCCACGGTTCGCAAAGCGCAATGGCCGACGCGGACAAATCCTCCGGCGCGGGAATGAACATGGATTCGCCGTCCGGCGCGGTAATGACGCGCTCGTCCACCATCACGTATTCCTGAAGCGCGCCCTCGAAATTGTAGCCGAACGCGGAATTGGAATTCCTCGTCGGCAGCCAGCGGTAATCGGTCTGGACAAGATAGCGTTCACCGGCCTTGAACCGTTTCACTTCCGGCCCGACCTTGACGATGCGCACGACGGTTTCATGGCCGGGCACGACCGGTTTGTCGCCGGGGACGTAATGCGGCATTTGCGCGAGCGCCTCCGGCACGATGCCGCCGGTGATCTCGGATTTGCGGACGTGGCCGGAAAATTGTTTCAGCAGCTTGAGATCGGAGAAGCACAAGCCGCAAACCTCGACCTGGCAGAGGATTTGGTGCGCCCCCGGCTGGAACACGGGTTTCGCGTCGTTAACGCGGAGCTGGTCGGGGGCGACCAGTTGCACCGCGCGCTGTTTTTCAGGAATGGTTGTTGTCGGCATAAATTGTTTCAGTTGATTCTGGCAGAAATTATTTTCGATGTCACGCCTGATGGCAAACCGGCAAACGGACTTCCGCTGCTCGCTGTAATTGACGCCCAGCGTCTCAAAGAATCTTTCTTTCCGGCAAACCCAGCGCCCTGCCTGCGAAGCCCCGCGACGATTTGGGCGAGGCGGCAAATTTTCTATTCCG
>Ga0302320_10021409_pt1 | contig 12834 bp, 7 predicted proteins | sample Bog_T0_3_FD_202130 | JGI IMG/M metagenome (GOLD analysis project Ga0302320, IMG submission 202130) | Peat permafrost microbial communities from Stordalen Mire near Abisko, Sweden - Bog_T0_3 | ecosystem: Environmental > Terrestrial > Soil > Wetlands > Peat | place: Sweden: Abisko, Stordalen Mire...
GCCTATCTTTCAAACAGGCTCAACAACAGATGGCCTAAAGGGCAATCGGCCTTACCGCCGAAACGTGAATCCATCTTCACGTCCCTGCTCTCCAACATACAAGGGCACGGCTTCAGCCGTGCCGCAAGCACATCCCGATGAGTGTTTACGGCCTTCAGGCCCTGCCGGATCTTCATCCCAAAAACATCCCCCAGCGGCTGAAGCCGGTCCGTTTTTCGCGCCATGATACGGCACGGCTGAAGCCGAGCCCTTTCAAAACTGTTCCTGTCGACAATTAGAAATCCAAATGCTCTTGCCCTGCGGCAGCGCAATTCAGTTCGATGCGGACCAGCGTTTTGGTGTATTGTGCAGCGTATGGGAACGCAAACGCAGGCTCCGCAACAGGTTCCGCATCCGGCCAAGGAAGCGGAAGAGCTTTATCGCCGCTGGCTGCAGTTTCTTGACGACGAACTGGTTCGCCATTGTTCTGCAGAGCGGCGCTCCGAGATTGTGCGCGACCAGCTTCACCAGCTTTACCTGGGACGGCCGCACACGGCCAAGTCGAGCGTGAATCTTACATCGGAGTTGCCGGGCACTACGCTGGCGCTGTCGCTTGATCCGGCAAACGTGACGCTGGAGGCAGAGTACCACCCCGACGTGGACCGGGAGCGCTATGCGCGGCGCAAGCCGCTGCTGTGGTTCTGGAAGATGTTCGACCGCTCGCCGATCGGGCTAAACCACTGGCTGGGGCTGCGCTTCCGCTGCATGCTGGGCCGGCACATCTTCGAGCACCTGGGCGCGGGCGTAAGAATCTTCCACGGCGTGGACCTGACCTTCGGCTACAACCTGTCGATCGGCGACGGAGCAACCATCCGCCAGGGCGCGCTGCTGAACGACCGCGGCGCACTGACAATTGGCAACGGCGCAATCGTCGGCTCGTTCGCGCGCATCTACACGCAGTCCTACGACGCTGCAAACCTGGAAAAGGTGACGCTTGTGCCAACGACGATTGGCGCACGCGCCCGCATTGCCAGCCACGCAATTGTGCTGGCCGGGCACCATGTGGGCGAAGACGAAGCGGTGGGCGCATTCCCCACTTTGGGCATGTAGTGGCGGCTCCGCCCAACATGCTACTCTGAGTCTTCTCTCTATCTAATGGAGTAGCCGCTTGCAGTCCAGCGCGTTTGTCATCGCCGTTTTCGAGTTTGTCCTGCTCATCTTTTCGCTCAGCGTGCATGAATGCGCGCACGCGTGGATGGCGTCGTTGCTGGGCGACCAGACGGCGCGGCTGCAGGGACGCGTAACGCTGAATCCCATGTACCACGTAGATCCGATTGGAACGCTGTTGTTTCCGGGGCTGATGATCTTTGGGCCGTTTATCGGCTTCAGCTTTTTCGGCGGCATGCTGGTGGGCTGGGCCAAGCCGACGCCGGTAATTACACGCAACTTCCGCAAGATTGTCCGCGACGACATGCTTGTGACGCTGGCGGGACCGGCATCGAATCTGTTGATTGCCGCAATTGCGCTGGCAGTGATGGTGACGATGAGCCTGACGATGCCCGATGGACACAACTTGGTGCTGGCGTCGTTTCTTGCTTCGCTGACCCGCAACTCAGAGATGGTTCCCCACCCGGTGGTGCTGCTGTGCACGCTGGCGATTCTCATCAATCTGTCGCTGACGTTCTTCAATCTGCTTCCAATTCCGCCGCTCGACGGAAGCCGCGTGGTGCGCAACCTGCTGCCCTATAACGCCGTTCAGGTGTACGACCGCATTCCCATCTGGGCCAGCTACATCTTTATGATCTTTTTGGGCGGAGCGTTCATTACCGCCATGCTGCGGCCCGCGCTGCAATTGGTGTACTTCACGCTTATCCACACTTAGGGCGTGCGCGTGTGAAGGTTGTCGAAGAACAACCGCAGATTCTTCGCTCACCACCCCCAAACTGAAATGCGTTCGGGGCCCCTTTCGCTCAGAATGACTGCCGATGTTTTATTGGGAATTCCAGAGGCTGGATACTAGCTCACCTTTCGCTCCCGCTACAATGGAATGAGCCTTCAAAGTGTGAGAACGCTGAACGCCGGCGCCTGTTTTTTGCGCCATCTTTTAGATTGAAGACGAGAAAATGCCGGAAACAGTCATATCATCTGCCCGACCGCGCGTGCTGAGCGGCATGCGCCCTACCGGCAAGCTGCACCTGGGCAACTATATGGGCGCGCTGGCCAACTGGGTAAAGCTGCAGGACCAGTACGAGTGCTACTTTTTTATCGCCGACCTGCACGCGCTGACCACCGATTACGCCGACACGAGCGCCATTGCGCCGAATACGCTGGAAGTGGCGCTGGATTTTCTGGCCGCGGGGCTTGACCCTGCCAAGTCGACGATTTTTGTGCAGAGCCAGGTAAAGCAGCACTACGAACTGCCGCTGCTCTTGGGCATGATTACGCCGCTCGGCTGGCTGGAGCGGGTGCCCACCTTCAAGGAAATGCAGGAAAACCTGACGACCAAGGACCTGACGATGTTCGGGTTTCTGGGATATCCGGTGCTGATGGCCTCGGACATTCTGCTGTATCAGTCGCAGTTTGTGCCCGTTGGCCAGGACCAGCAGGCGCACGTGGAGCTGACGCGCGAGATTGCGCGGCGCTTCAACCAGTTTTACAAGCCGGCCTCGGGCGAAGGCGAAGTGCTGCCCGAGCCAAAGGTGCTGCTGACGCCCTCACCCAAGCTGCCCGGCACCGACGGCCGCAAGATGTCAAAGAGCTACGGCAACACCATCCAGCTCACCGACGCGGAGCCGGTTGTGCGCCAAAAGCTGAAGACCATGGTGACCGATCCGGCGCGGGTGCGGCGCACCGACAAGGGCGATCCCGACAAGTGCCCGGTAGGCGACTTGCACAAGGTATTTTCAAGCGCCGAGACCATGGCCAAGGTGAACGAAGGCTGCCGGACGGCGGGCATTGGCTGCATCGAGTGCAAGGGCTGGGCGGCCGACGCGCTGGTGCAGATTCTGAATCCGATCCAGGAGCGGCGCGCCAGCTACAGCACCGCGCAGGTTGAAGAGATTCTCAAAGACGGTTCGCGCCGCGCGGCAGCCCGCGCCGAGCAGACCATGCAGGAAGTGCGCAGCGCGATGAAGCTGAATGCAGGCGTTTGAGCGAAGCCGGCGCCGGAGCAAATTCGCGGTTGAAATGGAGCACAATGGATTGGGCTGTGAGAGCCTGAGATTCGATCTTTGGAGACTGCCGCGAGACCACGCCCCAGCCGCAGCCTCCTGAGCCGCCGAGTGAAACCGAGATGGAAGAAAAGATGGTCCCGTGGTGGCGCAAGGCTCTAAAGTTCGCCCTGAGCGGAATCCGCAGGGGTTTGGGGCTTTTTTCGCGAGCGCCAGAAAACGAGCTTAAAGAGAACGAGCCAGACGAGAGCGGGACAGGAAAGAACGTGGCAGTAGACGAACCGGCGGATGCCGGCTTGAAAGAGAATCCACCCAGAGAAGCGGTTGAAGAAACAGACTTGAACAAAAATTCCCCATTGCAAGAGCACCTTGCCGCGGAAGCGGAACGCGCAGAGGCCGCGGCCCTTCCGTTGGGCATTGAAGAGCCAGCGGCAGAGCATGAGGCGCAAGCGGCGGAGCTTGATGCGGCTGCGGCGGAGTCGCGCGGCGAAGACGAACGTGCGCCTGCCGAAGTTGAAACCGAGGATGCCGCGCAACCAGCGGCGGAAGCAGAAGAGAGCACCCTGGACGCAAGCGAGCTGAAGCCGGTGCAGGCTGCGGAGCCGGAGGCTGTTGCCGAGCCGGTGGTGATTGAGGAGCCTGCGGTGCTTGAAGAGGCTGCACCGGTTCACGAGGGTGCGGTGCTTAAAGAACCTGCGGCGTTGAAAGAGGACGCACTCGCTGTTGAGCCTGCGGCAGTGGCCCAGCTCGCTAGCGCGCCCGTGGAGACCACTGAGGTTGAGATCGAAGAGCCTGCGATCTTAGAGCATGTATCTGTTGCGGAACCTGAGGCCGAAGAGACGACACCTGCGGAAGTAAGCGCGGCGGCGTCCGAAGAGCCGGAGTGCAAAGAGATCGAAGAGACGGAACACGCAGAGATTACCGAACCCGTTCAGCCGGCGGAGGCGATCGAAGCCGCTTCCCTGCCCGAAGCGGGCGCACCGGAAGCGCCGGTTGCCGTTGAAGCAGAGGCTGAAGCTGATGAACCGGTCGCAATACAGGAAGCGCAGACGCCAGCCGAAATTGAGCCTGAGCCAATAGCTACGGTTGTTTTGGAGCAAGCGCAGCCGCATGTGGCAGAACCTGCGGCTGAGGTTGTGCCCGAGCCGATTGCGGACCTGGAAGAAGAAGCGCAGACGCCTGCCGAAATCGAGTCTGAGTCCGAAGCGGCGATTTACGCTGCGGCTGCGGATGAGCACGAGCAGCCGGTCGACGAGCTTGCACCGGTTGAGGACGCGCCCATAGAAGCTGCGGCTGCGGAGATTGCCGAAGCACCCGTCGAATCGGAGCGGGTGGAACCTGCAGTTGATGTCGAACCCGAGCCGATTACTGCGGAGACAACAGATTTGCCCGCTGAAGTTGCGCCGGTTGAAGTTGCCCCGGTGGAAGCTGTCATTGCGGAACCGGCGGAAGTGCCCGCAGAAATTGCGGAGGCCGCAGACGAAGAAACACCCGCCGCGGAGCCAGCCGAAATCCAAGAGGAAACCGCCGAAGCTGCTGAGACGGATGAATTGTCCGCTGAAATTGCGCCAGTGGAAGCCGCCACTGTGGAAGTTGCAGTTGTGGAGACGGCCGAAGCGCCTGCTGAGATTGCGCCAGTGGGGACTGCGGCTGAGGCTCCGGCAGAAACTGCGCCGGTGGAAGCAGAGGTTGCAGGCGCGGTTGCGATAGCAGTTGCTGCTGTCGCCATCGCGCCCGAGCCAGTGCCAGCGCCCGCAGCACAAACGCCCGCTCCGCAGCCGCCGGTCAAGCGGCCCATCAAGCTGGAGACGCGGGACAAGGAGGGCGAGACTGCGCCGTTTTCGGTGATCGTTTCCGAGGTGTACGACGGGCCGCTCGACCTGCTGCTGGACCTGATCCGCAAGCAGGACATCGACATTTACGACATTCCGATTGCGCAGATCACGGCGCAGTTTTTGGCCTACGTAAACCAGTTGAAGGCAAGCGACGTGGATGTGGCCGGCGAGTTTATTTACACGGCGTCGCTGCTCATCCACATCAAGAGCAAGATGCTGCTGCCGCGTGCGCCCTCCGGCCCTGAAGACGCAGCAGACGATCCTCGGCGCGAGCTGGTGGAGCGGCTGCTGGAGCACGAGCGGTTTAAGAACGCCGCGCAGATGCTGCAGCAGAAGCAGATGCTTGAGGCGGCGACGTGGACCAATCCCGGAGCGCGGGAGTTCCGCGGCGGCGACGAGGCGGAGCCAGAGATTGCAGCCGACACCACGGACCTGATGCGTGTGTTCCGCGACATTCTGGAGCGGGCGCGCAACCGGCCGGTGATCAGCGTGCAGGACGACTCGGTGACAGTTGGACAGATGATCCAGTTCCTCTCGCGGCGGCTCACGATGGAAGACAAGCCGATTGCGCTGCGCCGGCTGCTGAGCCAATCGCAGTCTGAGCGGGCGCTGATTGCCATGTTTCTGGCGCTGCTTGAGCTGGTGCGTCTGCAGGCGATTCTGCTGCGGCAGGACCTTGCCTTCAGTGAGATTTTTATCAAGAAACACACCGATTTTGAGACGGTGATGAACGAAGCGGCGACCAACACGCAAGACGATTGGCGCTAATGACCGCGAACCTTGCGGACTTGTTTTCGACCGGCTTGCCGGGGGCGGGCAGAGCCTGCGTACCCGCGCATCCGGTAGCATAACCTAGGTACTTATTGACGAATGAGCTTAAGAGCAAAACTTGAAGCCGTAATCTACGCCGCCGAAGAGCCGGTAACCCTGGCGCAACTGGCGCAGCTTTTTGCCGCCGACGCCCTGGAATGGAAGGCGGAGCAGGAGGCAGCGGCTGCCGCTGCCACTACCGCCGCTGAAGCCACTACGGAGAAGGTGGACCTGGACGTCGAGCTAGATGCCGAACGCGAAGCCGAGCTCGCTTTTGGCGAGGACGTTGCTCCGATGACCAGCGAAGGCGAGCCGGTGGAAGCCGCCGCGCAGGAACCGGCTGAGGCCGTGGCTGAAGAGGCGGCGGAGCCCAAACCGGAGGATGCATCGGCAGAAACAGAGCCGTCTGCGGAAGCCGGCGAACCCGCTGCCACCGTTGAGGGCAAGGCTGAAGGTGAAGTCGCGAGCGACGCTGCTGCCGACGCCGCTGCCAATGAAGCCGCGGAAGAAGCCGAGCAGAAACGGCAGGCGCGGCTGCGCGAAAAAGAGGTCCGCGCGATTCTGCGCCAGCACCTGGACGAGCTGGTTGCGTACTATGCGGCGGATGATCGCGGGGTGGAGATTCGCGAGGTTGCAGGCGGATTCAGAATGGCCACCAAGCCGGAATATCACGACGCAGTGCGCGCGTTTGTGAAGAGCCTGAAGCCGCCGATGAAGCTCTCAATGCCCGCGTTGGAAACGCTGGCTGTGATCGCCTACAAGCAGCCGGTGACAGCGCCGGAGGTAAACGAGATCCGCGGCGTGGATTCCTCGGGTGTGTTCGGTTCCCTGCTGGCGCGCAAGTTGATTGCGACGGCGGGGCGCAAGCCGGTGATCGGCAGGCCCATTCTGTACAAAACGACCCGCGAGTTCCTGCTGCGCTTTGGGTTGAAAGATGTAACCGAGCTGCCATCGATGGAAGAGTTTGAAAAGATGGCGGCACTGGAACTGGAAGAGCCGGAGATGGCCAGCGAAGAAGCTCCCGAAACCGGCACGCACGAAGCGGAAGAAACCGCCGCAGAGACACACGAAGAGATGCAGGAACCGGCCAGCGAAACCACGCAGAGCGCCGTGAGCGAGACGGCCGATTCCGACGCCGGTTCGGCAACACCCACAAGCAACCCGTAGAAACCGAGGCTCCACATGCCAGACGATTCCCCGAAGAGCGCCAAGAGAAGCAAACTGAAGATTGAGCCGATTCCGGCGGCGCACGAGGGCGCTGACATGCCCAAATCCGCAGCCGCGCGCAAGACTACGCGCCCACCGCAGACCACGGCTCGCGCAAAAGCCCCAGCCAAGGCCCCCACCGCGGCAAAGGCCGCCACGCGGCCCAAGGCTGTAACTTCACCCAAAGCTGCACTCCGGCGCAAGGCCGCGCCCGTGGCCGAGAACGCCGCGATAGCGCCCCCGGCGACGACGCCAATAGCCGAAGAGGCAAAGGCTCCCATTGAAGCCGTTGCGCCAGAGGAAATCGCCGTGGAAACTGCGGGCGGTGCGGATCTGATCGATCTGGATTCTGCCGTGGAACGCGCCGAGGCGGAGTATGCGGCCGAGGCGCTGACCGGCGGCGCGCCGATCGAGGAGAGCGCGGACGAGGAAGAATCGGACGACCAAGAAGAGCCCGAGTTCCCTGTCGAGCCGGCTCCCAAGCCCAAGCTCGAACGGCTGCAGAAGATTCTATCGCAGGCCGGCATCTCAAGCCGCCGCAAGGCGGAGACGCTGATTGAAGAAGGCCGCGTGCAGGTGAACGGCACGGTGGTTACCGAGCTGGGAACCAAGGCCGACGCCGGCCGCGATCACATCCGCGTGGACGGCAAACTGCTGCATGGCGCAGAGCGGCTGCGCTACTTTGTGCTGAACAAGCCGAAGGGATTTGTGACCACCGTGAAGGACCCCGAAGGCCGGCCAACGGTGATGCAGTTCTTTGAGAAGATGCGCGAGCGGCTCTACCCGGTTGGACGGCTGGACTACCTGAGCGAGGGTCTGCTGCTGGTGACCAACGACGGCGAGCTGGCCAACCGTCTGACGAAGGCCGGATCGAAGGTAGAGAAGGCCTATCTGGTGAAGGTCTCAGGGCAACCTACTGAGGATGAGCTGAACCTGCTGCGCACCGGCGTGGCCATTGAGCGCGACAAGCCTGGTTCGCACATGGTGCGCACCGCGCCGGCGCGCATCCGCCAGGTGCGGGAGGGCGACAATCCCTGGTTCGAGGTAGTGCTGATTGAGGGACGCAACCGCGAGCTGAGGAAGATGTTCTCGTCCATCGGGCATTTTGTTGAGAAGATCAGGCGCGTAGGCTACGGGCCGCTGGTGCTGGACGTGGAGCCGGGCCTGGTGCGCGAGCTGGACGCCGAAGAAATTGAGGCGCTGCGGTTGACGGCGGAAGGCAAGCAGCCGTCACGCAAAATCAAGGATCGCTACCGCGAGTTGGAGACGGCGGAAAGTGCGGTGCTGCCGGCAAGGACGGCCCGTCCGCGGTCTGCAAAGCCTGAGGGAGCAGGATACAGGCCTGCGGGAAAGACGTTCAGGCCTGCAGGTAAATTCGATCGCCCGGCCGGCAAGTTTGAAAGGCCGGCGCGCCCCGACGCTTCATTCCGCGATGCACGGCCACCTAGGAGAGAGTTTCCCCAGGGCGACCGGCCACGGTTTGACAGGCCAGGCAGCGGACGCGATTTTGGCGGCAGCCGGCCAGCAGGCGGCGAGCAAAGGCCCGGACCGGGAAGGTCAGGTCTGGGACAGTATGGTCCAGGCCGCTCCGGGCCGGGAAGACCCGCTTCAGGCAGGACCGCTTCAGGCAGATTCGGCGAGAACCGCGGTCAGGACAGACCGGCGCAGAGGCCAATGGGAACGGGCAGCCGTCCGTCCTTCGACCGACCGGCGGGAAGCCGTCCGGCATTTGATCGACCGGGTGGCAGCCGTCCACCGTTCAACCGTTCAGCGGGCAGCCGGCCGACCTCGGAGCGTGGTCCGGCAAGGCCCCGTTTTGACAAGCCCGGCTTTGAAAAGCCCCGTTTCGAGCGGGACAGCCGGCCAGCGCCCAGATTCGATAGCCGCGGAGCAGGCCCGTCCCGTCCGCCTCGCGCGGAGGGTGAGCTGGCGCGGCCATTTACCACCAGCAGCGGTAAGCCCAGGGCAGGCGGGGCACGGCCAAGCAGCAAGCCCTTCAAGCCGGGCGGCCACAGCGGGTTCAAACCCAAGCCGGGCGGATTCAAACGCCCGTTCAGCCCGGGCGGCGACGGACCGAAGACCTTTGGCGCAAAACCAGCGGCCAAGCGATTCGACGGCCCCTCTAACAGAGGCACGGGCAAGCCATCCTTCAGCAGACCAAAGCCGGGCGGCGGCAGTGGGTTCAAGCCAAGACCGGGTGGGGGAAAACCTCGCAGCGGCGGTCCCAGACCCGGAAAACCAAGGGGCGGAAGGCCGAGCTAGATTCCTGTCTCAGGGGTTCGTCGGAAGAATGCGCGAAAGACAACCGCAGATTCTTCGCTCACCCCCCCGAACTGAAAAGCGTTCGGGGCTCCGTTCGTTCAGAATGACAGCCGCATTGACTTTTGGAATGATGGCAGCAATTGTGCTTCAAGTGACGGCAGCGATTGTGCTTCGAAGGACATCCGCAAAGAGGTCATGAACTGCGGAGATGGGAAGCCAGGGTTTGCTCTAAACGCTGGCGTCCACGGGCATATTCTCCATCGGCGGGCGCGGAGCCGCGGCGGCTGTTTCGGGCAGCGGCTTGTGGTGCAGGTGGATTCCGTCCTGCTCCAGCAGCGCCTCATACACCGGAGTGTTGCGCCAGTAGCGGGCCAGCGCAAAGGCGCTCATGTTGGCGATCATGAGCGGCAACACCAGACCGTAGCCGCCGGTCATCTCAAAGATAATGAGCACTGAGGTCATGGGGGCGCGGACCACTCCCGCAAACACTGCGCCCATACCGACAACGGCGAATGCGCCGATGGAGTCGGCGGGATGGTGGAAGACGGCCACGTCGATGTAACCGACTGCACCGCCCAACATGCCGCCCATAAACAGCGCAGGGGCAAAGATGCCGCCCGCGCCGCCACTGGAGTAAGAGGTAACAGTGGCCGCCAGCTTGAGCAGGCAGAGGGCGATCATGGCCCATACGGTAAGCGCATGCGCGCCCACCAGCGCCAGCGTGAGGGTCTTGTAGGGATCGCCGGCAATGCCGTTCTGGTGAAAGAACAGGATGGCTACCACAGCGAATCCGCCAGTAGCCGCGCCGCCAATGGCCGGTTGCACCCAGCGCGGAACCGAGGTCCAGCGCTTGAAGCGTGCGCGCAGCCAGAGCAGCGAATCGGTGAACGTAACAGAGACAATGGCCGCAAGCACGCCCAACACCGCATACCAGATGAGGGATGAATCGTTGCCCAGTTCGTAATGCTTGGGGACGTTGAAGATGGGGTTGTTGCCGAGGACGCGGTTTTCGACCACGGCGGCCAGGGCCGCGGCCACAATCACGCCGGCCAGCATGGTCTGGTCAAGGCTGCCGATAAGCTCTTCAAGCGTGAAGGTGACGGCGGCAATGGGCGCATTGAAGGCGGCGGCGATGCCGGCCGCCATGCCGACCGAGGTCATGCGGCGGCAGTTCTTGGGGCTGAGCCGGGCCAGGCGCGCCAGAAAGCTGCTGACGCCGGAGCAGATGTGTACCGTGGGGCCTTCGACGCCGAGCGATGCGCCGGTGCCCAACTGGACAACGCAGAGGACGAACTTGCCCACCGTCTCCTTGAAGGTGATAGAACCGAAGCGATGCGCGAAGGCGACTTTAACCTGAGGAATGCCGGAGCCGGCTGCCGCTGGAACCCAGTACTGCAGGCCGAGGCCGGCAACCAGGCCGCCCACCGCGGGACAGAGAATAGTCAACCATATCCAGCTATGACCGGGCGCGGAGGTAGCCGGGCCGATGCACAACGCCTGCAGGCGCAGCACGCAGACGTGAAAGGCGACAGCAGCCAGTCCGCAGATGCCTCCAGCAAGGATGGTGAACGCCAGCACCCGCTGCTGCTCATTGGGCAGCCGCTGCATAACCCAGGCAAGCATGCGGGAGAAAAGCACTTCGGCGCGGTTGGGCGATTTCAACGCGGGGGGCCTCGCGGACAGTAACCTCACTTATCCAGTATAAGAGCAGGGATTCGCGTACCCGCTGAGAGGCCCTGTTGCGCACTAGCCGGATACACTGAGACGAGAAATGCCGTAGAATTTATGCGGTATCCATGCGCAGGTGTACTCTCAAATCCGGCAGGACCACCATCAAACGCTTTCGCCGCGGCCGGCCCGACCGTGGACGGCGCTCGACCCGATAGTTACTCTATCCATCTGGATTATCTTTGGCCGCTGTTTGCCGTGGGCGCGGCGGCGCGCGGATCTCGTGGTCGAGCTTTCGCGCATCGAGACTCCCCGAGTTTTACTCTCCATCCGCTCCGGTGCGGATAGAAAGGCTCTTCCCTGATGAATACATTTGACAGCAAAGCCACGCTCAACTCCGGCGGCGGCTCGTATACTTTTTATCGCCTGCCCGCGCTGGAAGGACGCGGTTTCAACCTGGGCCGCCTGCCCTTCAGCCTGAAGATTCTGCTTGAAAACCTGCTGCGCCGCGAAGACGGCGTGTCGGTGACGGCCGGGGACATCGAGTTCCTGGCCAGTTGGGATGCAAAGGCCGAGCCGAGCCGCGAGATTGCCTACATGCCGGCGCGCGTGCTGATGCAGGACTTTACCGGCGTGCCCGCGGTGGTTGACCTGGGCGCAATGCGCGACGCCATCAAGACGCTGGGCGGCGACCCGGAGCGCGTAAATCCGCTGGTTCCCGCGGAGTTGGTGATCGACCACTCCGTGCAGGTGGACGAGTACGGCACGACGGGCGCATTTGCGGACAATTCATTGCTGGAGTATCAGCGCAACCGTGAGCGCTACGCGTTTTTGAAGTGGGGACAGACGGCGTTCCGCAACTTCTCCGCAGTGCCGCCGGGCATGGGCATCTGCCACCAGGTGAATCTGGAATACCTGGCGCGCGTGGTGTTCACGGCCGAGGTGAACGGCGAGATGGTAGCGTATCCCGACACGGTGGTCGGCACCGACTCGCACACCACCATGATCAACGGCCTGGGAGTGCTGGGCTGGGGCGTGGGCGGCATTGAGGCAGAGGCGGCCATGCTGGGCCAGCCTGTCTCCATGCTGATTCCGCAGGTGGTGGGCTTTAAGCTGACCGGCAAGCTGCGCGAGGGCGCAACGGCCACTGACCTGGTGCTGACCGTGACACAGGCGCTGCGCAAGCTGGGTGTGGTGGGCAAGTTTGTTGAGTTCTATGGGCCGGGCATCGCCAGCCTGCCGTTGGCCGATCGCGCAACCATCGCCAACATGGCTCCCGAGTACGGCGCGACCTGCGGCATCTTTCCCGTGGACGCAGAGACGCTGCGCTATCTGCGCCTGACCGGCCGCAGCGACGAACAGATTGCGCTGGTCGAGGCTTACTACAAGGAGCAAGGGCTATTCCACACCGCAAGTTCGCCTGAAGCCGAGTACACGCAGACGCTGGAGCTGGACCTGGCCAGCGTGGAGCCGAGCCTTGCCGGACCCAAGCGCCCGCAGGATCGCGTGCTGCTGAAGGATGCGGCTGCCAGCTTTGCGCAGCAATTGCCAACTCTGCTTGCGCCCACGGCCAAGCCGCTGGGAACGCGCACGGCAGCAGCATGGGAGCGGTCGGCAGTTACCGACTCAGCGGTCTCGGAAGAGGGCGCGCTGCACGTAACCACGACCGTTGCCGCCCACACGGTGAAAGCCCGTTTCAACGTAGATCCCGACAAGTATCTCGATCATGGATCGGTGGTGATTGCGGCCATTACCAGTTGCACCAATACGTCGAATCCCTCGGTGATGATTGCCGCGGGAATTCTGGCGAAGAAGGCGGTCGAAAAAGGCTTGACCGTTCCGCCGTGGGTGAAGACTTCGCTTGCGCCGGGCTCGCGCGTGGTGACGGACTACTACCAGCGCGC
>Ga0302320_10021410_pt1 | contig 12834 bp, 4 predicted proteins | sample Bog_T0_3_FD_202130 | JGI IMG/M metagenome (GOLD analysis project Ga0302320, IMG submission 202130) | Peat permafrost microbial communities from Stordalen Mire near Abisko, Sweden - Bog_T0_3 | ecosystem: Environmental > Terrestrial > Soil > Wetlands > Peat | place: Sweden: Abisko, Stordalen Mire...
TGGGTCTGGTACCCGACAGCAATGGTTCCGGCAGCCGGATTGAATGCGCCTCCTAGGTCGAACGACGAAGTGGTGAACATGACGGGCAGGTGAGCATTCTTGAATTGGGCAACCTGCTGAGGGGTACCTAGGTAAGGAGCGGCTGCCATTGGGACTGCTGCTGCGAAGACTGACGGATCTCCATTGATGGCCCCCAGCGTTGCTGCGCCTCCCATGGAATATCCGGTGACGTAAACGCGGGAGGCATCGAGCGCCGGATACTTTTTGAGAATGTACTTCACAAACTTGGGCAACACGTCGGGGAGAATGCCGTCGCCCTGCGGGCCAGACGGTCCCATCGGGCCTCTCAACGAAAATCCGATGGACTGATGTTCCGGCGCAACCATGGCGAAGCGCTCAGTGCCGGCCAGACTCAGCAGGCCGATCTCATCCACAAATTGCCGCGGGTCGTCGCCGCCGCCATGCAGTGCCAGGATCAGCGGCACGGTGCCGGCCGGGGCAGTTCCTTTGACCACTTCATCGGGCAGATACTCAAACCATGTTTGCAGGTATTCACCCTCGGCGGTCTTAATGTTACTGAAAGCCTCCTCGCTATAGTGGGTCAAGTGGATGCCGTCTTCAGTAACTCCGTTGATGACAGCATTTCTGGCGGAGAGGGAATAGGGAGCCTGGTCAAGGCTATAACCCTGGTACGGAGTGGACGCCGTGTACAGACCCTGATGGATCACCGGAATGCGCATGGCCTTGATGAACAAATTGTAGTAAGCGTCTTTGATGTATTTGGCTGCGTCGGGGCTCGCGTCGGAAGCGACGACAACTTTCTTGAGTGGAAGCGCCTGATCGAAGTAAGTATCCACGCCGTCAGCATTTACTGAGGCATTCACATCGTTGGCTATCTTATACTTTTCAATCACCGCTTCCGGAGCGTTCACCAGGTATGCCGGAACCAGAGCGGCAACATTGCGAACATTGTCCATCTTGCCGTCGATCAGCAGCATTCCTGCAATGCGGCTAACATAGTCAAACGTTGAAGCGACATAGTTGTTCAGGAAGGTTGCGCCGCCGTCGATACCGATCACATAGGTATAGCCGAAGCCGCCAAAGTATTCGGCATCGGAGTAAGAGGTTGTGACTTTGTCGACGGTCTCCGAGGCCTTCTGCGAGAAGATGGCTGTCTGAAGGGCGTAGTAGTATTTCTGATCGTTGGCGGTAAAGCCGGACTTGGGATCGGACGGAGTGATGAGCACGACGCTGCCGATTGCCTGATCGATGATCCTGACCAGACCCAGATCTTTCAGGTATGCAAGTGCGTCGTCCTTGTTTGCGAACGATTTCTCTGAGAACACTAGAATGTCAGTATTCAGCCGGGCCGCGGCGCGTCCGCCATACAGGTTCGCCGAGCGGTAGACATAAGTCGTTCCTTTGGGATAGCCATCGAGAACGGGATGGGACTTAAACTTCCTCCCGTTGTTCGTTTCAAGCGTGGCAACGGCGACAGGGCTGCTTACGCGGGTCTCCTCAAGGGTTTCAAAGGTAGCTCTATTTCCCTGGCTACCGGAGTAATTAAGTGCGACGGCGCTCGAAGGGAGCAACAAGCTCACCGACAGCGCCACTATCAAGGACGTTTGCTTACTTATCATGCGTCAATCTCCTTCTTCCCGACATCTTGTCGGCAGTGTGGTGTCTTACTTCAAATACATGTTGTATTCAATCTCGCCGGTTTTCTGGTTGCGCGAGAAGTGTTTCATATACGCCCACGCAGTGCTTGCATATTCGGGATACAGCGCGTGGATCAGGTCATTGACGTAGTTGAGCGCCACCATCTGCACGCCCTTGTTGTTGTTCAGGTACCAGGTATTTGAAACGTACTCATTGTTGAGCGTCTCCACGCTCCAGGAATCGCCCTTGAATCCGGAGAGTTTGTAGGTCTCGAAATCGAAATTAACCGGTGCTACGCCATTGAATCCCGACCAGCGCTTAATTTGATTCGCCAGATTATCGTTGATCCGCCCAGTGGCGAACTGAAGGCGGCGTACATCGTAGGAGGAAGTGGAAAGAAAGATCGGTAACTGAACGTTGTTGAACTTAGCAACCTCCGCGGCAGAAGGTTCAATGTTAGTGCCGGCTATAGGCGCGATTGCCGCAAAAAGGCTTGGCTCGTAATAGCCGACGGTGTAAGTCGCACCGCCGCCCATGGAGTATCCAATTACGTAAACGCGAGAGGGATCGAGCGCGGGATAGGTCGCGAGCATGTATTTGACGAGCGCCGCGAGAGCCGGGCCACGGACATCGTTGGGAAGGTTCTGGTGGTCTGCCGCGACCACAACAACACGTGCATTGCCGGCCAGCGCCAGCAGGCCCATCTCGTCAACAAACTGCCGTGGATCGTCGCCACCGCCATGGTTGCCAAGAATCAGCGGCACTGTACCCTTTGCCGCGGTCTTATTCAGAACTTCATCCGGCAGGTACTCATACCATGTGTCAAGGTACTCGCCCTTTGGACTCTTCATGCTTGCAAAGCGGTCCTCGCCCTGGTGAGCGATCAGATGGATGCCGTCTTTTGTGACGCCATTGATCAACGCGTCGCGCTGGCAAAGAGAGTAGGGCGCTTCGTCGAAGTTGTAGCCGCTGAAAGGCGTTCCCGCGCTGTTGAGGCCTTGAGGCAGAACCGGCACCCGCATCGCCTTGATAAATATTTCGTGATAGGCCGTCTTGATTGCCGCCGCCAGATCGACTGGATGCGCGCTGGAGACAACGACCTGTTGAAGCGGTTGCGCCTGATTGTAGTAAGTGACAATATCGCCGGTTCCCTTCGTTGCATCCGCGTGATCGCCGGCCTTGTACTTCTCGATAACTTCATTGGGGGCGTTCACCAGATAGACGGGAACAAAGGTTGATACCTTGCGGATCGCGTCCACTCCGCCGTCGACAAGCAGCGCACCTGCGATGCGGCCGGCGAAATCCATCGTTGTGGCGATGTGGTTATTGAAGAAGGTTGCCCCGCCGCCAAGCCCGATGAAGTAGGTGTACCCGAAACCGCCGAAGTATTCCGCGTCAGAGTAAGAAACGCCGGGCGCAGCACCCGGAGCGGCCAGGCCACTCTGCGCGAAGATGGCAGTCTGCAGGGCGTAGTAAGCCGCGACGTCTTCGTTGCCGAACGCCTTGCCCACCGGCGTAACGAGCAGGATGCTTCCCGTGGCTTCATTGGCAATATCGATGAGGCCAATCGACTTCAGATAAGCCATGGCCGCGTCCTTGGTATCGAAATGCTGCTCGACATAGACGATGAGGTCGGTGTTCATCCGTGCGGCGGCGCGGCCCCCGTAAAGGTTGGGCGAGCGGTAAACGAAAGTGGTTCCTTTGGGATAGGTGTCCAGAGCGGGATGAGACTTGAAGGTCCTCCCCTGGTTTCCATCCTGAGCCGCCAGGGCCACCGGGCCGTTTACACGCGCTTCCTCAAGGGTTTCAAAGGTGGCCTGGTTCTTCTGGCTGCCGGTGAAATTCAGCGCGAAGGCGCCGGCTGGGAACAACAGGCTCGCGGTCAGCGTGAGAGTCATCAGCAGGGAGGACTGTTTTCTTAACATGATTCAAACTCCTCTTACAAACGGCCGGAAAACCCGTTTTTCTCGGCATAGGGATTGTATTTGGTTGTGCCGGTTCCCCGGATGAGGCTAGGGAAGTATCCGGGGCGCATCGAAATCGGCAAGGGCTTGCTGCCTGTGAATGACAGAAGTTGCGCAACCCGGATACGATATATCCGTCTTGATAGGAGATCGGGCTCATGTCCTCAAACTTTGCTGGAAAACTGATTCGTTCAGTCGCGGGCGTCTTTGCGATTACTTTTTTGGCTTCGGCCACTTGCCTTGTTGGCGCACAAGCAGTTCAAAAGTCGGCCAATGGCGCGGTTGTGTCCTCGCCGGCCGGTTTTGTGCATATTGAGGTCTGCTCTGAAAACGTTATCCACGTTTCGGTCACCCCGACAGCTGCGCCAATCAAGTCCCTTGTGCCGGTGGTGATTCGGCCATGCGCGGGCGCAAAGTTTACGGCCTTGTCCGACGGATCTGGGTTTCATTTGAAGACCAGCAAACTGAAGGTCGACGTTGCGAAACCCACGGGATCGGTCAGCTTTACTACCCTGGACGGAGCAACTATCCTCGGCGAGCAAGCCGACGGGGGACGCACGATCAAGACCGCCGATGGCGGAGCGAGCGGAGATGCAGTCGAGCAGAAGTTTCTGTTGTCTCCAGGCGAAGCGCTCTACGGCCTGGGGCAGCATCAGGCGGGATTCCTGAACCTGCGCGACATCCCTGTGCAACTGCTGCAGGCCAACACCGATATCGCGATTCCATTTCTTATTTCGACCAAGGGCTATGGGCTGCTGTGGAATAACGCGGCGCTCACCGACTTTAATCCGGCGACCAAGGCCATCGATCTGGACAGCACGGGCGCGGGAACAATCCAGACGGGACCGGAGGGGGATTACGGATTCCTGCTCAACGGCAACACGCGGGGCAGGCTGCGCCTCGCGGTCGGCGACAAACAGGTGATCGACATCGCGAATATGTGGGTGCCGTATTCGGCCGGCGGAAAGATACACCTGGCAGCGAATACTACTTACAAGGTCGTTGCCCAAACGGGGGGCAAGCCCACGCTTTCCATGCGGACTCCTTCCGACACGATGGCTTTCCGCTCTGAGACGGGCCAGGGCGTCGATTACTACTTCATCTATGGTCCAGAACCGAGCCAGGTGATCGCGGGATACCGCGAGTTCACCGGCGCAGCGCCGCTGCTTCCCAAGTGGGCTTACGGTTTTTGGCAGTGCCGCGAGCGGTACTCAAGCCAGCAGCAGATTCTGGACACGGCAGCAGAGTTCCGCACCAAAAAGATTCCCGTCGATGTGCTGGTGCAGGACTGGCAGTACTGGGGGAAATACGGCTGGAACGCGATGAAGTTCGATGAGAAGTTCTATCCGGACCCAGCGGCGATGATGACTGCGCTGCATAGCGAGAACATCCACCTGGTGATCTCTGTCTGGGGAAAGTTTGGAGCCGATACCGACATCGATAAACAATTGAAGGCAGAGAATCTGGTGCTGAGAAGCGCGGCCGCCACCGGCGAGCCGGGCGAAACCAAAGAGACCGAGAACTGGGCCGATATCTTCAACCCCAAAGCTCAAAAGGAATATTGGTCTGACTTGAACAGCGGCTTATTCAAGCTCGGTCTTGATGGATGGTGGCTGGATGCGACGGAGCCTGAAGGCGATCCGCTGAAAGACGACAACACTTTTCTTGGCTCCGGTAGAACGGTTCGCAACGCGTTTCCACTGTTTGAAACTTCCGCTGTCTACGATGGTCAAAAAGCGGCCGACCCAAACAAGCGCGTCGTAATCCTGTCGCGCTCATCGTACCCCGGAGAGCAGCGCAATAACACCATCTCCTGGTCTGGCGACATTACCGGGAACTGGGATACGCTGCGCCGCCAGATTCCCGCAGGACTCAGCTTCAGCATGTCGGGAATCCCGTATTGGACGACGGATATTGGCGGATTCTTCAGGCCAAGGAACCAATACACGTCGGCCGACTATCACGAAGTTTTGATTCGCTGGTTTGAATACGGCGCTTTCTGCCCCATCTTCCGCATTCACGGATATCAGTCGGAGACAGAGATGTGGAAGTTCGGTCCCGATGTGGAGAAGATTCTGCGCGAGTACGACGAGCTTCGATATCGCCTGATGCCCTACATTTACTCCTCTGCCTGGGGCGTGACCAACCGCGGCGAAATCCTGATGAAGGCGCTGCCGTTTGTTTATCCCAATGAGACCGCTTTGCGGGATATCGGCGATCAGTTCATGTTTGGCGATTCTCTGCTGGTGAATCCCGTGACCGTGCAGGGCGCGACCACGCGCAATGTCGTTTTGCCCAAGGGCGACGGCTGGGTGGACTTCTGGTCAGGGCAGACGTATACCGGCGGACAAACCATCGTTGCCGCGGCTCCGCTGGATCGTATGCCGATCCTCGTAAAGCAGGGCAGTATTGTTCCCATGGGACCGGTTGTGCAGTCCACCGCGGAACGCCAGGATCCATTGGAGATTCGCATCTATTCCGGGAAAGATGCCGACTTCAAGTTGTACGAGGACAGCGGAGATGGCTACGCGTATGAGCATGGCGCGAAGTCGACCATCGGTTTCCACTGGGACGATCGCCGCAACACACTTTCCATCGGAGAGCGGGCGGGGACATTCCCGGGTATGCCGTTGAAGCACGCGTTCCGGATTGTTCTGGTGAAGCCGGGGCATGGTGTGGGAGCGGAATCGGAAGCGTCTGCCGACCGCTCGGTGACTTATCAGGGACATCCTTTAAAAATCGAGCTGGGCAAGTAGAGCTGACCGCTTTTGCGATGAGTGCGGCTGCTGCAGGGCAGCCCGCTCGATTGGGGAGCAAGACGATGGATCGACGCAAGTTTCTGCATGCAACCGGCGCAGCTACTCTTGGAACCTTACTGCCTGGAATAGGGAGTAAATCCGCAGCCGCTGCGCCAGTAGAAGCCGAACCATTCGATTGGGCAACCAGGGATCTCGCTTTTTCTTACGTTGCGCCCATGGGCCGTCTGCGCCAAAAGCGTCTGTTGCCAGTGGGCGTTCAAATTGCGCCGGGGCCCGGCGGTTCATCCTATGGCGTTGAAGTCGCCATTGGATGCAGCGGCGAGAACTCTCCCGATCCCGGTATGAAGTCCGGCATTGGCCAACCGGGCGACCGCCTGCAATTTGCAGGGAAGAGAGTGGAGCCCACTGCAAAAGGGCAGCGGCTGATTTTGAGCCATGTCGATACACAGCTCTCGCTCAAGGTCGATTCAATCTATGAGTCATTCGACGGCGCTCCCATGGTGCGCCGATGGACGCGCGTCGAGAACACCGGCACCACGCCGGTCGGCATCGATTTTGTCAGCTCGGCCATGCTGCATGGAATGGCCGACTCAAGGAACTACGATCAGGAACTGCGCATCCACGTTGCATTCAATAGCTGGATGGCCGAGGGGCAATGGAAGAGCTTCAAGCCTTCGGAGATGGGCTTTATCGATAACGCGAGGACAAACTGGTCAGAGGCCTCGGCGTATAGCGTCGGTAGCTGGTCGAGCGAGAAGTATCTGCCCATGGCGATGGTGGAGAACACAACGCTTGGGCTCATCTGGTTTTGGCAGATCGAGCACAATGGCTCCTGGTATTGGGAGATATCCAATGAAGCGTCGCGTGGCTTCAGGGCCGACGATCTGTATGCATATCTGGGCGGCCCGGACGATCTTCATGCCGATGCCTGGAAGAACCTGCAGCCAGGCCAAAGTTACGAAACTGTTCCCGTGGCGATTGGATGCCTCAAGGGCGGATTTGGCGACGCGGTCGACGCACTCACGCGCTATCGCAGGATCGCGTGCGAACGCCCTCAAGTGAACCGCGAAAAGTGCCCGGTGATCTTTAACGACTATATGAACTGCCTTTTTGGCGACCCAACCGAGGCCAAGGAGCTGCCGCTGATTGCAGCCACGGCGGCTGTTGGTTGCGAATACTATGTGATCGATGCCGGATGGTATGCGGAGGCTCACGAGGACTGGAGCCAGACAATCGGCGCATGGCAGCCTTCCGCGACGCGATGGCCGCATGGCCTCAAGTTTGTTCTTGATGAGATTCGCAAGGCTGGCATGACGCCGGGGCTTTGGATGGAGCCTGAGGTTGCGGGTGTTCACTCGTTGCTGGCTGCCAAGCCGGATAGCTGGTTCTTCATGCGTCACGGTAAAAGGGTTCTGAAGAATTCGCGCTACCTGCTCGATTTTCGAAATCCCGAAGTGCGTACTTATCTTGAAGCGGTGTTCGACCGGCTGGTGGGCGAATACGGCGTTGGCTACATCAAGCTGGACTACAACGTGGACTCGCTGCAGGGAACGGAACTGAATGCGGACAGCTTTGGCCAGGGACTCTTGGAGCATAACCGGGCGCTGGTGGCGTGGCTCAACCGGCAGTTGGATCGCAACCCGTCGTTGATTCTGGAGAATTGCGGCAGCGGCGGTGGACGCATGGATTACGCCATGCTGTCTTGTCTGCAGATTCAATCGATGACCGATCAGGAAGACTATCGCAGGCTTCCTGGAATTCTTGTCGGCGCTTCGGCCGCCGTTCTGCCCGAGCAATTGGCAATCTGGTCTTACCCCATCCAGACCAGCGGCGCGGACGAAGCCAGTTTCAACATGGTTACGGCAATGCTCTGCCGCATTCACCAGAGCGGACGCATCGACAAACTCTCAGCGGAGGCGCTGGCCCAGGTACGCGAGGGAATTCGAGTCTACAAAGAGACCATCCGCAAGCATATTGCGAACGCGGTTCCGATTTATCCGCTGGGCAGGCCAGACGTAAACGATCCGAAGAGCCCAATCGCGCTTGGCATGCGCTCGCCAGGGAAAACCCTGCTGAGCGTGTGGCGGCTGACTGGCGACTCGACGGTCCAGATTCCGGTCGCCAGCGCCTCGGCTGAACTGCTTTATCCATCGAATCTCGGCATACAGATCCGCGCGGAAGCCAATTTGCTGTCGGTAACCTTTCCGCGCCCGATGATGGGTTGCATCCTTGCGCTCGCTTGATTTCAAGTTCGGCCGCGTCAGCACGCGCAATCTGCGTGTATCTGGTGGTACGACGGAATCACTATATTCAATTGTCAGCCGCGCCGCCGGGTTGTTAAGCTTGGTGCGCACATTCTTGTCTACACAGTCTTCTGCCGTAAACCGGTCAGTGCGTGCATACTTCTGCGCGGTTGCCGCAATCGGCTGCAGCGCGAGTCTTAGCTGAAGGCAAGTCGAAGGGGGAAAACGTGAAGCGCAGAGATTTTCTTACGAAGGGCACATTGGCTGCCGGTCTGGTGAGTTCTCCCGAGTTTCTCAAGCCCATATTGGCAAGCGAAACCAGCTCCGAGCAGTCCCAGGGACAAACCGGGGCGGGGCGGGAAGAGACCCGCACCACCGCTTACCTTCGCAGCGCGAAGGCGGACAGGTATCTGCCCAAGGCGCCGGCAATGCGGGCAACCAGTCTTTCAGACGGCACAAAGGTCTCGCCCATGCCGCTCGAAGAACGGTTGCGGCGCGGAGTTGTGCCGCAGCGAGGCTTCTGCAGCATCACGCCCGGCAGTGATGCCCTGCTCATCTCTGGCAATGGACCGATCAATCTGGACTTGCCATGCGAACCATATTCCGAGCAGATCGTCTTCCGGCACGAGAGCTTGTTTGTGCCGCACAAGCCCACTGAGATTCCAAACATTGGCGGTATCCTTCCGCAGGTGCGGCAAATGCTGCTGGACGGCAAGTATCACGATGCCGCGAAATTCGCTTTCGATGAATGGCACAAAACTCCCAGAGACTCGTCGGGCGGCGGGTTTGGCGGAGGCGCGTCATTCACCATGCGTCTGGAGCTTCCCAAGAGCGCGTCGGTCAAGGACTATCTGCGCACGGTCGATTTCGAAAGCACCGAGGTTAAAGTCCACTGGACAGACGAGCACGGCGAATGGGTTCGCCGGACTTTTACCTCCCGGCCAGACAACCTGGTGGCGCAATGGCTCACCGCTCCCAAAGGCGAGTCGGTGAATGTGCGCATCGCGATGCGCAAGTCAGCCGGAGGAATGTTCGGCGGGATGGGAGGCTTCGGAGGCGGAGGACTGGGTGGGCCCTTGGTAGACGTAGCCACGCGCACCGGACCGCCAAGCACACTGGGCGCAATTGCCCGTGCAGGAAGCGGCGATCAAGGCGAGTCCCATCAGGACTTGAACGAGCAGCGGTTGATTCTGAAGGGCATTTTGAATCCCTCGGTGAGCAACAGCGGTTACGCCAGCATCACTCGCGTAGTTCGCGAAGGCGGCTCTGCCAAGATGGATGGCGACACGCTGGTGATCGAGAAAGCGTCGTCGGTGATACTGCTTACGCGCATTGAACATTTCCCCGACTACAGCGAGGAGCAGGTTGAATCGCTGCGGCAGGCGGTGGAACAACTCAACCCGGACTATCCGGCACTGCTTGAGCGGGCGCGGAAGGTGCAGGCGGAGATGCTCAACCGCGTCACCGTGGATTTTGGAGGCGCTGCGCAATATGCCATGTCTTCTGAGGAGCTTCTGGCCGATCAGCGGTCGAGCCCCGGTTATTCGGGGGCGTTCCTTGAGAAGCTCTTCGAGATGTGCCGCTACTGGTTCATCCTGACCAGCGGCAAGTATTGCAGCATGTCGGCCGAAACCAATGCCAATATCAACCTGCAGATTGCTCCGGGCGTGCAGGGCGATCACTGGGAAGGCATGGAGGCGTACTTCAAGTGGATGGAAAGCCTGGCCTCGGACTACCGCATGAACGCGGCCAATATCTTCGGGATGGGCGGCGCACATTATGCCCTGACGCCAAACAAACAGTCGGGGGCGGATACCAATTTCGACTACGCTGGCTCGACCGGAGAGATGTGGCCGCATGTCTACTGGATTTCCGCCGGCGGCTGGTGCGTGCGTCCGTTCTGGGACCATTATCTTGTCACGGGCGATATGGAATTCCTCCGCCGCCGCGTGGTGCCGGTTTATAAGGATCTGGCGCTGTTTTACGAGGATTTTCTGACGGTCACCGACAAGAATGGAAATTACGTCTTCGTCCCATCTTTCTCGCCAGAGAACAATCCCGGCAACCTGAACCCCGGTTGCATGTTGGCGATTAATGCCAGCATGGACATTTCGGTATGCCGAGAGGTGCTGGCCAACTTGATTGAGGCTTGCGAGCTGCTGAGCGTCGAGACTGACAGTGTGCCGAAGTGGAAGGCGATTCTGGCGAAGCTGCCGCCCCACATGATCGAACCGGACGGCTCAATGAACGAATGGTCATGGCCGGGGCTCGAAGAGCGTTACGATCATCGCCACATATCTCATCTCTACGGCGCGTGGCCAGGCGATGAGATCGATCCGGATCGGATGCCGAAACTGGCAAAGGCGGCGTTAATCGCCGACCGGCACCGTGTTCCGGAACGGCTAGCCGCTCATGGCCGCTGCCATCGCGCCCTGGTTGGTGCGCGGCTCAAAGACAGCTACCTTGTGGATACCGAACTGCGGCAACTGATTGAAGAAGGCAACGTGGGCCAGACACTTCGCTGTTCGCACGACCCATACGCTTATCCGATGCCGGATGCGCAGGGCGGAATTCCACTCATCATGATGGAGATGCTGGCCTACTCGCGCCCCGGTGTTATCGAGGTGCTGCCGGCTCTGCCGCCGTCGCTGGTGAAGGGCTCAATGAACGGGATGTTGCTGCGCACCTTTGCGCGGCTCGACACACTGGAATGGGACATGAACGCCCGGACCGTGGACCTGACGATTACCGCGGCCAGAACGCAGGATGTCACGTTCATTGCCCGGCAAGGCATCGAATCGATCTCCGCCTCTCAAGGAGCTTTGACGGCGAAGCCGCGCTCCGGCGAGGCCACCTGCAACCTGCACTTGCCGGAAGGCAAGCCGGTGGAGATTCAATTGAAGCTCGGACGGCGCAACCCGCTGGAATGGACTAACTGGATCGCTTGATACTCGCAGAACAACGGACGACGAGAGGAAATTATGAAGCGCAGAGATTTTTTGAAGACGGGCGCAGCCGCTGCCGGACTGGTGGGTTCCTTAACAATTGAGCCGGCGCTTGCCGGAGCTGAAATCGAGCCCCAATCGACGTCGGGACAAACAGCGGCGCAACTGCCGGACAATCGTCCGGCTGAGTATCTTCACCGCGTGCAGGCTGATCCGTTTCTGCCTAAGGCGCCGGTGTCCGCAAGATCGTATCCGGTCTCTGCGATGCCTTTAGAGAAACGGGTTGGGCGAAAGATTGTGCCGCAGCATGGCTTTTGCAGCACTGTGCCCGGCGAAACGGTGAGCGAGAGCCTCACCTCGGGCAATGGAGCGATGACCATCGAACTGTTGGGCGATCCCTATGCGGAGCAGATTCTCTTTCGTCACGAGGGCCTGCTGATGCCCTGGAAGAAGCCCGTGGAAGCTCCCCAGATAGCAGACATTTTTCCGCAAGTTCGGAAGATGGTGCTGGACGCAAAAGACCGCGACGCCATGATACTCGCTCTCAAGCACTTGAATGACGGCCCGATCAAGCAGGACACCGAGCCGCACCTCACCGTCCCGGCGTTCCAAATGCATCTCGATTTTCCTAAGACTGCATCGGTGAAGGATTATCTTCGCACTCTCGATTTTGAGACGAGCGAGGCAAATGTGTATTGGACCGATGAGCACGGCGACTGGGCTCGCCAAACGTTCACCTCCCGGCCTGACAATGTCGTGGTCCAGTTGCTCACCGCGCCGGCGGGGCAGCAGGTGAATGTTCGCATCTCATTGCAAAAGTCCGCGGAGTGGAGCCTGGTCTCCAGCATGGACTGGGGTAACCACGCTGGAATTAACTCCATCGCTCCGGACCGGGCAGCATTTGCTTCTTCGGCGTTGTCTCCCGAGGAGACCACGCAGAAGGGTGTCGAGGCTAACGGCGTTCGGCAGGACTTTAACGTGCAGCGGCTTGTTTACAAGTGCATTCTGGATTCTTCCGTCGACAACAGCGGCTACGCCGGAGTGGTTCGCGTGGTGCGGAACGGCGGAACGGCGCGGATGGATGGCGACACGCTGGTCGTTGAGTATGCATCGTCCGTCATGCTGCTTACGCGCATTGAGTATTACCCCTACTTCAGCGACGACAATGTTGAATCGCTCAAGAAAGCGGTGGATGCCATCGTCCCGGATTATGCGGCGCTGCTTACGAGGCACCAGAAGGTTCAGGCAGAGGCTCTCAACAGCG